>Ga0194133_10002293_pt1 | contig 30113 bp, 15 predicted proteins | sample TA2KigOf40mmetaG_FD_155448 | JGI IMG/M metagenome (GOLD analysis project Ga0194133, IMG submission 155448) | Freshwater microbial communities from Lake Tanganyika, Tanzania - TA2015055 Kigoma Offshore 40m | ecosystem: Environmental > Aquatic > Freshwater > Lake | place: Tanzania: Lake... | reverse complement strand
TTGTCATTTTTAAGAGAAATTTTCCGAATTTTAATACCCAAACCATAATTGGCTGACCCGACCTGACCCGAGCCACAAAAAATTGACCCGATCCGACCCAGGTCAAAAATTTTTGACCCGGACCCATCACTAGCGAAAACGATTAAAATATCGTGAGGTACAAGTTATAAACAAATTAACTCTTTGCTGGAGCCAATTTTTTTACTCTGAAACGTGAAGCAGAACATCTCATAAACTCACCTGATATAAATATTCAAATTAGCAAGACAATTTCCTCGTAAATATTTGAGTCCATCAATCTGACTTGTCGGCGACTTTACACGTCATGATTGATATCCATCAGAACGAAGTCACTTCAAATTTTTCTCCTTGTTTCTTAGCTTGTAGAGGATGGAAAATCTCTCTTTTCGTAGCTTTCATTATTTAATCCTGTTCTATATACTGTCAAAGAATAAAAGTATTTTTATTCTGTTCTAATAATGCATGAAGACTGAATGGCGATTCAGTGTCTTTTAAGATGCAGGTAATGCCTGGTAAGCAGTTAAACTTTTATATGCAAGTGAGTTTCCTTTGGTGGAAATTTATTTTAAGAATGGTTCAATTTATGGTTGATTCTGAAGATCTTTGGTTCACATCTTGTACTTCTAAAACGATCATTCTCAAAGAAGTCCTTTCTCTTTTCAAAATTTTTCCCTCAAAAATTGAATTGTTTTATTTGTTGCAACTCACAATGGTTAAATGAATTTTTGCATGGTCATGAATAATTAGCAAAAAGCCACTAATTATGTCACCTGCTATTTCTCAAGAAGTTGAGGGTGCTATTTTGTCCTCTCTGATTACAAGCTGTGATTTGACTTGCCGGCATTGATGCATGCTGTTGAGAGTCGACTCGATTCGTCATGCAACTAATTTAAAAAGTATTTTTTTCACTGAGACTATTGAAGGCTTTGAAGCTAACAACAACATTCTTTGAAAGCTGACATGTCACTTACAGCATGAGAATAAAGGTTGTTCAAGGAACAGACACACAAAAGGAAAGAAAGAATAGATGGCATGACTAAATTGAATAGGGTTTTAAGTCTGCATATTTTTCTTACGCTGTTACATATTTCTAAGATTGACGCACAGTATGGGGCAAGTTATTTGCACAATAGGGGATTCTGAGAGTGAAATCTTTGTGCAGGACGAATGAAACAGTGCACCGGCTAAAAAATGATTTCGTTCTATCTTTGCTCTCAGCTCGATCCCCTTTCTTTTTCCCCTCACTGAAAGTCTCTCTCGTCTTGTTTGACAATCGTGGCAACCCCCTTCGTCTTTGCTTTTTCCCGAAAATATATTCATACATAAGAAGAAGCTGTATTCGACTGAGCGCTCTCTACTAAAACAAAATGAACCAACTCAAAACCGCACATTAGTTTTACACAGAGATTTCAAGGAAAAACAACTCTCTCTAAGCTATCTTATGATAATAAACTAATAAAGTACTGTCAAACAATTATTTTATACGTCAAATTCAAAAGAGTTCATGTGTCTAAAGAAACTCTGGAAATCTTTTAAAAAGTGAAGTAAGTAGGAGATTGCTTTCATATTGTGCTGTTAAATCGTATGGATTCAAAATTGAGGGGTCAACGACGTTCGACAAACTATCCCAGATGTTGGTGAAGAAGTAAGTTTCTAATCATTTACCTAGGATAAGATTTTCTTTTGAAATTAGAATCAAGGCAAACTTTGTTTGCCTACCTCTAAGGATGTCGAATCTAAGCAAACAAACACAGGCTGTTTGTCATAAAGTTTGAATTTTAATATATTATTAGGCTTGGGACATATGAGATGAAAAAGTTTGAGGGAAAATGGTTTTAGACAAAAGCATTTTTCTTCAAGAATGATCTAAATGTACATAGTTTGATTAAACGGTAAAGTTCGAGATCACTTTTTTTACCCAAAAAAGGCCGCGAACTGGGTAAACTTTTTCGCGTGTTCCCCTCAAGTTCATCCTGGGCTGTCACTTTTGAGACTAAAGTTTATTTTTTAGCTTGAGAAAAACTTTTCATATTTTGAACAACGTAGGGTAAAATAACCTTTGCTCAATTTGAAAACTGTGCAACTGGCCTCATGAAATGCACTTTTTTCAAACAGTAAAAATCCCAGCAACTTGAAAACAGTATATATATATATTTCTGAAAATACTTTAGCTCAGGATGTACTCTTGAAAAATTATAAGATTACAGGGTCCTTTGCTTTATCGAAGTTTTTTGAACAAAGTCTGTTATACCTTATTGAATTTGCATCGAAAGCCATTTGAAGCTTGTTTTTATCGCCACTTTTGTGGATAATAGTGAACGTTTCCTTAAGAAGGGTCTAAGAAAAGCGAAATGGGATAGAACCTAAGCAGATGTTTGTATATATATATATATATATGCATTTGTGCCAACAAAAACAAATAAACAAGGATTTCAAGTCTAAAATTCTGATCACCTTTTTCTCGAATAATGTTCTATGTGATTTTTCTATACTTTTATTCCGATTTGGAATCATCACAAACATTGAGAAAAAGAACAGCTTTAGTTTCAAAACTTGAATTTTTGCATCTATCAAAAAAATTTCAGTAAGGATTTGCTTGGTGATTAAAAATTATTGGACGTAATGCAAATTGTTTTTTCGATTTTCTACATTGATGAAACAGGCTTTTAAGAAGCTTCGAGAATAGAGGTGCAAAAAAACACAGATGAAGATATCATTCACCTTTAAAAATTATGTTCACAACACCAAAGAAATTGCAGAAAATTCCTTTGTCTCTAGATGAAAGTTTTTCTTTGTGAAGAATTTTTTACTTTTATTTCACAAAGAGACTCACCTTGATTTTGTTAAATATGGGGGAACATCCATACCAATTGCTGTTGATTTATTCCATCTTGACGAAGACTTTTTCTCTGAACAGATGTTTGATTCAATTTGTGAAGGAAAATTGCAATATGAATTGATTTCAAATGATAAAATTTAGGAAAAGTATAAAGATTACATAAATGATGCCTGTTTCGAAAAAGTATTCAAAGTATAAAATCATGCAAATTAAAGGTTGTTTCGTTCTTATGAATTTCAAAAAAATATTGAAGGAAATAAAAATAATGCTAGGAGCAATTTCTTTTTAGTAATATTCAATTCAATTTTAGTTTTTTTCAAAGTTATTCTTTTTTGTCGGCCAAAAATGTCGTTTGCAATAACATCTTTTTTGTTTTTCATGAACGGTCAAGTCTGGGGTCAATCTCAATCTTCAAATTTCGTTTCCTAACCCATTTGTTCAATTTCTTCAAGTATCGTCTTCTCAAAATAAGAGGAAACTATTTCAAAAAAAATGGAACTTTCCAAGTAAGTGGTTCGGTGTAATTGTTGCATTTTACTTACGGCCGGTGATCAATACTTCCTTTCGCACAAGATGAATCTACGTAAATTGATTGCTCAAATCTTGATGTAGTATTTGTTCATCTACTTAATTACAAAGCCAATTGGTTTGAAGAGTTTTCTGAAGAATGCTGCGAAGGAAGAACAGATTTTTTTTCTTTTATTTACTTGGGAAGTGGGAAGTTTTTTTCTGTCTGGTCACTCTTTTTTCAAATATATCGTGCAAAATGGTTCAAAATGTTCGGAACTCAAACGACCAGAGACGGTCTAATTCATTTTGTTGTTGTTTGCACTGCATGGGACTTGAACTGTTTGTAATTTTTTCGATGATGTATCGACGTTTTACCGATGACGTTCTTAGAAAATACTTGAATCAGCAAGGACTAAGTTTCTCCTTTAAAAACTTATCTGATAAATATTCACAGTTGGCAAAAACTTCAAAAAGCCATTCAAGCGACAAGTATACCTTCATCAAAAATTGCGTCGATTAAAGAAAGTCCCAGAGGCCTTAACTTCTCAACCAGGTTGACCACGAGAATCGGTGATAGATCTTATAAAATAGCCTAAAACTATTCTCTTAATGATAATTATTTAAAAGGCCTTACAGCAGAGCTTGATTGTACTGAAAAAAATTGATGAACTCAGCAAGCCATTGCTTGACTTCTACTCGAGTTTTGTTCTTGTTGCATGTATGAATAATGCCAAACTCTGATCCTTTAATCTAAGTGTGGGATAGAGACCAAGAGGTTCATTACGAGAAACCATCAAGGAAAAGCGGCCAACGAATCTCAAAGTAAAATGTTAGGTACAGATTCGTCTAGAAAAAGTTGACATACAATAACTGCATTTGACAAACGTCAACCCGATTTCAAATTTAGAGCTATTTCTCTGGTCCATTTAGGAAATATTCAGAACATATTTTAAAGCTTGTACCTTGCCTTTTCTAACAGCAGACTTGTCTGTTAACTTTATCAAGTGACGGATTTACATAGATTTAATTTAAGCTTAATCGAATGGACTTTTGAGAGATTAGATGTATGGAAATTTTTGATTAGCTCACACTTCCCATCCATTATGACTGCGTAATATTAAACAGTTCATTTTTAAGCAACTTGTATTAAAATTGTCTCAGGATATTTTTTCTCAATGATCTGAAAAAAATAATACTTTTGACTTCACAAAAAATCTTCTATAACAACCGGTGTAAATTCCAAACGGCCAAATGTAAAAGTCTCGATTATTCAAATCACTGAAAACTGTTTAAACTTACCGCCAAACTGGTAAAGACGTTAAAAATCAAATTTTTGTTGAGTTTATGTAAACAAACTAAGCTAGAATTTGTTATTAATTTAATAACCAGTTTGCCTTGCGCTCAACCAAGTAGGTACCAATGTTTCGTTTAACAAAATGTATTTTAAGAAAACAAATCAAAAATATTAAGGCTATGTATGCATTTATAAAAGATTAGCCAACTTCGGGCATTGTTTTTGAGATTTCTTCTGCTCTTTTTTTCTTTTCTGGCATTTCCATTCTCTGTCACATTCACGTGTCTCCTTCGATCAAAAATGTCTTCGAAAGGAGAAGATGGTTTTCTCCAACCAAGATACATTTATTTAAATATATCTAAATGTTTCATACGAATTGTAAAGAAAAATTTTTTACAGGCTCAAACTAATTGCTTTTTCTTTAAAGTGCAGAGCGTTGGTTTCATTTTTTTCCAGATAAGAAAATAAAATATATTGAAAAGGTGATAATCGAAATTTTAATTGCGTTACAACCAAAAACGAATTCCTCATCGAGGAAAAAAAATTGAAATTCTTAAAGCAAAAGTTGCTCCTCCTCACGCTACTGTCTTTACCCTCTTTTCACTTCTTTTTCTTTTCGAAAACAAAGATCTAACTCAATATTTAGAAGATGAGGAAAGGATTGAAAAATATCAGCAAAAAATAAAGCAGTGCAAAAATAATTTCTCAGCAAAAGTTATGCTTTTGACACTTAAAATCTATTTTTTGTCTTTTTGTCTTTCAAGAACTCTGAAATCATTTTCTAAACGATTGTGTTGCATTATGTTCAGAAGAAACGCCCGAATTGTCAACTAAAGGAAATCTTAACAAGGTATCACCAAAAAATGTGTCCAAGATTGAGGATCACAAAAGCGATGAACAGAGGGAAATATGGCATGGCCAACAGAGGATATTGCTGAGAAAAGAATTTATAAATCGACTCACAATTTTTCTTTTTCTGATCCAAACGACTTAGAGAAAAGCAGAATTTTGATCCGTGCTAAAATTGGATAGAAAAAGTTGGTTTTAGCTTCTTTGGACCGTTAGATGAAAAAGCTGTAAGTCTTAAATATACGGGTTAAAGGGGCAGTAAAATATATTTAAAGGATAAGACTTAGTTATTTCACCAAAAATTAAATATGAAAAGCTAATTTTCTACTCATCAAAGAGTAATAAGAGAAATAAAAATGTGCGTTTCAACTATAATTAATGCCAGTTTTGATATGCCATCATATCAAAAAATACAGTTGGAGGGTAGAAAAAATTTCATTTGGGAGGGTTGTTCCATAAACCAAGTCTTGACCGAGGAAATTATTTTAGTCCCTATTTCCAACATTCTGATGCTTTCGAGATCACAATAAGAGAAATACAAAAAGAGGTCGAGGGTCGAGGATGAGGGAAAATAAAATCACAGATTGGAAATTTTTCCATGAAAAAGAAAGCACAATTTCAAATCCTTTTTATTGCAGTAGTCAAATTATATTGTGTTTTTATCAAACGCAGCAATGACAACTATTGCACGAAACTATGTTTCCTAATGCTTGTCAAGAGCTTTGAGTTCCGTGCAATTGAAATTAAAGCAAATTAGTTACGGATTTTCATCACTCCCTTTGCATATCTTAAACATTCATTTCTTTGGCAATCTGACAAGCAGAAAAGCATGCTAAACTTAAATATTCTAAATGACATAATTGAGTAAACTTAATCAAATTATTGGAATAAATTTCACTCTTTATAATTTTTTCAGCTACTATGGGGCTCCCTCAACTGGGGCCTCTCCAACACTCTTCTACTCGATGCCTCCACCTGGGGTCAATGCGTTGACAGCCTTGAACAGTGCATCAATGACACCCCAGACCATATCTGCAGGTACAAGATGCAAAGTCAAAATATTTATGAGAATTATTTCATCCCTGTTTTGTTCCTCTTATTGTCTTTGCTTAGAATTCACAAAAGCTTTTTTGCAATATTCATTTTTAGCTGGATTCACAACAGCTTTTGCAGCCGCAGCTGCAGCTGCTGCAGCAGGGGCTGGGGGAGGTCAGGCAAACCTTACTCAAGGTGAGGCTTTTTCACTCTTTTTAGAAAGATTTAATTATTTGAAATTGCTCTTTTTCGAAACTTCAGGCGCTGCAGGTACCCTCATGACATCGCATCAATTGTCTGCTGCTCATCAGGTAATTGAAAATTTTTGACAAAGTAAACTTTCTCAAAATCGATCCACACCGTGCTAAACTAATTAACCCTTTGGTGTAGCTCTCCCAATCACACATGGCAGCAGCGTCCCATTTGTCAAGTCAGTTATCTGCAGCAGCGGCAGCAGCAGCTGCCCATCAACAACTTACAACCCAATATGCAGCATGCCAGCAACAACAACAACAGCAGCAGCAACTTCACCATCACCATCATCACACAAGTCCGAGGCAAAAGGTAGAGTCTGCATTTTTACAGCAGCCATGAATCTTTTTCAAAACATTTGTTCTTCACTTGTAGCCTCCTACGCCACAAAAATCCATTTTGCCGTACACAGCTCTTCTAACCTCTGCAACGTCTTTAACTTCATCTTCAGTGACAACGTCATCCCCGTCTTCTTCAACTTCAAGTTTGAATCCAGCCCACAAAAAATTTCGTCCTCCTTACACTAGGTTAGCTTTGACTCAAGAAATGCCTTTCTTGACACCAGAAACCAATGGTCAAACAAAATCTTTAATGAAATTCATTACTTTTAGACCCTCGAATCGTTCAAGCAGATACATTCCGAAGCCTATGCCTCAAGAGTTGGGCCATCTCAAAACATACAGTAAGTGAACATTTTTGGTGTCTTGAGTTTTTCTGATGACCAATGGAAATGATTTTTTTTATCCATCAAACACATATATTCTAATGGTCTACTATTCTTATTTGGTATTCTATAATGTCAGTTGGTAGGGGTCTATACCATTTATGGAGTGCCAGTTCGTGCCACTGGCTCACGTTGTCAAATCAATTGTAATATCCAACATCTTATGACACATCAGAGTGTTTGCTCAATACTTGCCAATAATACTGCCTTGCCCTATGTGTTTGTTTGTTTGTTTGTTTATTTACTCACAGTATAATTAGATTAGCTTTTCACGAGTGGAATACAAAGTTGCATTTGTTGTTTTGCCTCTTTTTTCTTCGTTTTCTTGTTACAATTTTTTCGCTTCTTACGATGTTAAAGCTAAGCTCCGAGCTGGGTCTTCTCTTAGAATGAATGTTTTTCAAAGCAGCAAGTTTTCTTAGAAAAGTCTGCTAGTGGCACGTACGTCAACTGTGAGGAGCACAAACAACACAGCATGGTCAAACAGCCCCCGAAAAAAACAAGATGTAATTTGAACTAATCAATCCATCGATCATTTTGAGATTGTAAGAGAGCAGAGGTTTATGATAGAAATATATTTTTGCATGGGCGTGAAAGATCTATATTGTGATAGAGAAATATGTGACGGAAGAATGAATATATTCAAAGGCATCTTTTTATACAATAGATGGCTTGGCCACTATGCCAAAAGTAAAGTTTAGTGTACCTTCACGGAGAATAGAAATCTTATATTTTTTTATGGTTATCTACTACGTTCGACATGTTGATGCCTTCTAACTGTAGGGTTTCTTTTGTTAACTTCCAGGTTTTGTTTCGGCCTCGATCTCTTTTGTTTCGTTTTGTTCATCTAATTGCAAGTTCATCATCAAATGAACACTTATGTTGTAAACTTGAAAAGAATACAGCCCAAGGAAATTTTGTTATTAATATAAAAATCTTCAAATGATGGTCGATTGATATTTTCCTCCAACGACTACATATTTTATCGCGTCGTCAAAAAGCTATTGAAAAGAGAGAAGATGAGTTTTGAGTAAGCAAAATGATTGTTTTACCCATTAGGAATTCTCAACGGGAAGTGGACGTTTTCTGGTCACACCGATCGTCACGTACTCGACTTTTACCCCTTCTATCTCACTCCATAAATGCACGAATAAGCAATGAAAATTCTGTGTTTTCTTTAACAATGGAAAGTCAAAAATTCTTCGTATGGAAAATTAAAAAAGTTTTTCTTTTGAATCAGACTAGCGCAGCTTTTCTGTCCTCATGTTTCCAATAATTCTACGCTGTTCAACAAGATGAGAATATTGATTTTTTCTGCTTACCAAACAACTTCCATTCGAAAGGTACCAACAATTTCATTTCACGACAAGGCCTTTTGTGAGATGGATAGATTCATCATCTAGTTCAAATCTGTCCTGCCTACAAAGTTGATTGCTTTTTTTACGCGACTGAAACATCAGAAACGAAAGAAATTTTCATCGAGTTACGAATTTTCTGGTCTAAATCCTTTTTAATGACAATTTTGTTTGCGTTGACATCAACTGAATGGGGATTCTAACTGCAGTTTTCAAAAAAAAAATCTTGTGATTATCCGAATAAACTATTTAGTTCGACTAATAAAAAAACTGTTTTTTCCAAGATCAACATTGAAAGAAATCAAGTACCTGGATGAATCAATTTGAAAAAATAATATTTTTTTGTTTCAATAATAAATGGGTTCTATTTATGAATAATTTTGTTTCGAATCGAAAGTGTTTAAAATCAACACATAATTCGAGACTTTGACAGGCACGTGGCTCATAATTTGAAGTCAATGACTAGATTTTCCATATAACCTAAACTTTGCTTTTAGTTGAGTCAATCTCTCTTGAAAGGAAGGAGCAGTATTTTTCCGGTAGGAAACGCAAACATTGTCTAAGAGGGTGTTGGGACTGCTAAAAAGGAGCTGAAAGTCATTTTTCAATCGATTTAAAAATGATGGTTATAGACCTTGTCATCGTGGATGCAACGTCAACATCCTATTTTAGAAAAAAAACCTAAAAACGTAGTGATAAAATATTTTAAAGCATGCCAAATGTATCTGGTCAAAAAAGAAAATTTTAGCATTTTCTTTTTGAACTTTGAGATATTTCAATTTCAACTAATTTTTCCCTTTGAAGATAATTTCAAAGGAATAAGTCATTTGAAATATCTGTGCAAAATATTTTTCTCCAACCAAGAGAGAAGTAAACTTTCGAAACTAACTCCAAGGTGTATTTTTATTTGACAAAGCCTCTGGTGAGGACTCTGCAAGGATTACCCAAGTTTTATTTCTCAACTTTAATGAAGCAGCTGATGTCTCCCTTCCCATTGTAAGTTGTCAATCACTCGGTTGAACACTTACGACAAGATGAATGGTTTCTCCTTTCTAGTTGTGCTGGTTCGATCCTCATCACTGAAAATGAAAGATATGAGCTTTATCTTTGCTCTAGAAGGTAGTTTTCGCCTACTTATAATCTCATTGTTAACGCAAAAGCGCACGGTCAATCATTATATCGTTTCGTTATTATCATACATAAAAACGAAAAAATCTCTGAGGCGAAATATAAAGTCTTGAAAAGCAAAGTAATTTGTATTTTCCAAACAATAAATGTAATAAATTCTGGAAAAAAATTGTCATCTTACAGGCAGCTACTTATTTGTGGGCACAAAAATTTCTCATTTTATGCTTTAAGATGAGCCAAGTTCGTTATAGGACTTGGCATGGGATCAAGCTAAATGATTTCACGGCTATTATCGAAAAATGCAGCTAGGTAATCAACAATTTTTGATTGCTGAGGCATTTAATTTTAATATCAACTGTCATTGAAAGTACTTTTTTGATTTGAAAGTTTTTTACTTTGGGGTGTAAGCCTCAAGCACAGACTTGGTTGTAAAACAAAAATTTTCCATGCCTTTTTCTCTTTTTTCCTATTTGATCTGCAACACGATTATCCAGTTTTAGTTGAACCTTTAGATGCTTACTTCTTGTTCATCTCGTAAAAAAGAAATCTCCTTTTCACTTCATAAATCAGGCCAAATCCATGATGAGATCTGGGGAAAAGTTAGTCAGTTTTATGAAGAACAGGTGTTGCAATCAGGGCAACAATTTTAGTTTTTCATTTGGCTTTTCCTTTTTCATTGACTTTTAAAACGTGTCTGGGGTAAATTTTTCTGTCCAATAGTTCGTGCAAGCCAGCAATGCACAGCATTGAAAAGTGTTTCAGGTAATTTTGAGTTACCTTGATACAAAAGTAAAAGATGGAACTTTTTTTTGGAGAATATTATAGTCTTTTTATCGACGTGCCTGTTAAGATAGTTATCCAGAGTCAAAGAGTTTTGATTGTAATCATTGATTTTTCCCCTTTTTCTAGGAATGCTTTTCTGAGCAGTAAAAGGCTTATCCATTATTTGTACTATTTTCGTCAAATGAAAAAAGTGTTTTTACTTTTAAGCCTTTTCTAAACTAAAAATCAACCCATTTGTTTTGCTCAAAGTCAAAACTTGTTAAAAATAATCGTATAAAAAATAAATAACCTAACTGGCCTCAATCTTGCACTTGGGCTAGTACATCTTGCTTGACTTGTTGGATTTCTTGGATTATGTCGTCGTGGCTAAAGTTTTACAAAGGCTTTTCTGCTCCCTACAAAAATCAGAGTAAGAAAAATTATTCAGGCACGAAATGAAATCATGCTTTTTTCGAACAAAGTTTTTCAACATTCCGTGTTAGATTTTTAGTTCTTTCACAACAGCTGTTTTAGTTATTGCTGTTTGAAGGTATCCAAAATATATTTCTTCGCTCACAAATAATCCCCTCGGCAAGAAAATGACTGCCTATAAATTGGTCGAACAAAAAATAGAATAGTTTTTTCGTTGTGGAACATCTGCAGTGGTTCCAACTTTTGTTGAAGAGGCCCCCTTCTTCTCCATCGACTCCATTTTCGAGAACCGAGTGATGTAGGGGCGGCAATTCTCATTTATTTATTCCTACGTGCTGCATGTTTGTAAGACACCTGAGAATTTTTATCATAAACTACAAGAAACTTTTTGCGGACCTCTTTCTTTTTCAATTTTATCCAATACATCTGAGATCTCTTTTGTGCTTGCATAATGTTTGAATGGGCTTGTCAAAGAGAAATCTTTTGAAAATAGCTACTAATGCTTGGGTTACATGCTGTTTTAATAGATTTTTATTCATACATTAAATAAAAATATTTTTTTTGCAGAATACTGAAAATATTTTTCTCATAGAAACCATCGCCTTTTGAGACAGAGAAAAGAAAGTTTTTCTAAGATAAGCCGTGGGCAAGCTCCAGCTTAAGATAGTGGACGTTATTAATTCTCAATTTAGCTTTTTTGCGCATGGTAAATGTTTGGCTGCAGTTGTGGTATAAAAAGGAAACTATTGGTATGTTACAGAATTAGGTTTAGCGTATGAAGAAAAATCGACCCATTCGTCTGCCAGCACTTCATGCGTGTCCTAATTTAAATCGGATGTCTACTTCCCTACCTTCCTCATCAAGACGAAGTCGTTGCTCTTTTTAGAAAAAGTTCCATGAACATTCAAATCTGTGCAAGTTGTGGGAGCCGGGTCGTGACGAAAATCAGGAAGTTATAAGTTTAACAACAAGACCCCAAAGTTAGAAAGTTTTCTTAGATTATGCATTCCACTTCAATTTTATCAAAAGTTTGTCTCTTTTTCTTACTAGGTGCCTAAAACTAAAGTATTACGTCGCAGTTACAAATTTTACCACTAGAAAATCATTTTTTTTGCTTTGATTGGGTGTAGGAATATGTTGGTATCTTTATTTTGTCAAAACATTAAGCTTGAGATTGTACCTTAAAAGTTATGAAAGGAAGTTTTGGTTTGTTGTTTCAGCTCATGCTTTTCTAAACTTTCTTATAAAATGTTGAATTTCAAAAGTTTGAGGCACTGAGTGTTTCAAATATTTGGGCTAAAAGACCGATTTGAAATTTTTATTTGTACTTTCTAAGGATATTGTGAGCTGACCTAACTAGAAGCATTCTTGACAGGTCGACTTTAGGGAAAGCAAATATTCAGATGACGTTTAGACATTGGAGCACATGGGGTAAAATTCACCGCTAAGATAATGTGATTTTTCGACTGATTAGAATTTGAGTCGGTTAAAAATTCAAATTTGTTAGGCTGACAATAAATTTGAACAGGCCATTTACCTTTGAGAACGTAAATCAGAGTGAAAGAGTGCTCAAAATAAACGTTTTTCGTGATTGATATTGACATTTATGTAAGAGCACAAGAAGAGAGGGAGATCTTCACTCAAGGATTCATTCAAACTTCTCTTAGTGGCTTAAAACCTTCCTCCAGAAAAGCAACATTTTCAAGTATTAAGGAAAGCATTTTTTACTCTACCAGGTGAAAGAAAATGAAACTTTGTTATTTCCAATAAAAAAACACCAAACTGTCTGAATTATTTTCCTTTTTTCGATTCCATCAAGAACTTGGAGGTCGGTCAGAAATTCTTTAAGATGTTTCTATCATGATCCTCTTGTTTCTCTTCACTATTTACCTTTTTTGAAGTGCCAATCATTGATGAAGGGTTTTCAATTAGTGGATAAAGTAATCCCTTATCTGAAACTTTTGATTCAAAACCAAAACTTGGACAGCTGGATTCTCAAGTTTCTGATGTGTTAAACCCTAGATACAGTATTTCATTTCAAAAGTTGAGGCCAAAAACAGATGCTCAAAATTCATCAAGGGAGAAGGAAACAGTCTCAAAGTTTTGAATTATGAAATGAGCGATGGCCCGTTGCAAAAAGAAAAGGTAGAAAAAATGTTGAAAGTTCTACTCAGCTCCACCACATTGAAAAAATCAAACATGAAAAATTACTACTAAGAATAATCACATGCAACTCGGTAAATATTTTAATGCCCTTCTTGTATTGTGTTAAAGACACTATGAGACAAGTACCCTAGCAGGCTTCACTCAATGTTGAGATCTAGCTTCTTTGAGGAACCTAGAAAGGCTGGACTCTGAAATTTTTTTTGGCAAATCAAAACCCAAGCGCCGGAAAACAATCAGTACAAATCAGGCTCGGTCATATCCGAAAATTTGACTGCAGCCTTGGAATGATGCTAAAAGTCTAATGATTCAACCAGAATTTTGCTTAAAGACACTTATTTCTTGTATCGAAAATAAGTTTTTACTTTTTGATTTCTCTGCTCTTACATCTTACTTCAAAATTAATATTTTTAAATGGAACTATTGTAAAGTCAATAAAGTTCACAACATTCGAATTAGCAGTTTCTAGAGATGGGCCCTGACCTGACCCGACCCGAGCATACTTTTGACCCGCAGTAAATAAGAGGCTGACTAGTCTTTGACCAGGGTACTTTTTGACCCAACCCGAAGATATTTTTTTGACCCAAAGGGAAAAAATTGAAAAATTTGGGACTTTTAGGGAAAATTTTCAAAATCCAAACCAAAGATGGCTTACCCGGCCCGACCTGTCTTGAACAACAAAAAATTGACCCCACCTGACCCAGGTCAAAATATTTTGACGCGGACCCGTCATCACTAGTAGTTTCTAATAAAAGCTTTCAATTGTTGTATTAAAAGGCTGTTAAATTTAATACCAATAGAAGCAGAAAATTTTGATATTATTAAACTTTCTTGTCTCTAAGACAAGCTAAATAGATAATTCCTTTTTTTGTCGCCAATTCAATTTTGAATCTTGAACATCGATCGAAAAGCTTCAATAAAAAACATTCCAAAACTACTATTTTCCATATTTTTGCTGTAGAAATATTTCCTTTTTGGTACATTTCTTTTCTTCCGTATATTCAGAGTCCCAGAGGTGTTATCATGGTAATACTTATAGTACCTTATGTTTCTCCGTAGACCATTCAAAACATTTTTCACTTCAGATTGGCAAAAAGAAAACTATCAATCGGAATTTAAAGTATAAAAAGCAAAGATAAAGTACATATAATACCCACTATCTATGAAACTATGACTTCAGTTACCTTTTGACGTTGGAACACTTAATTGGTTGAAGAGTAAAAACGAAACTGAAAACTTTGATATCTACCACAAAACAAATCTTGATCTAAGCACCTATTTCTTGTTTGTTTGTTAAAATATACATTTTCAATCTCCAAACATTTTTTGACCAGAAAATTAATGTTAGTAGTTAATCTATTCAAACCATTTAAAATTGAATGAAATTGCGCTCTATTGCTTCTCTTTGCAAACCCTTAACAAATATCAAAAAAATTTCCTAATTCGATCTTATTCAAGGAAATATTTTTTTTCTTATCGCTGTGAGATATCTTTTGCAGGTAATTAACCTTTTTTCAGCCTCGAAAATCAAATTTTGTTCACCAAGGACAATTACGAAAATCGCTCTAAATTCTGTACGTTTTTAGTTTCAAAAGGAGCTTTTTCCTTATAATTCACCGATCAAAACTAAAAAGTAAGAACTATTTTTCTCAGCCAGTATATAGAAAAAAAAGAATAAATAATCAACCAAACTTTCTCTTCCAAACCTAAATGAAAGTATAAATATTTAAAGCTCCGAAAGTAATCTGAAGATGTGAAAAAGGAAAAAAAGAGTTTTACTTAATTTCAAAAAACATTTTTCTCCTGAAGAAAAAGAATGAATAAGAGTAAGTTTGGTGGGTTTTACGCCAAAGCTCAACTGCCAGAAGGGGTAGCCATTATCAAGCATTTATCCATTTTAAGTTTAATATGACTATATATATGGCGTTCATCAAATATTTATAAAAAAAAGTCCTGTTCGCAGATTTAAAGAACGGGTTGTGAGTGAAAGCATAAAAAATTATGGTTTTTAGAGTGCAATTTTTAAAAATGCTTTTTTAAATTACAAATGGTGTTTCGACTCTTTTTCGAGTAAGGTCTTTTTGATTGATCATTTTGACGTAATTGTGATAAGAAAGACCGTTGCCGTTATCGTTTAACATCATGCAGTGGTTACACGAATTCTTATTACAAATGCTTTTTGGAGGAAAGCACCAAATATAGTTGCTCATACCTTCCTAAGCCTTGCCCTACATTTTGACCTCCAACATTTTTCCATTGTGAAAACGAAATATATTTATGCTTCAAATAAAGTTTCTTTCATTTGATCAGTTTTTCAATGAACTGCATTTTCTCTCTGTAAGTTTTTCTAACGGCGGAACAGAGAAGATTCACTCCAATATTTACAAAAGATATTGCTTCAAAGATTGCCCAATCGTTGAAAATATTTTTATTCTACTCCGACCGATCAAAGATTTACGAGGGATTTCAAACTGTGATGGATCAATAAATATCCTTGATCCCCGTCTTCAAATACAATTTGAGTTGCATAAGCAGCTCTAAACTGTCCAGCGTGAAAGGGCTTGGGTTAAAATAACCCGAAAAAAAGAGTAAATTGAAGTATCATGTTCAACATATTTTTACCAGAAAAAAAGCTTACGTTTCTGTCCGAAATTTTTGTTCGAATTTTGTTATTTGCGTGTCAATTGTTGGCGTGAGTAGAAACACTTTTCCACTTCTATACTTGACTCAAAGCAATCGCACCTTCTAGACACACAGCTGGAAACTTGCCTCAAGACTATAGCATACAAATTGACGGTAATAAAAGTCAGTAAACAAACAAAGAATGATGAGAATTACCACGACAAAAGACAAGGACGGTTCAAACTTTAATGCTATCCAGGTTTAAAATGTGTCAGAAAAACGGTATTTAATTACAATTATATGGGATGCTTTAATGTCTGAATCTGACCTTTGAACTATTACACTGAGGAAAGCTTAAAAAGTAACATCAAAACCTAAAATAGCTCATAAGATTGTTTGACGTCTTGTGGCTATATTGTTACGGAAAAACTATTTCTAATTTTCCCTACTTTCTTCTTCTCCTGCTTTTTGTGAGAATTGTGCATGTGTTCCCTTCATCGATTGATAAAACTTTTTCGCTTTTACCTATGCAATATCAACTTTCAATTTATATTGACTACACTTAAAATAACCATAAAATATCGATTCGATTTTTAGTCACCGTTCAATAAATACAGTTTTGATAAAAAATCAATTTTTTCCAACACTTTATTTTATTTATTTTAGTTGTTAATTTAAGTATTGCTTGATATCTTAAACATATACTTTTAAACTGCAAAACTTGCTAGAGCTGAAACTTCATGCAATATGGTCCGTTGAAGGCTTTGTTCAAAGGCAGTAAATGCAAATGAGTTAAGCCATCATGGTAACTCAAAGTATTTTATTCAGTGCCACCATTTTCGTGCTCAAAAAACAAATGGGATTTCTTAATGAAAGTCTCATCTTCACTTCCTCAACTATTTAGGGTTGAAATATATCCAAAAAAATTAAGCTTATTATTTTTAACAAGATTTTTGTGCAGTCATTTGTCAAAAATCAAAAACTTTATTGTTGATCGGAATGAGAGGAAAAGTTCCAACTCGGTGCTATTTTTTGTTATGTCTGGTTTCTTTCCAGATAAGCCGAATTTTGTCCCTCTTAAACTTTTTTTCTGTGTTACAATATTGTTTGTCGAGTAATCAATCGATTTTTCTTTACTTCTACGTTTTACTATGGTAAATTTTTTCTGTCTTGAATAATCCTAACAGCAGTTCGATTAATTGCAATTGTTCGACCTTTTCTGAGGAGATGTTTGATATACCCAAAAGGAATAGACTTTGATGAAATAGTCCAATTACAGATATTATCATATCTACTTGAGTTCACCTCTCAGTTATCCAAAAAGATGTATCTGGATCAAATTCAATCAACAAAAAGCTTTCTAGGCTTCAAACCATTTTTAATTTACCTTTAAATCTGAGTTTGTATGAGTTATTTATATAAATTCATCGAAGTTTTTCATGCTATTCTGATTTTTGCAATAAAATAGTGAGGGTGAGGGGTAAGAGGGTCGAGAAAAACTATTTCTGTGGCAAACTGCATATAGTAATTATTGATTGCAATCTTAGACTTTATTGATAGTTATTTGCATAAACACACAAATGGAGAAATCACAGTTTTCAAAAGTGCTAATAAGTAGTAATGGTTAGCTCTGGTCGTGTTCGTGCCAGAGTGCATGGGTTTTGATTTCAGATGTAAAACTTTGCTTTTTAAGAACCTTGGATAAAATTATGGTTGATACCCAAAAGGAATGGACTTTGATGAAACAGTCCAATCACAGATATTGATAGTTATTTGATCAAACACATAAATGGAGAAATCACAGTTTTACAAAGTGCTGAGTAGTAATGTCTGTAGAGGTCGCCTTCGATGCGTGGTGAGATATTTATTGTTTGTAGGAGGGCTGTCCGAAATCAATTATTCTGACAGATGTATGCATAGATCAATAAATTATCCTTGCACAATTTCCATACCTTAGGATGGAAAGAAATTAGTTTTGTTTGATTAAGCAATCGATATAAACTTGATGGATTGTTGTTGCAACAGCTCAGAGATTTTTTCTGTAAGCTAAATGAGTTTTTTTTATCTTGAAAGTACACCCTAATTGCGAATAAAGTTGACGTAAAAATTGAGAAAAAAGGTTTTTTGTTAGACATAATCATATAACCCCAACTGCAACTGAGTCCAATTTCATCATCTTTTTACTCACTTATAGAAACTATGGTATCTTAAGAGTTGACGTTAGGAAACTTAAAATGGCTCTTTAGAGGTAAAAAAACTTGACTTTTCAGTAACTTCGGTCCAAAGACAACTCTTACCCTACCTTTTCCATTCAAAGCAATGAGCATGTGTACTTTGGAAATTATTTTTGTTCTTTTTTTTAACTTTGTAGTCTTTTTGGCCAACCCTCAGGCATATATACTGTAAATGCTGGCAATATGGTGAGAAGCAAATGGAGGATCTTGAAAACTTCAGTGAGGGAGATTTTACTCTCAAAAAACTGTCTCGTAAAAAGGTTTATCCTGATTTTCTTTCTACCATAACACAGTTTCTTTCTTATCACGTTTTTTAGGTAAAGAAAAAGTGAAATACTGTATTTTTTATCTTCCATGTTCGTTCACGATTGAATATCAGAATTCCCTGGTGCTTTTTCTTCAGTTTGAGACTTGCCTTGGGTAATTGTAGCAAATCATAATCATGTTGAGTTATTTGACACGTGAGAATATTGAAGCTTGCCAGGCTCTAAAGTCAATCCAACGTTATATTTTCAAGAAGGGGTCTCATCGTCATGGAAAAGAGCTCGAATATTGGGTAAGAGAGGTGCCGGTCGGTGGGACTTTTGTCCTGTCGATGCCTCATCAAGAATGATTCGTTTATGCCTGAAAGGTTCGTTTGAGTTGGCCAAACTGGATAACAAGACAAACAAAGCATTACTAAAAAGGAAGACTTTGTAGGGTAGCTTTAAAACAGGAAAAGTCAAACTATTTACGAAAAAGGCTCTCTCTTTCCACTCCTATACAGATGTTGAATATTGAAAAATGTTTTTGCAAAAGTAGAATTTTTAGATAATGAGGATGCTAAACTAAATACACTTGTTGTAATATTTATCCACACAAAAATATCAACTGTAACGTTAGGTTTTTTCTTTAACTTTTATTCTTATTGTAACAGGAAAATAACTTGGAGTCTTGTGTCAAGTTTTCATAATTCATGAGTTGCCTTTAGCTTTGGAGACGTGCAAAAGAATTGGTTTTGTAAACAACCTTAGGCCATTAAGTGTGTCTGACACATTTCCAGTATAGTTTGGGAAGACATGGATATTTAGCAAAAAGGCTGAGCAAAATGAAAGAATAAGATTAACTCTCTAAAATATATATTTTGTTGGCAAAACTTGGGGATCTTTATTCACTGTTTTTAAATATATTGTATTTTGATTAAGATTTCAGAATAGACTATTAATTGACAGTGATATTGATTTGTTAAACTCTTTTTTAGCACATCAATAATTAATTAACACATTACTTTTTGGGAGTTACTTTTACAATTACAATTCAAATCTTTTTACAGACAGTTTTATCATTCGTCTTTTTATTTCTTCAAATCTTTTTCCAAGAATGAATGCCTTGAATAATAAAGAATAAGGTTTAGTGGTCATCTTTTTCGTTTTTTGATGATTTGATCCGGGCGTGAGTATAGTTTACTCATCCAGTGTAATGCCAATTCAGGCAATTAAATTCCGGTAAGAGTATATCAATTATCAATTTTTTCCCTTGTGGTTGCAATTCTGTTGAGCATCATCAAAATTTTTCACAGAAACCAAATAATGTGTTAAGAGTTTATCTTGTTGGAAGTTTTCATTAATTTTTTTCTTTGATTTTGTGATTGGACAGCAAAACAATTTTTAAAATCACAGAAAAAGCAACAAACCAGGGGACCTTGGATCGAATTTAATTGTTTAGGAAACATCACATCGGGAATGAGTTTATAAACAGACAATTTGAAAAATAAAATTCTAAGATTCAGAATGTTCCACAGCCAAGTTCTTGTTCATTTTGAAATCTTTTTTCTTTTTCTGAAAAAGATTTCCGTAACAACTTTATTCTCCATAGTAAAGTATGGAGTAGCAGGGAAATCAGAGTAGACTGTACATGTACATGTAGATTGGAATGCTGGTCTGCTCTTATCATAAAAAGTCTACTTAATTTCCTGCCTCATTTGAGCTTCAACTCTTAGGCAGGAAAATGAAGTCTAGGTAGGAAACGATGTAGCATTATAATTTACATTCCGCCTGCCTATTATCTTTTATTTGGAATCCTTATTAAAGATTTTATATTCTCACCGTTTCTTGTCAAACTACCGAAGCGTTCATTAACGAAGCAAGTTAACTTCATTAGGGAGGATGAATGTCTTAATACAATGCATCTCAGCATGCATTATCAAATATATTTATTTGGTTCTCAGATAAAGTCTTAGAGAAAGGGGCTTTTTCATAACTATGATGACCTTTTATGAGTTTTAAAAAGTTTCTGGAAGCTTATTTCTCGATCTCGATAAAAGTAGTCTCAAAGAAATGAAACTAAATTAAGAAGGAAATTGCATGAGAAAAAGTTAGATTCCTTTTAAAAAATAAGGTATCGTGAAGTTACATCGCTGAGATTTTTACTGGTAAATAAATCTATATTATTGCAGCTTTAACAATACATTTCTGGTATGCCTGATTAGAGGCCAATTTGAGGATCTTTATTTTTCAAAAATTGAATTAGAAGAGAACAGTAAGAAAAGCTTCATTTGAAAATATTTTTTGGTTAAATTGATTTTGGCCTATATAATGTTGGATCAGATGCCAAACATAAAATGGTTAATAAAAATTTCATAAAAAGCTTATTCAAATTATCTTTATATTTTGAAGCTAGCCCTTTGTAAATTTATCCAATTTTTTTATTCAATTATTTTAACATTTTTTCCCATGAGCCTTGACCATTTCTCAATTTAACAGAAAGTTATCTGACGTGGCAACGCTTGAAAAGCCACCTGAGACAACCTCGTCAGTCAGAGCAATTTTCATTCGATCTTTTTATGTCAAAAAACTTTTTCACTTTTTGACATTTTACCTAATTGGGATTTTGAAACTAATTTGGTAAAAAATTGAGCCAAGTTTCTTTGATGTTGTCATTTTAGACAAGCCTTTGGAAAAGAGCCTTTTAAAAAGGAGAAAATATAAAATGCATCGGCAGAGTATCGGGCAAAGGTTGTTTAGAAAAATTTCTTGAGATGATTGGTATGAGAAGAAAAAACTGGAATCAAAGCTTTAAAAAGACAACAAAATTATTTTTCATTTATATTTGATCATTCTTAGTTCAAATGTATAATCCAGGGTATTTAAAAATTGATTGACACGTTAAACTCCTCTATAAAATGTGAATTTGCTTTTCTTTCCTTAAGTCACAAAGCTAAGAAAAATTGGTGACAATTTTCAATTTCTGCCTTATTCTTTTACCTCGTATTGCCCTTTCTGAAGATCAGATTAGTAACTCGTTAATGGATCGTCGTAGCGTTTTGTACCTTCTTGGAAAATTGCTCTTTTTTAAATCCAGGAAAGATCTAGAAAACTTTTCTTTTTTGAATTGAGAAATAATTTTCAAAATCACCATCTGAGGTCAATGTGAAAACCAAAGAAGATAAAAACCTGCATTCTAAATTGAACTTATTTTGAGAAAAAATTGCGTTACAAACCATTATTTTATAAATGAATTTCCAACGTTTAAGGTTCCAGTCAAGAAGCATGAGGCAAAGTTTGTAGGATTTTCTGATTTTTTATTTCGTCCTGAGAAAATTTCTAGCCGATTACCGTAAAAACTTGATAAGAAAAAGACGCACGCATACAAGAACGGAAGAGCCTGTCTCATTGCCAAACTGATGGACTAAAAAGAACAAAAAACTTACTTGGCAAAGGAGCTTTTCATCTTTGTATCCACCTCATGGTGAGCAGTTTCTCGTAATGTTGGTCTTTTAAAATTCAGAAGGAGCAACTGCAAAAACTTTAAACAATTCAATTATAAAATTCAGCTTAAAAGGCAAAGAAAATTATATTGCTGTCTTTTGAGTGTTGATTTTCCTGAATTATTGTCTTTTTAGGGTTACTTCAATTGTTTGTTTGATTGAAAAATATTTAACAATGGGTTTCTGCAACTACAGTATGTTTACAGGCAATAAAAAGTTTAGCGACCTACTACTGGAAAAAAATAAAAATGCAAGAAAAAGTTTTCCTATTGATTTAGGGCACCAAGTCAAGAGCTTAAAAGCTTTTTTTTGCTAAAATTAAAAGTTCTTTTATGTTTTTGAATGAATTTGACGAAAAGTAAAGGAGCAAACATTGCTATCCAAGTGAAAAGTTTAAAGTTCCCTATCGATCTCAAGAGACTAGCGTCTTTGTGAAAAACTACCTCAAATTCAAAAGTAATTGATAGAATTTTTCAACATCATTTCTAGAATATTGGTTAAAAAGGCCTAGAGTATTAAATTCTAGTTGAGAATTCGATAATTATCAACGTTAAATCTTGTAGTATTGAAAAAATCTCAGAGTTGCTTCACTCATTCAACAATTCTTTCTAAGAATCTTCTCTTATTTTTACCTTTTCAATAATATTGTTAAGGTTTATAAAGACTCTTCAAAACTTGATCATTTGTTGACAGAGCTTTCTGGGCGTCATATGGGCTAGCCAACTTTATATATTAGGTCTTGTGCTTCGGACATCTGGATATGGGGTACTGAGTGCCATCGGACCATACCATATTTGCACTGGCGTACCTACTCTGAACCTTAGTTGTAACCCAAACTTAAGACACCTTTCCAATCCAATAAAAATGTGCAAGACATGCTAGGCACATTAAAATTCTTAATTCTTTTTTTCTGTGCTAATAGTTTGGCAGGGAGTCTTATTTAGCACAAAACCTGAATTTGAATCATTCTCCATTCTCCATGGCCATCCATCATTTGATATTGGAATACAAGTTTACCTGACATCGTCATTCCCCCTTATTTGCTTCCTCAGGAGTATTTCAATAAAGTTGCAAACAAAATTTAAATTGAAAGAAAATTTAGAAACAAATCTAGAGTAATTCTCCATTTATTATTATCATCTCTGGACAATAAATCTTATTTCAAGCTCTAAAGTGGCGGATATCATCAATCTTTAACGGAAACGAGTCCATGTACGATTCGAATTAGCTGTTGACAGCTTCTCGGTTAATCTGAAAATATGAATGACTTAGTAATAATAAAATCCTTCAGCGAAAAAAATACGATGGGACAACTGCTAAACAAAAAATCCCCACTTCTTAAGTGAATTACTTTCTTGCTGTAATTTTGTCTGAAACTGAATCCCCAGTAAAAAATCGTTTAACATGAATAAATAAGTAAGTTCTCTCGGGAAGAGATAAAAAATCTTGTCACATTGTAAATCCCTGTAAAATTCTTGCAAAATTGAACTTTTTCTTTGGAAAAAATACAACTTTCTTAACCCATTTTTGTATTGTAGTGTACCAGAAAATTATTTTTTACTCCTGAGTTAATTCTTTCACTCGAATACATTTTACAACAAAATCTTGTGAATTCTCAAATTTTCTCTGCAAAACTCTTAAATATTTTCCAATCTTAGTTGTCTAGTTCCAACCCTGTTATAATGATGTAAAAAACTCATTGTCCTGACTTTTTCTAGTGTGATCTGACGATGAAAGCTGTATTTGGCCAACACAACAAACTTTGTAAACATTTCAAAGTATAATTGAAAAGGCTTTTAAAAATCGAAATAAGATTTGAATGACCCTCAAAGGTCGACTTTGAAACTCATAGTTATTAAAATACAATTTGAGGCAATTAATGTTTGAAAAAGATCAAAGTGATTCAAACAAAACAGAAAATGATGAAAATTGAAACAAATTGGAAAGTAAAAGCTGTTGAGATGAGACAGCTGGCACTTTCAGGACAGTAAGAAATATGATAAAACCAAGTAAAAGTGTTAAAAGATTGAGCGTTCCTTGAAAACTTAAGTCTTCTTATAATTAAATAAATAATTAAATGGTTGCCCCTCAACAAACTTCCTTACAATTGAAAACATTAGGAAGCAATGAATAGAGATATATTTCGAAACATAAACCTCTTTGACTTAATTCAAATTTTATTAGATGAATTGTTTCTCAACATCATCATGTGGTTTTGAAATAAATAACAGATTTTCTGGTATTCGTCCGTCCGTGTTTTCTTTTCACATACCTACTATAATAATTCGGGTGGAAGACACTCGTGAGGATTGAGCAAAAAAACCCAAGGGCTCTCTGAGACCAAAGTAAACCTTTATTCATTTTTAGATTTTCCCTTTTTTCTCCTGCTACCCTCATTTTTCGGTGAACTTTGATGTTTTCAATTGAATTGCACTCTAGCTATTTTAAAAGAAAAAGAGCTGATCTTAATATAGTTGAATGACCTAACTTTATTTGCAAAAGAATTATCTGGTAAATTTTCCAATTATTTTGTTTGGTACAATCTCATGATTTTTCTTTCCTTATTGTTTGAGGGAGAAAATAAGTCTCTAAATTCTAAGATAATAATTTTCTTTTGATTGATTTTGATTTAACATAATCAGGGTCATTAAGGAAATTATAATACCCCTTTCAAGAATCTATCCATACTTCAAGAATAACTTTATAATAAAAAAGAGAAAACAAGAATATCAAGACAAAACTACTTTTTGTAACAAAAACATCTTCATTCGAAAATAGCTCTTGATTTTGGGATATTCTTTTTTACATGTAAGAAAAAAATCTGTAGTAAAAACTCTCAGTCATTTATTTTTATCGGGGTTTCTCAGTCTTGCTACTCGCTCGACAGACAAAAGAAAACGAGAAACCTTGGATCTGACCCGTTGCTTAAAAAAACAAGTAAAGTAAAAATATCAATGTTTCACCCCAGGTCTTGAGAAAAGAGGTGATGGTGAGTTGTTTGACAGCGTTCAAATTAAGTAAAAAGGGTATAATTTTAAGAAAAGACGTATGATATGTATATGATAATGAGGCCGTAAAAAAAGCTTTAAATGAAACAAAAATTTCCAAGAAAATCTGCCATGAAAATAGAAAGTGAATCTGCGGACAGAAACTTTCTTTTCTAACTCTCTAATACTAAATTTAATTACGTACTCTACAGATACAGGGGTTATATCTTTTCTTTTCTACCTTACCCTCCTTTTTTCAATTATTTTGCTCCAGTTGGGCTGCATCTGTGGTCAGTTTGCTAACTTAAGTCAACCCTAAATTGATTTGAGCCTCTATGAACGTTAGCTTTCCTCTCTGTGCTTAATACTTATAGCCTAATGATCTTCTATATTTTTAACCACCTATCTATATTGTTTTGTAAGTTTTGAAAACTAAACTTTAATGCAATTGACTATTGAAAGTACAGTATTTCTACTTTTAGTTGTACATGAATACTGTATATCATTAAAACCAAAAATACTGATCATGATATATAGCTCTCTGTTTTTACGTCTCTTCTTCTAGCATTGGGCTTGAAACGCATGGCCAGAGATGCAAAATTATCGGAAACTCCATCTGTATTGAATATGGTAGAAACACGAGTCAAATGAGGCGCAAAAACAGTTTCATTGGCGCAGAGCATCTAATAGAGTCAAGCCGGTCCCTGCAGTAAAACATTATTAGAATAAGAAAATGATGAATCCTTTCACGGCATTCTCAAAGGTCTATTTTTCCTGCGTTTTTCTGGCTACTTCTTCATAATTTGATTCAGAGTAGGTAAACTCTGGCCTCTGAAAATGAATCGAAACCCGAACGAAGGTAGTTTCATTAGCATCAAAAAAATACTGCTATATGGAAGTGGCACACTTGGGCAAACTGTTAGTGGATATTGGAGATGCTTTCTCTCCTGCTTTTAAATTCGTCTGCAATTTTCCAACATTCGAAAATGCAAATGAGCTTTACTTTCGGAATAAAAATTAAGATAATGAACTGTGCCAGTATTTAATATATAGAGACTTGATCTTTTGTTAATAAAGAATGTAAAAATGAGAGATTTTGATGATCTTCCGGTTTGTATCCAACAAGCTAAATTTTATTTGTGTACATTCTTCATTTTCTATCATTACATCTCTCTGTTAAAAGAACAACAGAATTTGGTTTGATATTTACTTCAGCCTCAGCCCAACTTTAGATATGATATTTTACTTCTTTTTTAGCTCCTTTTTTAGTTTTTTCTTTAAGCACCCTAGGGAGACAAGAAATCTGAAACGACGTCAAATAAAGGAAGATCCTTGCCAGAGCTTTGTAATTAAAATATTTTTGTTTGTCATTTCTCATTTTAGTCATTGAATAAATTATGTACCTTTTTTCGACTTTGTCAATTTGACAACTTTATCTTTCTCTCTTCCACAATTCTCTCTCTCTTCCCATTCGAGTGGAAAAACAAACTTCCTTAAGACTAAAAGTGGAATTAAGGGCTTCTTCTCCCGATGACGGATGTCAGAGGAGAAAAAGGAGCCAAAACATCATGCAAAAAGCAAAGGAAAAATCTTTAGTGTTGCGTTAAATTATGCAAAGCAATGTATATAGAAATTTAAGTACGGTTTTATTACAAGTTTAAAATTCAATTTAAACTAACTGCAATTACTTATTTCTATGTTGAAATTTTTCATTGAATCATATTAATCTTAACACAGACAATATATATTTTATCTCACTGAACAGATATATTATCATAAAAAGACTTTAAATTAAAGATGCAGCTTTCTTGGTAAATCAAAGTACTGTAGAACTTTTTCGCACAAAAACCATTAAACTGACATGCCCAGACTGTGCCGGAGGTGACGATGAAGAGCACAATCAAGGTATAGTTTCTATTTCTTTTCTTTGTTCGTTGGTCAAAACTCGGGTTAGAATCAATTTGTCAGCCTTGCCAGCAAGAAACATTTCGTGCAACAGTCTTTATATACAAATAATTGTGGTTTTGTGTTAGACAATCTTAAGTATCGGAAATGACCTCTTTGCTATCGATACATGGAAAAACCAAACTCTTAATGCTTTTCCTATTTGTTGTAAAACCTTGTTCGTTCTCCCTTTGAATTACAACACATTTACAGGCTTAGATGTAATAAGACAGAACAAGAAATTTGCATTCTGATGGCGTCTGCACTTTTTCGTTGAAGAAATTAGGAATGTGGATGACCAATATGCAGTAAAAATATTGTTTATAGTTTTCTCATATATTGTGATTCTTGTTCGAAAGAAGATGTAGCATTAATTCAGAATCCAAAGTGCAAAATATGAGAGAAGAGTCCACCACTTTTCCACTTTTTTGGTGAAAGCTAGACTAAGCACTACTTCAAATCAATTTTCATTCATATGCTTTTCAGTGACTAGTGCGACCAATTCTTTTTTGCTTGACTAGCAAACCGTTTCTCTGGTTTTGCTAAACATTCTTTGTCAACTCAGGATCAAATTTAGAACTTATGACTCTTTGATCCAAAGTTTTTGCCTTTGGAAAATATTTTTACTTCGAAAATGTGAAAGGTGTTTGAAAATGGGGAATAATCCTGAAGTAAGGTCAGAAGAAATTCTGAGAACAATTTTTGGGGGTTTGGGGGCAAGTGCAAAGTTGAGCTTAAAGTGTCTGGGAAATGAGCAACAAGAACAAAAAACAAATGGACAGATTTTACGTTTATCTTTTTTTTTACAGGTAAGCCGGGTTAATTATCAGATCTTAGGGAGTGAAAAACCTTTTATTGTAGAAAAATTTTCTGCTTTAAAAGCTTTCTGTCAAATAAATAAATAAACAAAGAGTCTTTGAAGTTCAGGTAAAAAGGCAAAGTTTAGTTGCAGCCCAAAAGGAAGGGATGAACTTAATTGATCCTCAAAAAATGTAAGCAAAATCTAGAATCTTTCTAAAACCTTAAATTTGATTGTCGAATAAGGAAATGTTTTAAATGAACTATTTCTGACAATCAGAAACTTTTATCTTTAGTATGGCTTAATTTATGCAGACGATACAAATGTAGTTGATATCACCTTTACTGTTGAAGTACTATTGAAAAGTCACTTTTAAACGAAATCTCAATATTTTCCAAGCTAACTTTTCAACATGAAAGATGAAATGAAATGTCCTTATAATATGTGGACCTATATCTGAAGGCACCCTATACTCTCCTTTCTTTATGGCTTACGTTAGCGGCAACAACAGTTCCTTCTTTCTCCGAAAATTGTCTTACAGTCACTTGATTTTATTTGATATTATTAAATAATTGAGAGATTATTCATATCAGGTCAGGTAACCTGCAGAGCAATTAGCTAACCCTGACGGAATTGATAAAGTTGTGAGATTGGCAATTAAGTAGTTTAAAATTTTGCTCAAATTGTGTATGAGTGAACCTTACACCTTAGTCTCCAAGTTCTTGCAGTCTTTTACCATAACCACTTTGCACTGGTGAACCTATGACTTTTCATTTTAGATTCACCGATCTTATTTAAAAGTCTTCAATTAATCGATATGACGTCGTTTCGCCATATGCCGATTCGCCATATATATAAAAAAAAATATTGCTAACCTAACCTAACCTAACCCGCGCGCGCGTAAACCTAACCCTGCGGGGCTGCGCGTACGACGAGCGCGCGCTCGTCGTACGCGCACGCAATTTTTTTTTATATATGGCGAATCGGAATATGGCGAACTGGCTCATATGGCGAATCGGCTTATGGCGAAAAAGCATATGGCGAAACGCCGTATTCCCCAATTAATCGTTTTAAACAATTTTAGTTTTGAAAATTCAAGAAACTTTAGCTCCATTGTGATGCCAAACGATGCTTTCGAAGTTTCTAATGATAAACATTTAAGGAGTTTTAAAAGGAATGACAAATTTTTTCTTTGTTGAGCAAAAAGAATGCTTTAGGAGTGATTGAAAACGTACCAGTAGATTATTTCTTCTAAGGCCAATTATTACCCCAATCCTTTAAAGACAACGATGTGAATGTTCTTATATACTTTATAATAAATTTGATTAAAAATATAATATGCCAATTTATTCTTTGTACAATGCAATCGATGGAAGCAAAAAACACTTAAACTAGAATAAAAACTAAGCAAAATTTTTAACTTTCGAAAAGAGGTCGTAATATCCATCTGGAGACTTTTGAAGAAAAACCCCAAAGGCCTGACTAGAATCCCAATAAGTTGAGAGCAATAAACCCACTTTTTTCTTTTAAGAATATTCTTTTAACTCAGACTGTATCCAAGTGTAAAACTCTCAGTCATTTAACCGTAATCTGCTAATACTTTTTATGATCAAAATAAAATAAAGCTTAAATTTAAAGGAAAAAATCAAACGTATCGGATACCCTATTTGCTCCAAATTATCTCTAGAGCATTTGTAATTTTCGATAGTTTTGATGAAGGCACCTACCAATTTTTTACTATTTTTACATCGAATTTATTTGAAAACACCCGCAAACGACAAAATATTGTCTCCAACGAATCGTTTATAGCGTCTAATATTTGAATTTTTCTCAAGCAATTTGAACTTATTTTTTGCCTCTTTGATGAAAACGAAATGAAAAATCAGCTGAGTGAACAGGTTTCTTGTTCAGAAATTGCATTGAAAAAGATATTGCCGAAGGGTGTCAAAGGGTTTCTCGACGTGATAAAAGTTTTTCCTCTGAAAAGTCTGCACTCTCCTCGGGATCAGAATTCTCAGCAATGTTTATTTACACAGAAAATTCTACTATTTATATGTCGAGGAGTATTTATGAGACTCAATATCTCATTTGAAATAAAGGCTGTTTTGTTTTCAGAAAATCTGTTTGTTTGTAAAATTGAGATAAACATTTCTGAAAGGAAGTTGTCACCAGATTAAAATGATTCGGATGATTTGTAGTGTGAACATGTTGTATTGCTTGTTTGATTTAAACTGAATATAAATTTAATGCTTTGCAGATTTTCATAGAGCTCTACTTACAACGAGACAGATGAAACTTGAAAACTTTAAATCTGATTTTTTTTTCAATTAAATTTACTTTAGAAAGTTCTCAATGACCATCTTACCTTCAGGTATGCAAGCCATTTTTCTTTTCGACCCTGATATTTTAAAGATTGCC
>Ga0194133_10002289_pt1 | contig 30149 bp, 14 predicted proteins | sample TA2KigOf40mmetaG_FD_155448 | JGI IMG/M metagenome (GOLD analysis project Ga0194133, IMG submission 155448) | Freshwater microbial communities from Lake Tanganyika, Tanzania - TA2015055 Kigoma Offshore 40m | ecosystem: Environmental > Aquatic > Freshwater > Lake | place: Tanzania: Lake... | reverse complement strand
CAAGTGCTGAGGACTCACTTTTCCAAAAAACCAGACTTTTTGGAAAATACTCCATCACAGGGTAGATGAAATATACTTTTGTGAGCTGAGCTTTGAGCAATAAAACTCAAGCATAGGCTCTGAGCTATGGGCAGTAACTCCAGCAATAGACTACTGAGCTGTGAATAACGAATTCAGCAAAGACTTTTGAGCTGTTAACAACAAATTCAGCAAAGACCTAAGCTGTGAACAACAAACCGTTGATCAGCACCTACATCAGTGGCTTTTCAGCCCCAAATCCTCCATCTCGTCGGAGCAAAAACCTCTTATGCTGAGGTTAGCCAACCCCACATCAAGTGGGTTGATGAGCGAAAATAAAAACAAAATCTAGAGTTTCTCTTCTGCTTTTGACCAAGTAGAGTGTATTGAAGTCTTCTGAAAGAAAAATTGATGGGTTTTTCTTAGAAGAAGTTCCCCCAATGCTTTCAACTGGATATAGCACGTGCTGAGGACTCACCATTCCAAAAAACCCCAGGCTTTTTGGATTGGAAACTACTCCATCACATCATAGAAAACACCTACCTTTGTGAGGTATGGGTTGTGAGCTGAAACACTCCAGCATAGACTCCTGAGCTGTGGGCATAAACTCCAGCATCGACTTTTAAGCTGTGAACAACAAACTTTATTCAGCACGTACACCAGAACTGAAAAGTTAGATCCATTTTTATATCTCGACACCAGAGTACAAACCTCATAAGTTGCAATAAACCATCTCCATCTCCGGATGTTTATCTTCCCTAAAACTCAAAAAAAGGATTCCCTACATAGCAAGATCAAAATTTCAACTTCGTGTAAAGAAAACTTTTTCAACAAGATATTCTGGAAGAGAGACCCCCCTTTCTAGGGGCTTTGAATATAGTCTCTTTTTGCTTAACTAATACCTAAAACATCACTTGGATCTTTGCAGGGTGCTTCTTTACTCAATTTTGATGAATCAAAATCGAGATTTATTGATTCTCAGCTTCTTTTAAGATGAGTGAGGCCATCCAGATTCATTTTGATTTGGAATATTGAGCATGGGCTTCCATGTGGAGCAGTCTGAATTTAAAAAACAAACTTAACAATTCAAATTCAACCATTCCTTTAATAGTTCAGTTTTTTCCTTGAATTTATATTTTACCATATATTGATTGATTTATCAATGAATTACACATTTTTTTGTGTAAGCTAAAACATGTAAAGCTACTTCACCTTTTGAACATTCAAAATCTCCCGGCTGAAAATAAGGCAGCATATTCACGTTTAATTTTATTAATACAAATTACACGTGCTTTATTGCGGTTTACGACATAAAAGACAGTGTAAGCACATGTAAATACTCGAAAGCAAGTATAAACACAGGAAAAATGAAAAAATGCAGGTGGTTACACCCGAATTATGGCATTCGTGTGTCTTCATGTGTGTGGCAATCATGACTTTAATGGTGCCTGTTAGGATTGTCACATGAAAACCTTTTTCAAGTTTGGAACTTTTTTCATGCTCTTATTCCACCCTTCTAAACCAAAGAGAAAGAACTAAAATTCTAATATTTTCCTTTAATCAATATTTAACTATAAGGTTACTAGCACGTTCAGGCGCAGCTAAGCTGCCCCCTTTTTTTTCCGTTCGCCATGCCCCCCCTTCCGTTCCTGCCCCGCCTCCATGACGGGACAGACCTTAGGGTTTTATATATACTAATAGTTATTCTTCATCTATGGTTTTGGAGAAGATTCAGAGGTGGGTTTTTAAGTTGCGAAAGTACAAACTTGGCAAAGATTTGAGAATGTAAACAAACTTTGCAAAGCTGATTGTTTTCACACTTTTTAAAGTTTGATCTTAATAAAGTTTTGGGCTTGCCTTGGTTTGAGGTTCAAATCCTTATTTATTTTCATTATAGGTCATATTTTTATGCATGGCATCTGTCTGCCCCTGAGCCCTCGTCAATTTCAGTCAGAAAACAAACTAAATGTAAAAAATTACAAATTTATAGACAACTATCTGAGGGTACCTGGCATTGCCCAGGTTAATTTTGAGGCTTTACAAATATTTTCTGAAAATAGCAGGTACCTTATTGCTCTGCCTTTTATGGCTCTTTAGATCCCCCCCCCCCCAATACCTAGGGTGGGGAGGGGTCGGGTCAGTTTGGGGTCCAAACTTACCATAACTATCTTTGTACCCTGCTGAACATCTGTTGTTTTGTAAACATAGCCCCCCATGCCTCCAGGGGCTAAGCTAGGGATGTAAAACTATCATTTTTTTAACCATGGGGTTCAGCTGAGCCTTTCTGCCAAATTTCATTGATATTGATCCAGTGCTTTGGGAGACTGTAAGGTTCTGACATCCTGACACACACTGAATTTTATTTATATAAAAGAAGAAAGAGGATATATAGATATTTTTATTTACATAGATAATAGCGTGTCTGATGCTTTGGCATCGGAATGGAGGCAGAGAACGGAACAGAAACGGGAGGAGATGCGAATGTTGAGCTAAAATCCCACCACTGCCACCAATAGCGTGTCTGATGCTTCGGCGTCGGAATGGAGTAAGAGAACGGAACAGAAACAGGAAGAGATGCAAGCGTTGAGCTAAAATCCCAGTGAAGACCTTCCCAATCAAGAAAAGAATCAATACTGAACTGTTTATTGATGGGAAAGAGAAGCTTGATATACAAAAGTAAAAGAGGGATCGGATCAAGAAAATATCAGACCTCTTAGAAGAGGGTAGAATATTGGGGGGAAATAAAAGTAGCGGGAGTGAAAACAGCGGCAGCTTGTTTAGGTGAACTTACTATTACGGGGAAGAGAAGCTAAACAACGGCAGCCTGTTTGAAACAACTTTGAACTTGTAAAGTGAAAAATATCGTAGCGCAAAAAAGAGGGTCAATGAGCGTGTAGTACGATAATAATAATTAAGCAGATAAGAATCTCTTTAACTTTTAGTGATGATACTTCTGACAAAAGTTGTGTATTGAATCTATTTATTGTTAAGAAACTTTCAACGTCAGATGTAAATGGATGCTTAAGAGAAAAGTGGTTTGGAAATGGAAGAAAAAACCCTGATTTTTTTTGCTTTTTTACAATTGCCTCCCTGGTCAAATGGTTTCCGCCATAGTATTTCTTCCATCAGGCATGATTTTTTTCTCAAAAAAAAGCTAAAAGTTTCATTCTAAAGTAAGAAATCCATGATTGGCATTTTTGACACTCGCTTCATTCATATTTTTTTCATAGCATCACACTAATTTTCTTTTAATTCTGGTCAAATCTGAACTAGGATGTAGTAATTTTGTTTCAAGGTTTAACATGAGATTTTAATGATGATTTCTGTATAGTTCACAAGAGGATGGGAAAATTTGATCAAGAAGATGGACATTAGAATGTCTTCACATCAAGAGATGGAATGAAAAAGTTTATTTTTGTGAATGGAACAAGCAATTAAGTGCAGGCAAAAGTGCCAAAGTAGGACAATTCCTACAATACAATTAGAAAAGACACTACAAATAAAGACAACAATCAGGTGCAGTCACTGGAGATTACGATTACCCTGACTGAGGGGGCCTTGTTGATTTTTTTTTTCAATCTTGGGTTGAAAAATTGCTGGCATGGGTGGTGATTGCGAACCCAAAACCTTAGATCTTAGTCCCCAGTCAGACGCCTTTGACCACTCCCCCACGGCAACCCCAAGCAAATTTTCAACAGTGCCAAAAAGACTATCTAGACCCTAAGGGGATCTTACCTACACTCTCCCTGATAATACTTTCCAACCTATACTTTATAGGTAATACCTTGACCTGGTTCACTGTCTTTAGTTGTGTTGAAATCAATTTTTTTTTTTTAAAGATAAAAGCTTCATTTTCACAAAATCATCTTATTGATTTCTTTTAACTAGCCAACTGGGGCACCGTGCTGCCCGGAAAAATTTAATGAGATAAAGTCACCCATCTGGACATTTTACGTTACACAAAGTTTTTTCTCCCTTGGTCTGTTAAGGTTTTGGAAGTACCCCAGGGTCCCAACTGTTAAGTTGAAGAAGAGGTGGTTTTCAGCCAGGCGGGAGTCAAACCCGGGCAGCAGGGATGGAAATCCAGCGAGTAACCAACTTGACCACCCTGACTCCCTAAAAAATGTTTATTGTCAGCGCAGATGGTAATTACCCTGACTCAGGGTGCCTTGTTGATTTTGTTTTCAATCTGGGGGTTTGAAAATTGGTGGCACGGCCGGGGATTGAACCCTCAACCTTAGATCTAAGTTCTCTGTCAGGTGCCTTTGACCACTTGGACCCCTATTATTTAAAAGACAATCTCATCTCAACAGAGAAGTGGAATTACCCTCTACTTTTATCTATTTGGATTTGACATAAATTATTTTCTCTCACACTTTCTATAGAAAGAAATTACATATTGCTTCAATTGCTACAAACAAGATTTGATTTAAGGGGAAAAAAATCATTTAATTTATAAATATGTCGCTTAGAAATTTCGACATCTGTTGTATATGGGAAAACTACTATTAGAAAAACTGATCAATTGAACCATTTCTTACATATTTTTAAAAAAAATATTTCCATTGTTTTTCCTAAATTGTGGTTTTGAATTCACGGTCTGAAGGATGTGACAAACGATAAATGAAATGAAATTCAAAAATATTTCTTGTTGGAAAGAGTTTTTTTCATTCCACAGCTTTCTTTCAAAACCAAGTTAATCTTGATTTCAAATTGAGGGAAATTTTTCTTTCTTCTTCTTTCATTATCATCATTTGGAAGTGAAAATTTATTTCAACTTTGACCTTTTAGTCTACAATGGGATTTTGAACTGTTTTCAATTGAAAAAAATAGTTTATTTATGATTTTTTTTACATAAAAAAATTCTCACACTAAAGAGAATTCAACAAATCCATCAAAATAAGGGTTCTGTAATTGAGAAAATTGGTTTCAAATTTACATTTTTATTATGTGTTTGAAAGATGCAAGAAAACAATGTAGACAATTCTTCATGATAGCAAAAAAACCCTGACCTTTTTAGAGATATTCTTGACTAATTGAAGAGGACCATTGCATGTCAATAAAAATGTGGATAAAAACCCTCAAATTATTTCTGTTTTTGGAGAAACTTTTCAGATTTTTTCATCATTTTTTTTTGGTAAAGAAAAGGCGGCATCTCCATGTTCTGGTTTTGGGTTTGATGTGGTATTTTGAGGTTGGATGGAGCAAACAAACATAAGTAAAAGATAAAAGTCAATTTTACTCTAAAAAAATATTGGGAAAAAAGTCCACAAATTACTATAGAAATCCATTCGTTTCTATGCTTTCACTGTTTGAAAAGTCTGGAATTCTGTAGTTCTTGTAGAAGCATGTGAATTATGGTTTGAATTGTGAAGGAATAAGCAATATTTTACAGTCAAGGTACTAAATAAAATAAAGTAGAGGGGCATTTTTTGTGCAGGGAAAAATGCCAAACCCTCCCGAGCGACCCATCCCCACCTTCAACCCCCCTACTCTCAGTTAACAAAATAATAGTACCAATTGGGTTTTTATTACTAACCTAACCTGACCTAACCAACCCCCAAAAGCATGTTTCCCCCTCATCAGTCCCAACCAAACCCCCTTGTTGCGCTCAAGTCGTATTACTTGCACAACCTAGTTTAGTCTTCACTTGAGTCATATTACTTGTGCAAGCTAGCTTCGACGTGCTAGAATTGTATTACTGCAACATCTTAATTTAATCACACTTGTCTAGTATTAATTGTACAACCTAGCTTAGTTGTGCTCGAGTCGTAATACTGGTATGACCCAGCTTAGTCACACAACTGTCAACATATTACTGGTATGACCAAGCTTAGTGCGTTTGAACTGCAACGATGGATTGAAATAGTGGAACAATCTGATATCACTCAAGCAACCCATTCTAAGCTGAATTATGGATCTTTGCCTCTTTGAGCTCAAATATCTCAGATCCTAGACAAAAATTCAAAAATCTGGTGGGTAGATTTGGTGGCATAGGTACAATGTTTATGTATGCCAAATTTCAGCCCTCTAGCTTCAAAACTTTTGGCAGAGATAGAGGTGACAGACGGACAGACAGACATTTTTTATCAACTTAAGTCCTATTGGAAAATCTTAACTCCCCAATAGATCAATAGAACTTCATAACCAAAGACCCATTTCATTGAGATTAATGAAAGTACAATAACAATTGACCCCCAAAAAACCTCCATTTCGTGGCTCTAGAAAAAGTCTATAAAAATATGGAAAGTGTTGATCAAGGGTCAAGGATGGACCCTAAAAAAACTATTTGTTTTTTTGCAAGTGCAATATACCCCCCCAAAAAATGTAGGTTGCATCAAAATAAATGCAGATATTCTTTTTCTGAAAAAAACCCAACAACAAAAAAGTTTTGCTATTAATTTTGCAATAAAACAGACACTTTTTTTTCAAGTATATGTTTAGTAAATGTCTGACTGAAGAGGAAAAAAAGCAATGTAAAATTGCGAAGCCTTAATTGTCTGTTCGTTTTATACTTGGACGATGGACGGCGTGACCTGTTCAATCAATTGTTCAACACAACTACACAAAAAAATGTGGCAAAATAAAAGGCTTTATAGCAAATTAGGAACGTGTCGACCTTCACCATCTTGAAAAAAGATTTTTTTATGATTGAATAGAAACGAACTTTACTTGAATGAAGTTTACAACCAGCTAGACTTTCGCTGGAATGGGGTTTCATTTCCAGCTTTGCTCTTTTTTGACAACTTTACACACGACTAAAGGATACCTTTTTGAGTGCTTCATGTATTTTTTTTGATTTTATATCATGAAATGTGCTTTTTTCACAATGGTTTTAATGGAAATGTTAATCTCACATTTCACGTCACAATAGATACTAGGAGAGTTCGTCTACCCACTACATAAGATAACCAGTTTGCCTACCCAGAGTAATATAAAATAAACCCAAACTATCTTATAGCTAACCCAATCTTCCTGGCCTAACCCTGCAGGGCTCATCATCCAGGCCTGGAAGGTAGGCAAACTAGTAATCTTATGTGGTAGAGAGGCGAACTACCAAGAGTTAGCAAACTCTCCTACATATGCCAGGCTATCTTTCATTCCCACATTTATTTCCAAGTCACAAAATGCCCCTCCAGACAGCAACCCTCTTTGATGCGGTCTCCGTAAATTGCTTCCATGTTGATCTACCCCATTATGGAGGTCTGTAACTTACATCTCCTCCCTGAGTTTTGATGCTAGAAAGAAAATTACCAGTGCATTGTGTAGAGTAATTCCTTGCCAAGAATTTCATGTCCCAGATTTTTAAATTTTTGTCTAGGAGCTGAGATATTTATATTCCAAGTTTCTCAGGTCAGCATAGGCATTCAAGCCAACAAAACAGTGTTGTTAAGACAACTGTTGCCGTTCAAGTTCCTTCGCTCGCAGAAGTTAGGTATTTTTCCCGACAAAAATCACCTGTCTACATAATTATTAGTATTTTACTATTTTTTTGTTATTATAGTCACATTCAAATGATTAAAATTATTTTGTTGAGAGGTGATTACTCATTGGTAACTACCTTATCCCTGGACATTAAATCCTAAATAAAGTTGTTGCAAAAAATTCTGAGGCTTCTTGGTTAGAGTTACAATATTATCCTACTGTGGGCTCAATTCAAGTTATTTGTTTCATTTTCTCTTTATGGTATTTCAACATTAATGTGCAATCTCTTTTACGTTCCTGTTAATGTCATTTCAAAGCCGGCTCCTTCCCGTATCTTTAGCATAAGTATCGTGGTACACGCTCATTCACCCTCTTTTTCGCGCTACAATATTTCTAACTTTTCAAGCTCAAAGTCTTTACAAACAAGCTACTGTTGTTTAGCTTCTTTTCCCCAGTAGCAAGTTCACCTAAACAGGCTGCCGTTGTTTTCACTCCCGCATTGTTTATTCCCCCAATATTCTACCCACTTCTGAGAGGTCTGATATTTCTGAATCCGATCCCTCCTTTACTTTTGTATATAAAGCCTTCTCCATGAATAAACAGTTCAGTATTGACTCTTTTCTTGATTGGGAAGGTCTCTACTGGGATTTTAGCTCAACGATCACTTCTCCTCCCGTTCCGTACCGCATCCATTCCGACGCCGAAGCAACAAACGCGCTATAAGATATACTCCATCTGCAGATCAACCAGAACCAGTATCAATGGTTATGACCACCCTCACTACAATCTTGATCCAACCATCCACTTTATAAAGGGCTGCCATTCTGTCAATAAACAGGATAGTATAGATTTTTCCCATGATTGGGAAGGTTGTCACTGGGTATTTCATCTCAACTCACGTGCTCTCTACGGACAACAGCATCAGATCCGATGTTTTACAGGATAGCCTTCTTCATAGATGATGATTGTCTGAAAATATTTTATATTCTGTTTTAATAAGTTTTGAATTTCGTCATTTCTATAGCCATCAGGATTCGAACTTGAAAAAGGTGAAACAAATTTTCTTTGGGCTGTTTAAGACAATTAGGAAAATCGTAGAACTTTTGTTTTCATGCTGGCATTGAACTTAAAATGACTTTTTACAGCTTCAAATGTCTTTATTTGCTTAAACATAATGGCCTAAAGCTAAATGGTAAATAATTTCTTTCACAGTTTATTTTATTTCCATGAGAAATTTAGGTTTGATCTCGAAAAATCAGGGCTGGACAAAACTTTGTTTCAAGTGCATTTCAAGGCTAAACTTTAAATATATATTCCTAATTATTACATTTCAGAATTGAATTTATTAAGAAAAAATAACGAATGAAACAAAAAACCCTTTTTTTTGTTCAATTATCATGTCGGAAGATCATTTCGAAAATATGTTTCAAAAATCATTTATTTAGTGTTGCTGTTCTTGTTAATTCAATTGATGGCCACAAAAAAATGTTCAAATATTGAATGAATATCCATATTTTTTTTCGTTTTAAAATCAAGACAAGACACTGAAATTTGCAAATGAGATAGAGTTAAAAATCAACCATCAAGAAGAAACTTGTAAAATCTGAAATTCCCATAGTTTAAACTTTTGCATTGTCGAAATTGCTTGAAATTTATGAAGCATAAAATTTAATTTTCATTTGCAATGGTTGCAACAAATGCGAATGAGACTATTTTTGCCATAAAATAACAAAAAAAAATTCCCAGCCAGGTTATAAAAATCTCTTTCCTGACTGAAGTGTTGTCAATTTATGATTCATAAGAAGCTATCTTTAGCAGCATAAACTCACTTGGTGTTTATAAATGATCATCATGTTTGAAAGCTTGAATTGCAATATAGATATCTGATTGAGGAGACTAAGCTGTGTAAAAGAATGTGTTGGTTTGCCCAGGCGTCATACCTTAAACCTCTGTACAGATCACATTTTCTATCCATCTATATATATGAGTGATTGTTTGTACCTATGTACCCTTTTCACACCCGAACCGCAGGACCAATCTCCACCAAATTTTGCACAGACCTCCTCAGCAACTCAGGGAAGGTTCTTAACACAAGCACGACCCCGCCAAACCAACCCCTGGACCCCAAATGGGTCACGGGAGAGACAACTTTGTTTAACGTAAAATGTCCAGATGGGTGACTTCAGCTCATCAAATTTTTCCTAGGCTAGTTCATAATAAATGATTCTTGGGAATGCCTAGTGTTTTACCCAACTCCAACCCCGGGCCCTAACTGACTCGCAATCTCCATCTGCACTGTCCTACATTTCCCAAAAATTTCTTCTCGCAGGCTCAATCACTTGAACTCATCCACGCCATTGTGTTATATTGCAGGTGTTTTACGGTAAATCAAGGTGAGGAGATTGGAACGTCAAGAAATAAGAGCAATTATATACCAACTGTTTGTTTGAGGAAGATGCAGATGTATATGCATTAAAGGCAGATCAATAAACATAAGAAACGGACCCATGATCTTGGCGGTATGGAAGTTCTGCCGGTCAGAATTGACAGTCGAGCATAAATCAATATTTACTGTTTGGAAAGGAAAATAGCTATTACCAGTATTATTATTTATTAGCGTGTTCGATGCTTCAGCGTCGGAATGGAGGCGGAGATTGGAACGGAAATGGGAGGAGGTGCAAACGTTGAGCTAAAATCCCAGTGAAGACCTTCCCAGTCAAGAAAAGTATCAATACTGAACTATTTATTAATGGGAAACAGGGGTTTATTTACAAAAGCAGAGGAGGAATCGGATCAAGAAGATCAGACCTCTTGGAAGAGGGTAGAATATTGGCGGGAAATAAATACGTGCGGGAGTGAGAACAGAGGTAGCCTGTTTAGGCAAACTTACCATTACTTGGAAGCGAAGTTAACTGACTGCAGCCTGTTTGAAACGACTTTGAACTTAAGTAAAGTGAAAAATATCGTAGCGTGAAAAACAGGGTAAATGAGCATGTACTACGATATTATTAAAGGATAATACGATTAAAGTTGTTGATCAATGAAAAGTATTTGGGTTATAAAAAGGTCATTCAGTTGACTGTAAAACTAAATTTAAATTAACTTAAATTAAAATAGTGTGAAAAGCCAAAAAAGTTTTTTTAGCTACTTGCTTTATTGTAAAGAAAAAAGCATGTCAAGGGGTCAAACCTCATCCTCCAATATCAGACCTTTGCTGCCTTTACTACTTTCTTATAAATAGGTTACCAAGGATTGTCCAGTTTTTTAAAAGATTAAAGTAAGTTTTCATGCTCTGTAAACTCATATTATTGTGATACCTAAAGAGTTGGTTGCAACCCCCACACATTAAATACCTAGATTTGTAATGGGCAATTTCAATTGTTTGAATTGACAGTTTTAAAAATACTTACAGATAGAGAATAGTTGAAATTTTACGATGGGTGAGGTCTGAGTTGCCAAAAAGAATTTACTAACCCGAGATTTTTGGCAACACCTTCTTCACAAAGAACATTTTCTCTTTCTTTTTTTTCACTTATTGTTATAATTTTTTTCTGTTGAAATCCTACACAAAAATCCCAAGCAGGTATTTCGTAAAAGAAGATTAATTTTCAACTTTAAAACTAGAGCCAACAGTCTCAGAAATAGTAGAATGAGTGGGAGGGTTGGAAACACCAAATATGTTTGATCTGTTTGCCATACCAAAAAAAGTCGCAGACTTTTGTTACCTTCGCACAAACGACCTTTTTCTGAAAAATAAGCTGGCTGGATCATCATTTTGAGAATAACAGGAACAATAAAAAAAAGTTACTATTTTTATGGATTGGATAATGTCTCACTCATCCTCATCGCAGACAACAACAATCATGTTCTGGAATCCGACTCATTCGTATAATTAGCCTCTAGACAGTTTCCGAGGTTCAAGAAAATTGGGTCACCTTGAACAAAAATTACCCTTGGCATTTAATGTAAGGGGGGAAACGATTAAAAAAAACTCCTCTGTTGTGATTTCTTAATAGTTTTGTTTTCAATCCTTGGGAACAAGTTCATCTCTAGAACCATTCAAAGTCATCCCGATTCTCATATAATTAAATAAAGATTTATCTTATATTTACTTACCAATTCAGTGTTGTTGTTGTTTGTAGTCTAAACTTGAAAAACTTTCCAATGTAATAGAAACGTTGAATCAATCGGCAATGGAGATTTCAACGATAGGATACTTTCAAAATCTGCAATTAAATAATTTGAAATCAGAAAAATTGATTTTCTTTTTCACAAACTTATATTTCAGGCCACTTATTGTAAAAGTCCTTTGCTGCCAAATCATCCTAATCAACCTTTAATTGCGAAAAATAATTTGAATTTGGCAAAGAAATCGAGGCCCTCATTTTTCCAAATAAAATATTATTTTCTGACATTTAAATGTTTCAATATCGATTTGTTATTTGATTTTAGTATAAGATAGAAGCGCTTTGGCGCATCCAACTTATTGCAAGGCTGGAGGAGAAGTGAGAAAGATCTTGAAGACGTCGATTAACTGTGGTAGGTTCGTTCGTCAGTTGGTTTCAGACTTTGTGTGGAGACAGACAAGTGTTTGAATTATTATTACAATCATCGTCGTCAATCTGATGGAAACTTATAAAAAAAGTTACATTTCTTTTTGAGATCAAATTTGCTTGGTGCAACGAAATGTGAAAGGGAGAAGAAGAATGAATGCCCACCTCATGAATCTTTGTGTTTTGAAACAAAATCAAGAGTGTTGAACCCGCATCTTTGACCAACATCATGAAGGTTCTCAAGCCAAACATGTCGCCAGACGATCCGGTGTTCAACCTGAGAGATAACGATTATGGTCAGAGGTATAGAGATCTCGACGAAAACTTTTTTATGGATTCTTTGGGTGTACCCAGTGTTGGGCCATCTCCAACAACAACAGCTTCCGGTAGAGGTCTTGGCATTGTCCACAATCTTCAGGATCGTGTAAGAAGTCTTCCAAAACTGACCGAAGCGTCACCCTGGTGGCTTAAAACAGGTAATCTTTTTACTACTCCAAGAATTAAAGACATCCTAAAAAAAACACGAATTGTTGAAATCTTAGTCAAACTAAATATTTAATTTATATTTAAGCATCTAGTTGTTTTTTTCGTTTTAATGCGTTCTTGGAAAGTTTTCCGAGACTTTAATCTTATTTGGGTCGTTTCCTGTCTAACTTGGATGTGTTCTCATTATTTCTGTTGTTGAATTGAAATAATTACGTTGCCTGAAAGCGCTTGTTTGCATGTGGAAATTTAGGGAATAAATTCATTGTGGTTAGATTAACGAACGGTTTCTCAAGTATTTGAGAAGGGAGAAAAAGAAAAGTTGTTGTTATTTGGTCACAAATTATATATCAAAATTAAATGATAATTTATTATTCTCACTGATATATACCTAATGGGTTTTTTTTACAATCAGAGGTGTATGGGGTGGGATTTAAGCTTTGAATCTCATTTGCCTGAACCATTAGGCCCTGGTTACCCCTAAGCAGATCTGGTTTTTATAGTACCTCAATAGCAGGCCTTCGCATTTGTTTGTCAATGATTGTGGTTGGTGAAAATTTCTCCTCTTTCTTGGCTAATTGGGAAATATTCTAAAATAACTACCTTTCGCAATATAAATGCAGATCTACAGTGGCTATGATCGATTTAAAGTCTCACGGCCCTCTTCTTATCATTCAAAAAATGATTGAGAATAACTCTAAAAGAATATTTCTATTAGGTTTATTTTTCCCTTTTTCAAGTTCAGAAAGTTTTAGTGAGCAAATCATTATTTTCCTGGTGTGCTTGTAACATCTAGATCACGTTATTTATGAAAAGTGAAAAGCAAAAGTTGGCAAAGAGTATCCTTCTTTCTGTGGCTCAATGGCAAATCATGTCAGTGATATTTTGGCAACAGACCCATCCTGTCAACTTTTTAAAAGTGACACCACTTAAAGACACGTGACCGTGAAATCTATTGAATGAGTCGTAAAATTTGAATTCAAAGTGGCCAAAATAAGCATTTCGTTGTAAAGTAAATAAGTAGGGAATGGGAGGAAAAACGTGACAAATTTTGAAAAAAGTTTAACACAACAAGTAAAATAAGAATATATTGTGCAATAAAGGCTTGAACTTTGACTAAGAGGCTTCTAATTAAGATGGCTTGGCTTTCTTGGGATTTAACCTCTAAACCTTAAATGCAGTACTTTAAATTTGTCAAAAGCCGCCCATATACTTTTTACACCAATAGAAAAACCATTTACTGAAAAAAAAATCTTTGATTTCAACAATACAGTCTTTGTTTGACAAGTAACTATTAGTGAATGACATCTAATCTCTTAGTGATATTACACTCTATTCCCAACCACTCTGTCACACAATTAAGTAAACGAGGAGCACTCCACGTCAAGGCTATATTCTTTTCAAACTGCTCATTGGAGGTTAATTGATAAAAGTTACTTTGAATCCTGCCACAGGGAAGTTGATATTTCCTTAGCATACGAGGGATTACCTGCACGAAATCCGAAAAGTTTTACACCATTATTATTTGTTGGATAATTGTCACCATTGGATGATGAGTTACATTTGTTTGCCATGAAGCTGAGTTTAAAAAATTGAAAGCATCAAAGTCATTCTACATTATTCATGTGGATAAAATGGATAATCTGCTTAGAGATAATGCCCCAGTTTAAATATCTCTTTGTAACCTTTAACACTTTTTTATGCAATCTGTGAATCAAGACTGAAATTCAAGATACCGTGTTGGCGTTGTTGGTCGGTTGGTTGGTTGACGGAATCGCCGAAGACCAAAGTCAATACGTAGATGTGTTGCCAATTCTCTGTCATAAACTTACAGCCAAAGAGACATTGGAGACACTGAGTGATTACTTTCAGTTTCAGAGTCAAGTTTAACCTCAAGCAACACGAATGACCTTCCATCACCATCAGGGATGTTTTTGTTTTAGATAGTCTAAATCTAAAAATTAAATCAGCTGACAAAAACAACAAGATTTTCGCAGAAAACACAAAATTCATATTTATAAATAAATTATTTTCTTCCCATCACTCTGCCCAGTCTCAATTTCATTAAAACACACCTTTAAAAAATTACCAGATAGCTGGCGAGGTACAGTTCAAACCTTAGAATCGGGTTTTTAAGATCACCTGAATTTTACATGCTCTTTGCACCTAGTTTCTAAACTGAAAGTATCGAGTCACTCTCTGATGAAACAGTGCGACCAAATTAGCTCTTGCACTTTGATTGATCCACTTCAGTCACGCTGTCTGCAAAAAATTTGCTTTGATTTTGCGAAATCTTTCTCTCAAAGTTAAACTGAATAATTCTTTAAAACAAACCTGAAAAAAAGTTCATTTTTATTCATGAAAAGGCAAGATAATTTTTGGCACAATGAAAAAGAGGGAGGTGGAATTTAGAAAAATCCCTGTCTATAAAATTTGGTACGTCATTTTATCGTGACTTTTTTATTTCCGTCTTGAATAATTTTGTAACTAAAGATAATAAATGGTAATAGGCAAACTAGGAGGAAACAGCTTGGTTCGACACTATTGAATTAATTGTCCTCTTCAGCTTGATAAGTCAAAATGTCAAATGTAGCAACACCCTGAAACAGCTCACAAGTCTACACAGTTCAACGAAAATTCTGACAGAATTTTGATGAGGCAACACATGCCTACCTAATTTTTCGTACGGCTGACTGCCTCTGGAGCATGACTAACTTTAAGGAATTAGGTTTCAAGGACAAAATGCTCTTCGATTTTGAATTTCATTTTGATCCTGGTCTCAGAGCTAAAGGAGGAAACTACATTTCTTTGACGTGGGCTCGATCAGATGAAGAAGACTGGTGCCTGATTCTTGACAAAAAGGTTAGGAAATAGAGAAGTTTCTGAATGCAAGTGACCTCTGTGTCGCATTGACAGCTTGAGGCGGTGTTTCAGAACGTACACACACATTTTCTGCTCTTCCTTTGCAATCAAAGTTTTGTCAAGGCACACGTCTGAAAAAATGTCCAGGGGTTTATTCAAATGGTTTGGATCAACTCAAGGGTTGGCTGATTACCGTGTTGATTTGCATTCAAATGGGATAAAGAAGAGTGGCCAGTGAGATAAAATTTTGATCAGGTAGAACTTAATACGCAAATCGAGGATGAAAAACGGACGAATAAACATTTTTACACGACAGTTTCGTTTAGGGACAAAATTCTTTCAAGGTTTGTAAGCAACCGTTCGAATCAAAAACCTTCTTTTTCTCAATTCAACAAAATTTAAGATTACCCTTAACCTTCTTTTAGAGGTCGGCTGTCGATTCTCGGTCTGGCTTTATCAAATTAAGTCTGATCAGGAGTTTAAGGCTTCAAGGCTTCGTTCTCATGTATAAATATATTCAAATGAGATGAAGGAAAATCACGAGATATTATTGACAACCGACCATGACTGATGCTCTGATAAATTCACAATATGTGGGGTAAGTAGCACAGAAGATGTACGAAATTAGACCTTGGAGGAGGGAGGGTATGTCAAAACACTTGGGTCTCGTGTTCTTCTCGTCCAAAATATGTTGGAATAAGAAGAGCCACTTACTCAGGTACTTTTGACTCACCCACGCATGTTTCAAGTCGAATAAAGTCGTGAAGCAATCAAACAAATCTATGAAAATTCAATTTTCTAAACGAATTAGCTTGTCAGGTAGGTGGAATTGGTCAAAAGAGTCGTTGAGCTTGAATCATGACTTTCCTGGTGACCTTAAACTTTAAATCGATTTCCAGAAAAGTGCTACGTTTTGAAATGAACAATAATGAAAGATGAGCAATCAAGAGAATCCAGGCCAAAAGGCATTTAAATTGGCGAGTCTCCACTTCAAGTGTCCATCCATCTCATTCCCTTATCAGTCTATTGACAAACCATCAGGGCTGAAAATGAGTGGGATTGCAATAACTAAGTGGGAACCCAACAACTGCCAACTTTTATCAAAAATCATTTTTGTTCAAGATGTTGCCTTAAATCATACAGAGACAATTATTCCATGGAAAAAATATCATTTTTTTGAGCAACACTTCCTAGCATTTGAGCGAAAAGAATTGATAATGGCTGTGTCTGGATGATTTCATGATTTTTTTTGTACACCAGCAATTGGAGTTCTCATATGAAAACTATTTTCATTTGTAATATTTCATAAAATTATCATTGAGTGATCTTTGTTCCATTTACTTACAGTTCAGTCTTTTCCAACATCAACTTCTTACTAAACAAAAAGTAGGCAAATTAAGTATTGGATTCTTATTCAGGTCTTTAATTTTAGACACTTTTCTGAAGCCCTGGTTCACAACCTGTTTTGCACTTTTTAAATCCAAAAAGGTTTACCTAAAAGTTCCGTGAGAGAATGACTATTTGGTGAGATGGTATTCAAGGACAAAAGTTCACAATTTTCAGGATTATTTCTCATCAAATGTTTGATCTGAGATTCTGGAGAAACTGAATTTGTTGTTGGTAATTTAGAGGAGACACTGAAAGAAAAAAAAAGTAATGAATGGCTGTCATTATTTAAAGTTTACCTGACGTACGTGCTTAATGGATGTTGGTATAAATGAAAACTATTTTCAAGACTTCTTAGAGCGTGAAGATGGGATTTCAGATCAGGCTATTTATAACTGCTGCTACCTGAAAGCAAAAAAAATTGATAAGTTGCAACAAAACACGAAGATGGAAGGAATGCTCCATGATAATCTTAAAGGATTTGGGAGTCAGCCTAAAAAAATTATCATAAAACTTTTAATGATGGACTTTTGAATTAGAAATTTGTTTATTGGAAAAAAGGTTTTTTTTGTTTGTAAAGATTTGATCCGTAAACCTAGATTATTATAGTCAAGTTACAGTGAATGATTTTCTGTTCAGGATGGTTGATTATTTTATTTTGCAGCTTTGAGATTTGCCAAGAATTGAGACGGCTAAAAAATGTTAAAATTGAACAACAGGCATATTGTGGTTATAACTCTATAGCAGATAAAGTACAGCTACCCTTCTGATCCAGTGTTCTAGGTAACAATGTGCAATAGTCTGTAGCTTGTCAGGATGAGGCTGACCCTGATATGAACGTGTGTGTTGCATGGAATTCAAAATCCTTTTTTTCAAAGCTTCATTCACATGAAAACTATTTTACAACCTATAATGAGCAATAAGATGATTGAAAATAATAGGAAAATTTTTTCTACAACAAATTCTGAAAGGTTATCTCATAATCAAATAATACCTCAACTTGACTCTTAGGGTATTTTAATCCAAACCAGTGGAAGTAGGTATTTCTAAGAAAGTGTTGTCTTTATTAAAAACTGTTTTTCCAATCTCTAGTGATGAGGAATTCGCATTGCCTGTCTATCATTGATGTTGATAGATCATTGTAGGTTTTGAGAATATGGTGCTCCCGAGTCTCCTTGGATCTATAAAGATGTTGCCATCTTGCTATATCTGTATATCATCCATCACAAAGGTGTTGCTCGATTGAAATAGTAGTTCAAGTCCTCTTCACTCCACTTGAAGTGATGGTCCCATAAACTGCTCTGTGAAATGAGAAAAGTGAGGATGCAGGCCTGCCAAGACTTGAGGTGGCACTCACCCCAAAGGGTTGAGAGTATTTGGCCGGCCGCAGGCCAACAGGGAATAGCGCAAGGCAGTCTGGGTGCAGGCCGGCTAGTTATCTATATGACTCTAGATCCAGACTCCAGGGCTCAAACCATGCTTTTAACACTCCTTGAGCATGTGGCAAGGCCCGTGCCAAGTTTGGTCAAACCATAGACATCACACAGATACACTACGTCACCCTGCCAACGCTGCATTGAAAGATTTGCATCGTAGTGATTTTGGATTTACCAACAGCTGAATCTGTGCTGCTCAGGTGGGGTCAGCTTTTGGTAGACCTATACATAAACCCAAAGTTGATTTTTAAGGGTCAAACTCTTATGCAATAAAAACGAAGTAAGTAGCTACATACAGTCACCTCATTTAGGTAGGTGTTGTTTCTTCAGTCTTTTCCCAGGTTGATGATCTCTGGATAGATTTGCATCACATTAGAAAATTTTTTTTTACCCATGTCGTGATATGAAAACATTTTTCCATTTATCCAATTCTGCAAAAAAAAATTATGCAATCGTAAAGAAAAACGTCTTAAGAATTTCAAACATGCATTTCATTTTGATGTTTGTAACTCTCTCTCTCTCACATAAAAAAGTTCCTTTTTCCCTCTGCCTAAGAGTGTAAATAGAAAATTATGCCCAACACAGTAAAGCTAATTGAATAGGGCTATCATCATCATCGTCATTATTATTGTAAGGACGAGACCTTGAAGCTACCTTTCAAAGTCTTAAACCGATTAGCCACCACCTCCACAAATATTATCTCACTTATTTCAGAATAAGAGTGAAAATTTCTTCCATCTCTAAGGTTAAGGATTTAGGAAAAAAAACACATTCAATTGACACAGCATGAAAATTTTAAAAATTCAGGAAGGAAGAAACTTGTAATGAAATGGAAAACTTTCATCACTACACATTTAATTTGATACATTTTTTTTCACCTTTCATTCAAATGATGGTGTTACGAAATGAAACATAATTGTCATGTAAATCTACATAATAGGGGCAAATAAGTACTGCAGCTCCTTTTTCTAACACCAAAACCTGGGGGTCAGAGGTTGAAACACAACTTTTATTTTTCTTTCTTGAACAATTGGCTATTTTTCATCTTGAGTTGACCTCTCTGATTGAGAGCAGATCATCATGAGATGACCAATTAAGGAACACAGGTTTGCCAGTTCCCATAGCCAAGAGCCATGATGGAAAATGGACTGCATGCAACCCTTTGTTCCTCATTCAGTTGTCATTAATAATATGGGGGTTTCAATCCTGAACTTTGAATGTTTGGGGTCAACTGTTGATGGTTGTACCTCAGTATAAGCATGAACTTTATCAATACTATCTTCTGCAGTAGGGCAGATATTAGCTGATTGGGAATGATAATGAGGACCAGTATAGACTCAGGCAGTGAACTACTCACGGTAATCGTCTTTATCAGAGTCAGTGCAAGTCATTATTACCCTGACTTAGGGTGCCTTGCTGATTTTTTTGTAATACGGGGTGAAAATTTGCTGGCGCGGCTGGATATTAAACCCTGCAACCTTAGATCTTAGTTCTCAAGAAGGCCATAGGAATGGTGGTGCAATCTCTGCCTGTGCTAGCAATTTTTCACCCAAAAAAACTTTGCTGGACACCCACAGTTGGAATAATATCTAGCATTTTGTGAGAGACCTGCAATTTTGTTCTTCACCTCATTTAAAAAAATCTTTTCATTAAAGGCACATTGTGGCTGGGAATATTTTGATGGTTTTTATTGGCAACCTGGGATTAAAGGTTACCTGGATGTGTCATGTATTGAACCCCAGACCCTCTATAGAGGTGGAATGGGCCGAGATAATTGAGCCCCAGACCAATACCAAGTTGAAGCCCAGCCCCCAGTAAGGCCTAAACCTTGACCCGAGCTTTTATCAGTTTGTTTATGTAGTAAAATTTTCTTAGCTGACTTGACCTGATCCACCTCTAGACCCTCAGATCCCCAGCATGATGCAGCCCCTGCTTTACTCCAGTAATGGGGTTCATCCAAAAAGCTTACCAAGTATTTAAATGCGATGATCATCAGGCAGCTTTATTATTTCATTTTCAACAGGAACTTTAGTTTTTGTGGCATGCAAATTTGAAAACATCGAATTTTCTCTTCAATGGAAATCAAAGATCACAATTTCCCGAATATTTATTTGCAATATGTCTAAGAGACGCTTCCTCAACAGAAAAAAAATCTCCACCATTTAATGTGAAAATTTTCACAAAACTCCTAGAATATATGCAGCGACTCACAATGTTGTTTGGCTAGATTTACATTTACATATACATAAATCAACATGAACTACTACCATTGAAGCCTGAATTGCGTAGGCTTGAAAAAAAGGTCACTTTTTTTTGGTGTGTGTCAACACCCTTGGACATCAAGATAGAATGATGACTTTGGAAAAAGGAACAATTCATTTGTCATGTTACTGAAACATTCATTCTTAAATTGTGGGTAGTGAAACAATGAATTTAATACAAAAATGGGTCAAAACAAACATGACATTGTTGCTGATAATGAAAAGAGAGAGAAAGATAAATGAACTCTAACTGTTTTGCTTTGAATGATGAATTAGGATTTTGATATCCCAAGGCAATTTTCGCACTCAATTTTGTCCAAAATCTATTTTTACTAAAGCCATTTGTGCCCACACTGTTTCTTGTCAGTACTAAACATCAAACTTCTTCTTTTTCCATACAAATAAGTTTGGAATTCTTTTTTTTTCCTCACAAAAAAAATAATCCATCATGAAAATCAATGTGGTTTTTTCTCTATGATAAAAGTCTAAAGGAAAAAAATATATCTTCCCATAATATCTAGTAAAAAAAGGACATTTTTGACAATTTTGGAAGAACTAATGATGATGGAAAAACTTATTTTGGTGACCAAACCTTCAACATAAATTCAATGGTCATATCTGCACCCTTAGACCCCAGGTTGTCACAAAAATAAAATGATTCCTAGAGTTCCAATAGAAAGACTGCCTTGTTTAAAGGATTAAATTACATTTAAGGATGTGATTTAATGTTGGCATTTCACTTTTTCAACTTCCCTTGAAAATAGAAATTGGCCTTTTTTTCCATCCTTATCTTTATGGTGTGATGATTGTGAACTTTTAGCAGACAAAAAAACAGATTAACAATTGCTTGAAATTGATTGGGCAAAAGGTAACTTGAATCGTGTTGTTGCCTGCTGATGTTATCCATTATTAATAGAGGGGGGGTTGGACTCTTTAACCTTTGATTGATTTTATAATTCTTCTACATTCATTGAATTTCTAATATCAAAGTTGCTTACAACGCCATGGATCATTTCTGAAGGTTAAATTGCATTCTGAAAACTTTACTTTTTTTTGGTAAAAACTTCACTGACACCTTTTTCACAACATGGTGAAGTAGTTCTGATGCCTCAAACTCCCTTCAGCTACCAAACATTCCCCTGCTCAGATTAGCTACCCAATTAAAGGCCTTCACTTTGAACTTGTGGTATGAATGTAGATAATGGGAGCATGAAATTAACCTGTTCAAGACAACAAGAGTGTGCTTAAAAACCCAGTGATGACCTTCCCAATCAAGTATACTGAACGGCAGCCCATTATAAAGGTGTGACTTGGATCAGAGTTGCGACCAATGAGGGTGATCAGTAGTTTGGCACTCGACGATTAGAGGTACAAATATACCTAGCACAGAAATGCCATCTAGGTCTAAAAAGGTGCGGAAATGAAAGATCAGTTGTCAACCTATCTTTAATTGAGTTTTACGGGAATGTGACAAAAATTGTTGAAATATCATCAGAAGCAAAATGAGAAAATGACTTAGATTGAGTACATTATACCATTAATAGATTAATGTTGTACTTTATTCTTTGGATCACACCATTTATTTTGAATAAAGAATTTGGAAAAAAACCTTTGTTGTCCATCAGTAATCCAGATTGCTTCCATCAAGCCATAAATTGCTGATCACTTTGTATAATTTTGAGATTTTGAAGGTCGATTGCAACGTGACAAGATTTGCTCTTGGAAGATCTTTTTTTCAGTTCAAATCTTGGATGACTTTTAAATCGGTGAGAAACTTGCAAAAAAAAATTGTTCCAACTCCTCCCTGTTTTGACTTTAAACCCTGATGTTTTTTTTCTGAATGAACGATCCAATCCGATTAAGAAGGTCTTTTTTTCCCATTCCTATCATTAGAAAATGCAATGACCTTCATTGGTTAAATATGGACGGGACACAATTAGAAAAAAAACTTTTTTTTGCTCATCTACGAAATAATTATAAGCCTTAAAAGTGATCAATCTTTGCTCTAAATGGGCTTTAGTGGTAAATCTACTTGCTCTTCAAAATACTTAAACAATCAAAGTAATTAAGGCCAATAATTAATCTTATTGTCCATTATTCGGCTTAAGGAATCAATTTTTCAATACACATCTCGACCTTGATTTTTTTAGGTTCTTATACAAGAAAATCAGCCTCATTAAGCATTTTGAAAAGTAAAAATTTTCAATTTAGATTGTTGCCTTTTCAGGTCTTTTAAATGAACATCAATAATATCTTTGAAGATTTTGACCTTGGAAGAAGTGAGATGAAAGAAAGAAAATAAGATCAGAAAGATAAAAGAATCTTATCTAATGGACAATAAAAAATGTTGAAACATTACTCAAATTTGCTTGAGGGTAAAGAGGGTCTCTTTTATCAAACTTTACCTTGCTTCATCCCCAAGCCACATTCATACTTGGAATCAGAACTGACAGGCAAGAACACAAGATTTGGATGCAATGGCACTACTATCAAAATCAGTTTGGTACATAAAAAAAACCATCACAAAATGAGTTCCTTAGGCTGAGAGGTCATAGGCACCTGACTAAGAACTAAGATTAGAAGGTGACGTTTTGATCCCCACCCGTACCAGCAATTTTTCAACCCCAGATCGCAAAAAAATTAACAAGACATCCTCAGTCAGGGTAATGGTAAAACTGAGTGACTCTTATAAACATGTTGATCGTTCATCAACACCGCCTGAGTCTATACGGTACCAGATTATTATTATTATTATTATTATTATGCTGGGGTCAGAGGCACAAATCCCACCTTCTGGAGGGTTCTGCATTTTTCAGCACTTAACTATTATTGCCTCACCTCAACATCTCTATTTTGTAAGGTGCAAATTTGCTGAAAAACAATATTTTGTGTGAGAAGATTTTATCTATCTTACCAGGATTTTCCCATATCGCAATCTCAAGTGGCAAACTGACCATCAAACATCTCCACTATCCCTTTTTTCCTGTTCCAAATTCACAATCTGTCGACTTCAAAATGCTTCTCTATTATATTCAAAAAGTTTTCTTTTTCATCAAGATTCTTACAATTATGATAATCTCGAGTTGAAGTTGGATGTTGAGTCACGCAACGTTGTCCATAAAATCCATCAGGAAACCAAAGAACTTTTTTTGGGAGGAAAATAACTGTTATTATTATTACTATTATTATTAATGTACTAGCTAAATGTCTTTCTTCATATATTATTTTGATGGCAATGTGAACAAACGATACTTTCTATTCTCTAATTGAGTTGAAGAAGATTGTATTTCAAATGAAAATTTTCAGTAGATATTTTGAGAATAACTTACTTTTACCAAATAGGTGTGGTTGGTGTGTTGTGTAATGCTCAAATAATGAAGCTACCAGTGTCAAAAGTGGGTGCCAGGTGGGAACATAAAAAAGTCATTAGAATTTCAAAGTCTATTTGTGAGAAACATTAAAAATGTCTGATTATTTTTTTTCTACAAGGGTGTTATTAGAGCAAATATTTTTGAAAAAATTTCAAAATTGTTTTGTAAAAACTTTTCACTCTAACCTGAACCTTTGCAAAAGGAGAGTCCTTCGGATCCCAACAACCTCTAAGCATTGGGGTCACATCTTTGAATCATCTATCATGCAAGAGCCACTTGATCAAACAAATATGTTGTGACATGACTTAGAGAATGAAATATAATATTACCTGAAACAAATTCTTCTTATATATATATAAAAATGAGTGTAAAGATGTTTCTTTGCCTGTTGGTATGTGGAGGGCTAATGGAAATCCAAGCCCCTGCACTGGTCTTGATGAAATTTTGCATGGACATTCCCACCTGTCCAAGGAAGGTTTTAGTGCAGGTTTGACACTGCCCCCTCATCATTTGGGCCTGAAACCCTAAAAGCTGAAGAATGCATTTTTGAAAACTGTTTAAAAAACAAAAGATGTTCAGCAGTTTGTAAATTAACCCTGACAGCTCCGGGTACCTCAGCTTGTTATTAAATAGTTTATTAGAACAAAAAGTGAGGTGCTTCGAGATTACCTGCACTTTTTATGTGTCCTAATTATAACAAGGGCCTGGAAAAACCTTTGACTCCTAGATTAATAATGATAATTAATAATGAGAGATTAACACCTTTATAAGAGTACCATAAGACATGTTGGTCACTGCAGATCACCATTGCCTAAACTGAGGATGCCTTGTTGATTTTTTTGCAATCTGGGGTTGAAAAGTTGCAAGCATCATGGAGGACTGAACCAACAAACTTAGTTCACAGTCAGGTGCTTTGAACTCTTGACCCTGGCAACAATCAGCACAAAACATTGCATGGCGCCTCACCCCATACCCAGATAAAGCCTCAGACTTTACTTGGCAGTAAACCTATAAGCACAGAAGGGGGGAACTTGAAATCATGCTTTGTGTGAACTCAATTTTCCTTTTTGTCTTTATATTGGTCTTCATATTTCTGGCATTCTTGATAAATGACACTAGATATAATCATTTTCATTTCAATAGATGATTAATCAAGAGAAATTCTCAGATCAAAGGTTTACCTAGACCTGAGATCAAACCTCAATTTCCAAATTGTCACTTCCAGGAGGCCTTTTCTCTGAAAAAAAAAACCTACTTGTTCAACTTTTCTTACATCAAAAAGTTCTTTTTATTGAAGGAGTAAATGAAGCATGGCAATATTTAATCACCTTTCTTTTCTTTGTCAACCACATCTTTACAAATGACTCAAAAGGGGGTGTGAAAAATGTGGAGGGACTGCCAGATCAGGGGAGACCTACATAAAAAAAATAATTTTAAAGACTTTTAAATAGACTTTGATGATAAATCTTACATTGAGGAATGTAAGTAACTCTTCATAATGTTTTTGTTGGGTGAAATTTTCGTAGAAAGTTGTCCTCCCCAGTGGAAATGTTGTGATTATCTGTAAGAAGGAAGTCATGTGATAAACGGACCTGCCACTTCTAATGACAACTTAAACCTGAAGTTCACACCATTACAACAAGCAGGCAAAAAAAAGTATTTTATCTTTTATCAAATCAAACAGCAGCAGCAACAGAAATGAACTGTGTGAAAAAAAATGCAAAAAAATATCATCAATTTTGGTACTTTAAACAAGTATTTTTTTTAGATGTAAACAGAGAGATGAAGTATTTTGCTATCACTGATTAAAAATAAGCTTGTCTTTCAAATTTTCCCACAATTGGTAGCACAATAACCTAAATGTCTGTTGAAGTCATTTTGAAGTTTTATATAATACTAGCCAAGCAGGGCCCGGGGCTGCTCGGGACAAAAAATTCTCAAGGGTAGCCATCTGAATATTTTACGTTACACAAAGGTCCTGCGTAAGTTTTGGAGGTTGGGGTACCCCTAGGTTAGGGAGTTGGGTTGGCAGGGTCATACTTGTGTTGAAGAACCCTCCCTGACCTGGTGGGAAGGTCTGTACAAAATTTATTGGAGATTGGTCCTGCGGTTCGCGCATGAAAGAGGGACATTTAAGAATGCTTATCACATGGGCCCCAGCTCTGCTTGTGATGAAGTGGGGCTCTGCAGGCTCAGAGGACTATAATTGGGAGTAAAAGTGTGGTAGGGCACGTGCAAAGTTTTTTTTGGCCCTGCAGCTCTTTTCATATGGTGGGAAATACAAACACAGATGCTTAAGTATGCAAGGTCTGTTTTACATATCAAGATGAAAACAAATGTATTATTAGTTATATATATACTAGCCAACCGGGCCCCGGCGCTGCCCTGGAAAAATTTGATGAGCTAACGTCACCCATCTGGGCATTATCTGTAAAGCAAAGTTTTTCTCCAGCGATCTGTTTAGGTTTTAGAGTTTGAGGTACCCCGGGGTCCGGTTGCCAGAGTCATACTTGTGTTAAGAATATAGATGTGGATAAGATAGAATCATTACCTTCAATACTTTCAGTGTAATGATAAAATGCATGACCCAACATTTGCACAACTGTTCCAAAGTCAACCTGAGTATTTTAAGCATTTCAGATTCCAAGGACAAGTGTGTGTTACACTGTGGCCTAATGGTCAGGGTACCTAAAAGAAAAATCTAGATTTAAGAGCATGGGGTTCATTTCTCAGCTAAGCTTGCAATTTCTCTTCCACCATGGGTTGCAAAAAAAACAATGGCTTCTCAGTCAGAGTCATAATAAAAAATGGTGAATCTTGAGTCAAGATATTATTACAATATTTCAAGTTGGTCTCTGTCTGAACGTGTCATAATTTTGTTGAAGAATATTATAATGTTAACTTCACTCACAAAGATATTAAAGAGGACTGGGTCCAAGTACCATTGCAACAATGAAAATTTCTCACTTTTCCTGATCACTATCCAGGAATATTAATTAAGTGGCCATTGATGTAAGTCACGGTTTACACATTATTTCTACCTGACTACATATCATATTATATTATTTTTTTGGTTACAAAAACCAAGGAAGTAAAGATCAAATAATGAACCGAATTCTAAAGGTTGGTTTTTTTATTGTGAAAATGTTTTTTATTTGATCTTCCCTCTGCTTGATAAAGCTGAAATGAGGTTGGTTTTAAGTTTGAACTTGACATTTTCTAATATGTGCATTGATTTGATGAGGGGGTTACACTTTTCTAGCCTTGAAAAGATTATCATAATCAAAATGTTACAGTCATTTTACATTAGATCATTGATTGTTAAAGAGAAAAGTCAACAGTTCTTATTTTTATTCAAAAACTAGAAAAAGCACTTGGGATTTAGTATGGGTAATCTAAACAGCTCAGGCAAACCTAGTTGAGAGTCCATCGCCAACTGAATGCTAATCTCCGGATTCTATTGGCCAACAAACCAGATGAAGACTGGAGTAAAGAATTCAACAAGGCATAAAGGGCTTATCGGTCCAATCCTTCCATCTATGGAACGGCACCGTTTGAAGCTGCTTTCAGGGGAGAAACCCTTAACACCACTAGACATATACTAGGCCGAGTGGTCAGAGGCACCTAACTGCGAACTAAGATCTCAGGTTGTAAGTTCAATCCCCAGCCATTTTTCAACCCTGGATTGCAAAAAAAAATCAATAGGCAGCCCCAGTCAGGGTAATTAGTAATTTGCAGTGACTCTAACAAAGGTGGATCACCTAGAGCAATCATCACTGGAGCCCAAACTGCAACAGATTTTTACTATTAAAGTGCAGCATCAATATCTTAATGTACTAAACTTCATAGTTGTGCTAAGAGAAGTCATCATCATTTTCATTATAATTATCAATGAAAAAAATCTTCTTCTACTGCATTAATTGTAACAAAGCTGAGGAAATGAAAAAGAAAATGAAGGTTTTTGAGACACTGAATTTGAATCTTAGCAACAATAAAGATAAAATTATATCAACATGTCTAACATTTTTTTTTGAAATTCTAGGTAAGCTATACATATTTTGAAGAATGAAACTCAACTGCTGCAGAACTTTTTGATGGTGCTTCAAAGTCTGGAAATAACAAAGCATTGATCTTATCAAGGGGTTGAACTTTTCCCAATCTTTGAAGTTTCAACTCTTAGGTATGTATATTTATATACTAGCCAACCTGGCCCCAGCAATGCCCGGGAAAAATTTGATGAGCCTACTTGACCCATCTGGACATTTTACGTTACACAAAGGTTTTAGAGTTTGGGGTACCCAGGGGTCGGGTTGGCGGGGTCATGCTTGTGCTAAGAACCTTCCCTAAGTTGGTGGGGAGGTCTGTGCAAAATTTGGTGGAGATTGGTTGGGCGGTTTGGGCGTGAAAAGGGTATATAGGTGCAAACAGTCACTTTTAAATATAGAGATTCCTAAATACTTTGTCAAAACCAAAACATGATAATACAGAAACTGGATAATTTTCACTCAATGAAATTTTGAATGAAGTTTTGTTTTATTCTTGAATGCCAAGGCAAAATATGAACATGTAAACACACATTATCTTTATCCAACAAAAAATATTGACCAATATTTTAGCCATTGTCTAGAAAGGGAAAAAAATCTTACTAAAAAAGCAATAACCTTGAATTGCCAAACAAAATTCACCTTTTCTGACCCTCAAAAAATATGGCAATATGATGTTGCTGGAAAAAAATGCAATTCATACCTAACAACTAAATAAGTTGAAAGGCTATTATGATTAAGTTTGAATTACACTCTATCCTCTTACCATCATTCTATGACTACAAATTTAGAAAAGGAAGCTTCGTCTATCAGTCAGGCGGAAGGAAATCAGGGTGAAAAAATTTTCGTCAACACAAGTTAGGTTGAAAAAACATGATGGATGGGTAAGTAACAAACATAAGTTGGAAGAGGAGGAAATAAAAGAAAAGATGGGAGATGTCACTGATTTTGGAAATGAAATGAAATTGGAAAAATAGACTTTGCATGTAATTTGTTGTGGGAAAATAATTCTTATTTAATCTTCAAATTGAAACGTGAGTTGCATCAAAATTTCATGTTTGTAGAGAGAGTTTCTGTGATTAAAACAAATTATACATTAAAATCTAAATATCTTCTTGCCAGTTCCAGTTTTATTTTGATAACTAGCAACCGGGCCCCGGCTCCCATGACTCGTTGGGGTTTTGGGGTACCACGGGATCCATGTCATGCTTGTGTTAAGAACCTTCCCTGAGTTGGTGGGGAGGTCTGTGCAAAATTTGGTGGATATTGGTCTGGCGGTTCAGACATGAAAAGGGGACATAGGTACAGTCACTTTTATATATATCCATATAGACTAGCCATCCGGGCCCCGGCGCTGCCCGGAAAATTTACTAAACACTATAAGGGTACCCATCTGGACATTTTATGTTACACAAAGTTTTCTCTCACGTGACCCATTTGGATTTTGAAGTTTGGGGTACCCCGGGGTCCAGGGGTCAAGTTGGCAGGGTCATGCTTGTGTTAAGAACCTTTCCTGAATTGGTGGGTAGGTCTGTACAAAATTTGGTGGAGATTGGTCTGGCAGTTTGTGCATGAAAAGGGGACATGCCTCCATTCACTTTGGTCATTCTCGTAGGTTAGATTGCTAATGCAAGCCCTTCATATATGAAGGGCTGCAGTTTTATCAAGAAAGAGTTCAGTATTGATTCTTTTCTTGATTGGCAGGGTCATCACACGCTTACACAACCTGTCTGGTACTCTAGCATAGAGCACCACACTCTCTTAGAGAATTGTAGGTAAGTGTTGGCCTAATGGTCATTGAATCTGGCTGGTGATTAAAGGGTTATGGGTTTATACCCAGGCAACAGCATCCCAAAATGTGATCTGGATGCTTTGAGGGGTCAGAAAAAATGAATGCCTTCTTGAAAATTTGTTCCCATGTAAAAGCCAAATATCAAGGAGCAACATTTTTGCCCAGGAGAGGGTACTGTGCTTTTTGACATTGATTTCATGTGCTGAGGTAGAAGTAGACTGAGGGCAAAATCTGTATTGAGATCTAAGGTTCATGGTTACAATTTCCAGCCCATGCTATTCATTGGTTACCTAAAGAATCAACAGGCAGAGTAAGTAGTCTGTAGTTACTCCTCATTTATACTTATACTATATGACTATTAGTGTGTTCTCATCTGTAAGATATTGACTGAGTCAATACTGGACAAGATATTTATTTACTTTATCTTTTTTATTTATCAATTTATTTGAAATTTTTTGGTTTTTTGTTTCACTCTCAGTCACATCCATCCACAATTTTTCACACAGATTGCTTTTCCTA
>Ga0194133_10002284_pt1 | contig 30160 bp, 27 predicted proteins | sample TA2KigOf40mmetaG_FD_155448 | JGI IMG/M metagenome (GOLD analysis project Ga0194133, IMG submission 155448) | Freshwater microbial communities from Lake Tanganyika, Tanzania - TA2015055 Kigoma Offshore 40m | ecosystem: Environmental > Aquatic > Freshwater > Lake | place: Tanzania: Lake... | reverse complement strand
CAAAAGCAAGTACAATCCAATTCCACGGAATTAAAAAGGTCCCCCCCAAAAATACCGACACCAAATTCCCCAGCCCTAAACCCAAAACCACCCCAAAAAGGCCCCCAATTTGGGTGATAACGATGGCCTCGATAAGAAACTGCTGGGCTATACTTCGGCGCGTGGCACCCAACGATTTACGAACCCCAATTTCACGCGTTCGTTCCGTAACCGAAACCAACATGATGTTTAGAAGTCCTACCATAGCTCCCAAAAGGGTAATTAAAGCCACCGCAAAAGCCCCTAAACGCAAATAGGTTGTCATGCCCAATACTTCTCCCACCAAACCTGTGCTCTTCTCAATTTCAAAAGAATCTGCTTGTCCTGCCTTGTCCTTACGAATGGATCGAAAAAGCCCCACCGCTTCGCTGCTGGCCTCATCCAACAATGCAGCTGAACTCGTGCGGCCGGTAATGACATACGATGCTTTATCGCCCGCAAAATACATTTGAAGCTGACGCATCGGAACAAACAGCTGCCGGTCATTGCTAATACCCCCTCCAGCTCCTTTCTCCTTTATTTCGCCGACTATTTTTAACCGAACCTTGCCAACCCAAACCGACTTTTGCAAGGATGTTTCACCAGGAAACAGTGTTTTGGCTATGTCCTGACCAATAATCGCAACTGGGCTGCCCTGCTGTATTTCTTGTTGAGAAAAGTTCCTGCCCTTTTTTATGGCATAACCTCCAACCTCCAAATAGGAATCATCTATTCCAATGACCATTATCTTTGGGTGGGTTTTTCGAGAACCAATTTTCACCACCCCTGTCCGAGTTGCAACCGAACTTATGCTAACCAAGGATGGAAAGGCAAACCGTTCTTTAAAGGCCTCGGCCTCTGAATAACGGATACTAGGATGCGGCCTTTGTTTTTGCCCCCCGCCTTGCCAAAAATCCCGATTCTGAATCGTAAACGAATTGCTGCCGAAGGCGGCAAAGGTTGTGTTTATGCTTTGTTTAAGAACATCTATAGCCGTAAGCATTCCAACCAACGACATAATCCCAAAACCAATAATAAAGATGGTTATCATGGTGCGTAGCAACTGCCCAGTCAACGCTCTTGTTGCCATTCTAAGGTTTTCAACTAGGATTCCACGCATGATTTCAAAGATACTCTTTTCGCTCTGGCCTGTTGATACATCTCCGTTAAAAAAGCCTACTTCAAGCGCCCCATTATTCACAATGGGCCCAATTTGCTTTGCATTAACAAGTTTTAACCAGCCTTTTCCTTCCATGTGTTAACTATACGGCTACTTTCGGTGTTTTATTGGCTAGAACCAAAGTAATGCCTGCGACTAAAACCCTTTCAATCGGAGATTTTGCACCCGATTTTGTCCTTAAAAATCAGCATGGCCAAGTCGTTAAATTCTCGGATTTTAGGACCAAGCAGCCTGTGGTCCTTTATTTTTATCCCAAAGACGACACTCCCGGTTGTACCGCTGAGGCCAAATGCTTTAGAGATTCCTACGAAAAATTTTTACAACTTGGGGCTTTGGTCATTGGAATCAGCTCAGATTCTCCCGAGGCACACATGAAATTTGCCGAAAAATACCAAATTCCATTTACCTTACTCAGCGATTCTTTAGGTCAGGTCCGTAAAATGTATGGTGTTCCAAAAACCCTTTTGGTTCTGCCTGGCAGAACAACGTTCGTCCTCGATAAAAATGGAATAATACGCCACGTTTTTTCAAGCCAAACGAATGTGCATAAACATATCGATGAAGCCATTCGCATTCTAAATCAACTCTAAACTTGATTTAGAACGTACCACGAGACTCTCTTTTGCTTTCCTTTTTAGCCTCCTCCCAAACCATCTGTTCGAATGAGGAATTGTTCGGTCGGCTAAAGACCTACTATTGCTTCCCTAACATGCAATTGCTGCAGCAGCGTAGCGCCAGCCTCTCTTCCCTTATTCCCATACTTACCCCCTGCCCTGTCTAGTGCTTCCTGTTCTGTATTCACAGTCAGCAAACCAAATACCACCGACTTATGGGTTTGCATTTGCACTTGAATAATACCTTGAGTTACACCTTGACACACATATTCAAAATGAGGCGTTCCACCGCGAACAACACAACCTAAAACAATTACAGCATCTACCTTTTCAAGCAACCATAAAGCCGCCAGAGGCAACTCCATGGCTCCAGAAACACGAACATGGGTCAATTGCCTTTCCTCTATTCCCGATTCCAATAGAAATCCCTCGGCTCCTTCGCGCAGTTTGTTGGTAATCTCTTCGTTCCAAACGGCTTGAATCAGACCGATGCGCAAGTCCTTTTTTACTTTAACGGCTGAAAAGGCAGAAACATCCGACAAATTTTTACCCTCCGAAGACATAACTTAAGGCTGTTGAGCCGTAGTTAGGCGCAAGAGTTGTTTTTCACTGTTGCTTCCCTGAAAAGAGGAATAATAATCGTCCCTAATTTCGGTGTACAATTCGATGGCTTTTTCTGTATTTTTTAATTCCAATTCATAAACCATGGCCGCCTTCTCAAGGTACATCGGTGCAGTAAACCGATTGTTTGAATTGCGGGCTGCCTTAACATAAAGATCCGCTGCCTCTTGGGTCTTACCCAATTCCCATTGAGCGTCGCCTTGACAACCAATAGCCATAGAAGACATTACCTGGTCCTCACCTTTGAATTCCTTCAAATAGGTTATCGCCTTTTCAAAATTTCCAAGATTTAAATGGCAAATTCCGGCATACAAATGTGCTACGTTCCCCGCATCTGTACCCTTCTGACTAGAAGCTATCGATTCAAAACCTTCAAAATCTCCTGGCCTTCCTTTCAATGCTATTTCTAGACTATCTTGACCAAAATAGTGTTCGGCCATAAATAGGGCTTCAGAAGCAGCAATTTCTTCAGGATCGTCGCCACCTTCACGGGTGTACAAATAAACACCTAAGCCGAGTGCTAAAACCAACAAGCCCCCCAATACCGTTTTTTGATTCTTCTTGAACCAAGCCTCTGCATCAAATGCCTTGGTTTTTTTTACTTCTTCAAATTCTTCTACCATGGTATGTAGTCTTTATTAAGGGTACAAAAATATACTTTTTGATGCCATTGTCAAATACATATTCCCCAGCCTTTCAATTTGGAATTAAATCAACCCTTTCGCCAAAGGAAACCACACCCCCATTTTAGGACGATTGACTTGAATCTCTCAGAAAATCATAAATAGCCGTTTGGGCCCGAACCGCCTCACCGTTTAATGCTATTCGCTCGGAACTTAAATCAGATTTCAACTTGCGTGCCGATAAGTTATCCCTCCATTGTATTTCCATTACATCATTCAATTCCTTACTCCATTGAGAATCACGAACCTCTATTACCAACTCTATTCGGTTGAACAAATTCCTTCCCATCCAATCGGCACTTCCCATAAAAACCCGGGGGTTACCTGCATTTTCAAAACAAAAAACCCGCGCATGCTCTAAATATTTGTCCACTATTCTTCTAACTTCTATCCCATTGGGAACCAATCTACAAATACTTCGAACCATTACCCGAACCCGAACCCCTGCCTCAGCAGCCGTTTGCAAATGCCGTATCATCCCCTCTTCCTCTAAGTTGTTCATTTTTATGTAAATACCTGCAGGCAGCCCCCTTTCTGCCATCAATATCTCATTGTCGATTAGCCTTTTAAATTCCTCCACCAAATTATACCGCGCAACCAAAATATGCTTAAAGGGCCAAAGCCCAGTTGGTTTATGCAGTTCCCTAAACAAATGCTCCATTTCGCCACAAACTTCTGGATCCGAAGTAAAATAACCCTGGTCAGAATAGATTCGAGCCGTTTTTTCATTGAAATTCCCAGTGGCCACATAGGCATAGTTCCGAAGCCGCTTTCGATTCCGGCTCTTTCGTGTAACCAAACACATTTTAGCATGGACCTTTAATCCAGGATGCGAATAAATAATTCGGACTCCTGCTTGTTCCATTCGTTGAGCCGAAAGCAAATTTAATTCTTCGTCAAAGCGGGCCTTCACCTCCACAAAAACGGTCACCCGCTTTCCATTCCTAGCTGCATTTATTAGGGCCTGGACAATAGCCGAATTCGGGGCAACACGGTATTGGGTTGCCTTAATTTCTACAACCTTAGGGTCAAAAGCAGCCTGATTAAAAAATTCCACTACATAATCGTACTTCTGATAGGGAAAATGAAGCAGCCAATCTCTTTTTTTTATGGCTTCAAACATCGTAGAATATGAATCCAAGGCAGGTACAGAAAGGGGCTGTGGAAATGGCCTTTCCAGCCTGGGACTAAATGGATTGGGAAATCCAAAAAAGTCTGAAAACCTATGGTACCTACCCCCAGGTACAGGTTCTCCGTTTTCAAGCTTGAAATACCGAACCAAAAATCCCAACATGGCAGCCGGCATTTCTTCATCGTATAAAAACCTACTTGGTACCCCTTCCTTTCTTTTACTTAAACTGCTTCGTATCTTTTCTACCAAATTCCCTTCAAATTCATCTTCTATTCCTAAATCTGCACTCCGTGAAACTTTAAATGAATGAACATGAACAATGGTATAACCCGAAAAAAGTAGGCCTAAATTAACCCGAATAACATCATCCAAAAAAACAACATCATACCCACCAAGTCCATCGCTGCGCTGGAAAAAACGGGGTAACGAATCGGGTATTCCAACCAAGGCATACTTTGGCTTTCGTACCGAATTGGCGTTCTTTAATGGACGCCTTGAATGCAACTCTACCAATAAGTTTAATGAACCATTCGACAGAAAAGGCCGAACCATGCTCTTTTTCAGTAAAGTGGGATGAAGCAAATGAACCACCTTGTCCATAAAATACCGCCTAAGGTCATCAGCCCAAGTCCTAGGAAAGTTTCCATTCAAATTCAACCGAATCCCCTCATCTCGAAGAGTTGGAATTATTTGATGCAAAAAAATTTCTCCAAATTGTTCCTGCTGAACCTGAACCAATGAATCAATCTCTTCCAGCAAATTTTTATCCGCCCCTTCCGATTCTCCGCTTATGGATTGCAAAGACGCTACCCGAACCCTATAAAATTCATCTAAATTCGAACTGTAAATGGCTAAAAACTTAATCCGTTCAAACAGCGGAACTGAGGAATCGGCCGCTTCCTCTAAAACACGATGATTAAAACTCAGCCAAGATAAATCCCTATCAAACAATGGCGTTTCTTTACCCATCTTTTTCGCTGAATTGAAGCTGCTTATACCAAGGCGTTATTTACCCTTTTTATCCAACTCCATTCGCTTTTGCAAAAAATCCTGAAGCTGCTCAACTCCCAATTTCTTTGCAATAATGGTCTTATCCTTATCCAAAACATACACCACAGGGTACGACGACAAGTCATAAATATTCCTGAAATTCAAACTGTTTAAATCGGTCTTTGATGGCACAACCTGCTCAGGCTTATCTCTAATTTCTGGATTGTCCGAAACTGAAATAAATGTCAAATTATGCTCCCGAATAAACTTCTTCCACTCTTTGGTTTCAACCTCTCCTTCAACAGTAAACAAGCCAATACGGTTGGGTTTTAAATACTCCTGATACAAGGTCTCTAATTTGGGAGTTGTCTTTTTACAATGCCCGCAGGTTGCATCCCAAAAATACAAAATGGTATAATCGTAGTTCTGTGCGTATAAATTATGCCAAACACCCCCAGTATCAGGCAAAATTATGTTCGGCACCCGCTCTTTACATAGCAAGGGCTCTAATTTAGTCGCCCTCTCTACAACCTTGTTTAATGTTGCCGTATCCAACCAAACCGCTTTACCTGATTTGTAATAGGTATTAACCATTTGAACAAATGCCTTATCCATGCACATGATGTTCGACCGCTCAAACATGTAGGTCAAGGAATGAACCACAAATTTGAACATTTCAGGATTACCCTCTACCTTTTTGATAAGGGATATCGCCACTGGAACCAACGAATCTGCCAACTGGGGCAGCAATTTTTCAAAATAATAGGTCAATTTGGGCTCGAAAATGGGAGTCCTCAAAATCCTTGAATCCGTCAAATCAAACCTGTCGAAATAATGAGTCCTTAAATACCAATAGGGGCCATTTTCATTTTCTTTGCTTTGAGCCTTTGCCATTATTTCTTCTGGAATTTCAGGCTCCTCCATTGCTTTAAATATACAACTCACAAATGCCCTCGGATACTTAGCTATGGTGTTCCTCCTGTAATCGACCATCACTTTGTTTTCTTCTTTAAGGGTAGATTCCAATTCCTTGCGCGCCGGATCTTCTTTATCCATGGCATTCAATTGGTTTTGTAAGGGCTGAACTTTTTTCTGAACTTTTGATACAAACCTTAAATAATCAAACCATAGGGTGTTTTCTAGGCTTCCTTTAATCAATGCGTTTTCTACAAAATTTGCAGTATCGGTTTCTATATAAAGGCTTGGCTCTGCTACCACAAATTCAAACCATTGCATATTCGGAAGCACGAATAAATAAATTCCCCCCTTTAAAACTTCTGAAGCTCCTTGCCGAGTTAAATGCGTAAATTCAACTTCTCCCTTTGAGTTGACTCGGCAGGTATCCCGAACATACTTCTTATCACCCATATGGAAGCCAAGGTAGGCTACCGTATCCTTTAGTCCCTTGATCTTAAATTTGAATGAGTATTCAGGAAAAGATTCCTGTGCAGTTAAACTTCCAACTACGGTAAAACAGCTTAAAATCAGTGTAAATACAAAGGTTGCCTTCAGGTTTTTCATCGTTTATACGTTTTCTAAGGTTCTGTAACAAGCAAAGTTAGATATTTGATGCACATACTTGGGCTTTTAACGAATCATTAACCCAACCTCTACCCTCAAACCGCTGTTTCAATTTTAATTCCCCTTTTATCACCGCGGTTTTATTCCCTCAACTTTTTGCGCCATTTCCACCGCCTATGGCTCCACAACCAATTTTCAGGCTGTTGCCGTATGTCATCTTCCAGCTTTTGAGCAAAAAACTGAACCAATTTCGAGGCCTCCATTTTTCCTTTCCCATCCCAAAGTGGAACAAAATGCACTTTGTAGGTCGTTGCCCCTGTCTTTTTTACCCCGGCATACAATACAGGAAGGCCTTTTCGAATGGCAATTTTTGCCCAGCCCCCAAAAAAACTGGTTTCTACTCCAAAAAAAGTAGGGTAAAACTCAGAATCCCTTAGACCACTTTGGTCAGCCAAAAAGGTCAAACAAAATGGCTTTTCAGAAGTTTGAATAAACCGCATTACCCCTTTCATAGGCACCTGTTCCATTCCAAATTTCGAGCGCTCTTCAAGTAGATATCTGTTTATGAATCTGTTGCGCTGCGGCTTGTAAACGGTTGCCATTTGAACTCCCTGAACCCAAGAAGCTCTCAAACCAGCCCATTCCCAATTCCCGGTATGCCCCATTACCACAATGCTCGATTGCCCCTTTTCTGAATAGTCCTCCAATGCATTCCCCGGAGCAAAACAAACCGCCCCTTTCCACTCCCCCTCCTCAAAACCCCATCCCTGAATATGCTGCAAAATCAAGTCTGCAAAATGACCATAAAAAAGAGTTGAAATTTGATGGATTTCGGCTTCCGTTTTCTCAGGAAATGCCAACTTCAAGTTGGATCGAACAACCTTCCCTCTATACCTGATTGCCTTCTGAAACAGCCAAACCACTATACCTTTAACCCTAGGAAGAGCAAAGACTATTCTCAATACCAATAGCAAAAAACGGAACAAGAGGTACACCGCCCCCTGCCCCAACCTATCCATTACCAGCTAAAAACGTTGGTATTCAAATGCGATAAATCCTGGTGAGGATTTACACACATTACAGGAATCATTGCCTCATTGTTGATCAGTTCCTCCTCCGTTCGCCCAAAAAACAATTCAACAATGTTTACCTCATCTGGCCGCGATGAAATCACAATCAAATCCGAAGAGATGGCCGTAGCATGCCGGACCACGGCCTTAGGGAAATCACCTTTCAATTCTTCATGCTCAACCACATTAACCTGAACCCCATTTTTCTCGAAAAGTTCCCTAGCAAATCGAACATTATTGGCAATCGTGCCCGACAACCCTTTGTCGGATGAATAATCCGAATAAATGCAAATGGTGGCATCAAAATACTTGGCTACAGCCACAGCATAAGCCAATTTATTTTTCCCAAATTTATTTTCATCAATGGGCACTACAATCGAAGAGTAGCCTCCTGATTTGGGTTCCCTCATTTGAACAACGATGCCCGGAACCTGACACCCATACAAAATGCGCAAAACGTCCGCTCCCAATATCCGCTGCATTCCATATACCCCATGGGTTCCCATCACGACCAAATCCGCCTTCTCCTCGGTTACATAATCACCTATGGAACTAAATATACTCCCCTCTCGAATCTCAAAGGTTGTTTCTACTCCATTCGACCTTTGATTCTCCACACATATTTGGGCCAATTTGTCCCTTAACTGAACCTCAGAAACTCCTTGCTTTTTAATTACAGAACGGCTTTCCGAATTTAAAATATGAATCAATGAAATTCTGTCGTTGCCTGCCTTAGCCAATGAGGACGCATGCTTTACAGCCGAATCGGCCTCGGGGGTAAAATCGTAAGGAACTACTATTAAGTCTTGATGTTGTTTGCTAAGCATATGTTGATTCTTTTGTTCAACAAAAATACGTTTAATCAACCAATCTAAGCATGAGTTTTATCACAAATCAAAAAAAGAGGCCTTTAACCTCTTTTTTGTGCCGAAGGCCGGACTCGAACCGGCACGTCTTGCGACACACGCCTCTGAAACGTGCGTGTCTACCAATTTCACCACTCCGGCTATCCTCAACAAAGGTAAAATATCTTTACTTTTGTTTTATGAGATGGTTTTTTCTTACCCTTAGCCTTTGTCCTCTCTTCCCCGTCGCTTCAACTTTGCCAGCACAAGAAATCACTGAATGGCAAGGAATTTTGACCGACACCACACACCTTAAACGCACCATTTCTCATACCTACCGTGCATACCCCCTTCCCGCAATCGGAGCTGGTCTTTTCCGCAGCGACACCATCCTTGCCGTCCGTTTAGAAGGCCTGCACAAATGGCCCAACGGAAATCTGGTTAATGAACAAAATTACTTCCACCTTGGGGGAAACTCCATGGGAATTACTTCCTTTATTGCTGCCCGACTTGTTCAAGCTGGCAAACTTTCTTGGGACACGCGCTTCTTCGACCTTTTTCCTTCTCTTAAAAAAAGAGTAAATCCCAAATACCCCAACTTTACCTTAGCCGATTTACTAAGCCACCGCGCTCAGGTATCAGAACTCGCGAAACCCTCCGAATTTCAAGCCATTCCTGCCTTTAAAGGAAACGCCGTTCAAAAAAGAGCCAAATTCGCCCTCTGGATACTAGCTAAACCTCCTCTCGATACCGGAATCCACTACTCAAACGGTGGATACGCCCTCGCTACCCTCATGATGGAATACGTCAGCGGAAAAACCTTCAAACAATTGCTCGATCAACATATTGTTAAGGGCCTAGGCTTACGTTGCACCACCGGATGGCCAAACCGGATTAGCCCTGCTCAACCATGGGGACATTGGAAAACAGACCCCAAAAGCACTTTTTTTAGCCCCGTTCCGCCTTCCACCCCCTATCAGCTTCCCGAAATTCTCGCCCCAGCTGGCGACATTTCTATGCCGCTTTGGGATTACTCCCTCTTCCTGAAACATCAACTGCGTGGCCTCCAAGGAAAAAACGCAGATATGCCTAAAAAAACATACGAATACATGCATTTTAGCCGGCCTACCTTTGCCATGGGATGGCTTAATCACCAAGAACCCGCCACCCGAATTTCTACCCACGACGGCACAGCAGGAAACTTCTACTGCCATACCACCTTGTTCCCCGAAATCGACCTAGGAATCGTTATTGTTACCAATGCCGAAGGCAAAGCAGCGACCGAGGCCATTGCCTTCGTGCGCGCTTCGCTTCTCAATAAGCTGTTCCAAATCGATATTCCTGCTTTCCCAAAACCCACCTTTCCCGGCGAACACCCCTTCTTTGAAATTCACGAAAAGTACCACCCTCACCATTGATTTTTTAATTTGGGCGGCTTTTCCCGCTGTCCCCTATACCTCCTTTGCAAAAAAATCAGCGGACTAACTTGGGTTGGGCTTACTCTGCTCGCCCAACCCAACCAAGCCGCCGTTTTTTTTGCTTAAAGTCGGTGTCGGCTCCATCGGGGCCGCAGGCCAACTCGTTAAACATTTTTTTTGGTTTTTTATTAAACTAAATCTTGCCTTTGAATGCCATTTATTTATAAAAAGACTGATTTTCAACAACTTTAATTCAAACACACGTGAACAAAATCAAAACAGCCTTGTTTAAGAGTTATTAACCAAAATTTAAACACATGGTAAAACACTTGCTCTCTGCAGATCCTTCTAAGATGATGGAAATGTTAATCAGGTACGACTTGTCGACCTACACTGCCTTTACCTTTTTCGTAGGTACTATGGCCATGATGGCGGCTTCGGCCTTCTTTTTCCTTGAAATGAGGAATGTTCCTGAAAAATGGAGAACTTCCTTGCTTGTCAGCGGTTTAATTACGTTTATCGCAGCAGTACACTACTACTACATGCGCGAATTTTACACCGCTACCGAAACCTCTCCCACCTTCTTCCGGTACGTGGATTGGTTGCTAACCGTTCCCTTAATGTGCGTTGAGTTCTACCTCATCACCAAAAAAGCGGGCGCTAAAATCGGTTTGCTGTGGAAATTGATTCTGGCTTCTGTGGTTATGTTGGTTACCGGCTTCTTCGGCGAAACCATCGACCGCGACCAATCTGTTTTGTGGGGCGTTCTTTCTGGTGCTGCTTATTTCTACATCGCTTACCTTGTATGGTTCGGTGAAGTTGCTAAATTGGCAGCTACTGCCGGTCCTGCTGTGGCCCGTGCCGTTAAGGTTTTGGCTTGGTTTGTTTTGGTAGGTTGGGCTATTTATCCTCTAGGTTACATCATTGGTACTCCTGGCGGTTTGTTTGGAATGTGGGGTGCCGCTGCTGGAAATCCCTTGATGGACGTAGTTTACAATATCGGTGATGCTGTAAACAAAATCGGCTTTGGCTTAGTAATTTACGCTTTGTCTCAGTCAAAAGAAGCTTAATTTTCTTTCCTTTCAAAAGGCGGAATCCCTACCGGGGTTCCGCCTTTTTTCTTAGCCAACCCAAGCATGAACTCCCTTGAAACCATTTTAATGCTCGCCGTAATTGCTTTTGGCGTTCCTCATGGAGCCGCCGATTTGTACTTGGGTCGAACTCTACTCAAATCTTGGCCATGGACACTCTATCTAGGTCTTTATATCGTTCTGGTCGGCCTCGTTTATTGTGCCTGGCACTTTTCCCTGCAATGGGCATTCCCTGCTTTCATGCTTATTTCTGCCTGGCATTTCGGCGAAACCGATTTCCAATCCAATTCCAGTTCCAAACAAGCCTTAGGTGGCCTTCTTCATATTGTCTTTTTGCTCGCTGTTCATTTGCAGGAGTGGAAATCGTTCACCTCTCCCTCAATTTCCCCCATTTTCCCCAACGATTCTTTAATCCCCTGGTTTGGCTTAGCTAGCACCTTAATTTGGGTAGCCTTCCTTATGACCCACAATAAAACTCCCAGAGTTTTCATTCTGTTGGGAATTTCTTTGGCAGGAATCCTACTTCCTTTCTTTGTTCATTTTACCTTGTATTTCCTGGTTTGGCACACCCCCCATAGTGCCTTGGCCGTTTGGCAAACCATCAAAAAAATCAACCGCAATTTTCTTCTTTCTGTCGGCTTTATAACCCTTTCCGCATGGGCCATGTTTACCCTAGCCTGGAATTGGTTCCCAACACATGAAAAAATGATAGGTTTGCTGGGGCTGCTTGCGGCCTTAACCCTGCCCCACGCTCTGCTGTTTCACCTTCTTTTTAAACGTTTAAAATCTTAAGATTTAAAACGCGTTCCAAAAACCAAATCCCACACATTTGAACTCACTCCAAAACCCATATCCGGATCCTGGTAATGGTGCTTCATGTGGTGCTTCTTGATTTTCTGAAACCATCCTGCCTGAAGATTCGCATGATGCGTCGCATAGTGCAACTCGTCATACAATAAATACCCCAACACAAATCCAGCATAAAACGGCGCAGCATAGGTGCTTCCCAATACCGCCAAAAACAATCCATAAAATAAAAAAGCCAAAGGCACACTTATGCTGGGTGGCAATACCAACCGCATGGAATCGTTCGGATAATCATGGTGAACCCCATGGGCAATAAAATGAATCCGCTTTCCAAACTCAGATTTAGGATGATAATGGAAAACAAAACGGTGCAAAATATACTCAGTAAACGACCAAAACGCTAAACCACCCAAAACCACCAAAGCGGCCTGCCAAACCAACAAGTCCGAAGCAAAAAAGGCCCTGTATCCGAACCAAAGAATTACCGGAACATAAATCATCAAAGGCACCGCAAAATGAACCCTTGAAAAAAAATCCATTATCGGGTTTTTAAACATCCGAATCGATTCGTCTTTGTGCGATACGAATAGCTTTTTTCTTTCGGCGGCAGCACTCATAACTCTAATTTGCTCAAAGGTACAAAATGAAAACGCCAAACCCAGTCTCTAGGTTTGGCGTCCCATTAATTTTTCTGCTTTAAAACAACTTAAACCCTACAGAAACCTCCCAGTTCGCATTTTTTAAACCCGCATTGGGCTCCCCGTTAAATTGTCTGCTTCCCAAATTGTTCGACAAGCCCCAATGGTAACGCAAATCAAAGGTCAATTTCCAAATATCCAAACCTGCACCGGCCTGAATGCCCGCACCCATTTCATTAAGATTACCCTCCATATCTATTGCCGTTAAACCTTGGCCAACAGCATCGACCCGATTGCCAAATTGATAAAAGAAATAGGGACCGGCATAGGCACGAATATTCATCAATTTGAAGTCCACAAATTTATATCCAAATAAAACAGGCATCATTAGACCCTGATGCCTCGCTTGGTAAGCCACTCCGTCAAAGGTAAAATCTCCCCCTACAGCCGAATACATCAACTCAGGTTGAACATAAAATTTCTCTACGTTAATCCGACCAAATACCCCAATTCCAAATCCGGTGTAATACTCCCCGGTGTAATCTGGCAGGCTGGTGCTCAGCGTATTGACATTTATTCCAACCTTGGCGCCAAAATCAAAAGGTTTGGCAGGGGTTTGAGCCAGCATAATGCTAGGCAAAATCAGCAACAATAAAGCAATGCGTTTCATGGTGTTTGTATTTTGTAACAAAAGTAGGCCAAAAACCTTGCCAAGATTTATTTACTAGGTAAAATTTCTGTTCTAACCGCTCCAAAACCTACTCGAATACCCTCTTTTTCACAATAGGCCCGCATTTCAACCACATCACCATCTTGCAAAAACCTACGCTCCACTCCTTCTGCCAACATTAAGGGCTTGCTTCCCTTCCAACTTAATTCAAGCATGCTGCCATAGGAATCAGGACTAGGCCCGCTAATGGTACCCGATGCGCAAACGTCACCAACCTGCATATTGCACCCCCCCACAGTATGGTGCGCGAGCTGTTGGGCCATTGTCCAATACAAATACTTAAAGTTGGAACGACAAACCGTAACCGCTGGCAGTTCTGCCGCTTGTATATCTACCTGCAATTTAATGTCATAGGTCCCTCTGTTTTTCTCCCTTAAATAGGGAAGTACTTCCACATCTTGAACCGGCGCCTCTGTCCTAAACGGTTGCAAGGCATCCATGGTAACAACCCAAGGAGACATACTGCTGGCAAAATTTTTGGCCAAAAATGGCCCTAAAGGCACATACTCCCATTTTTGAATATCCCTAGCCGACCAATCATTAAAAATGGTCATCCCGAACAAATGATCCTCTGCCTTATCCACAGGAACCGATTCTCCCAGCGCATTGGATTTCCCTACAATAAAGGCCATTTCCAATTCAAAATCAAGCAATCGACTAGGACCAAAAACGGGAACCTCTGATCCCTCTGGCAGGGTTTGCCCCTTAGGGCGGTGAATGGGGTATCCCGAAACCACGACAGAGCTGGCTCTACCATGATACCCTACCGGAATGTGTTTCCAGTTCGGCAACATTGCATCTCCGTCTGGCCTGAACATTTTCCCTACATTGCTGGCATGCTCCAAACTAGAATAAAAATCGGTGTAGTTTGAAATTTCCACAGGCAACAAAAATGTCAACAACGATTGGGGCACCAAGATCTTCGACAAATCCTTTCTTTTCTGCAATTCGGTATTTTTCAAATCCAACAACTCCAGCAACCTTCTACGAACATAGGTCCATGAGGGCCTACCCAAACGAATAAAGGCATTCAGGGAACTCTTCCGAAATGGATTCTTTTCGGTATTCAATTCTGGGAAATAACCCCTCTTATACAACCGGCTTAAATTTAGGGCATAATCCCCTATTGCTACAACAACCGAAAACTCCCCTTTTGGAAATCGGGCTACCCCATAAGGAAGGTTATTGAGGCTAAAATCACTATCGGGCGAAACCGCTATCCACGATGTTTCAGGAACCAAAAAAACCGGTGTTGACATATCATCTATTTTCTAGCCCAAAGGTACCTATTTTTATACCTTTTCCATTTAGCCCTTCCCGACAAATCGGGTATTCTCACTATAAAAATGGGAACCGACTTTGAGTTTGTTTCATTGGCTGCATATCTTTGAACCATGATTATCAGCAGAACACCTTTCCGAATTAGTTTTGTTGGAGGTGGTTCAGACATGGCTGCCTTTTATGAACGCCATCCTGGTGCCGTACTTAGCACCTCCATAAATCAGTACATGTACATTTCGTCGCACAAGTATTTTGAACCCGATAAAATTCGGGTTAAATACAGCGAGACCGAAACGGTTTCCTCTGCAGCTGATTTAAAACACCCCATATTAAGGGTGGCCCTTCAACGCTTCAAGCTCAATGGCATTGAAATCAGTTCCATTGCAGATGTCCCCGCCGGAACGGGCATGGGCAGCAGCAGCTCTTTTACCGTTGGATTGCTGCACAACCTGTATGCCGCCTCAGGAATTCAGGTTTCAAAGCAACACCTGGCCGAAGAGGCATGCAAGGTCGAGATTGTCGATTTGGGCGAACCCATTGGTAAACAAGACCAATATGGTGCCGCCATAGGAGGCTTAAACATTTTTCGTTTTCTTCCCAACGGTCAGGTAATTACTGAACCCTTAAACCTGAACCCTGAAATCCGTCAAGAACTCGACTCAAACCTGCTCATGTTTTATACCGGGAATCAGCGCAAAGCCTCAAGCATCCTTTCCGAACAAAAGAAAAACGTTAGCCAGGAAGACCGATTTAACGCTTTGAAAGAAATGACCGCCTTGGTCGATGTCCTTGCCGCTGAACTTAAATCGGGTAACATAGATGCCATGGGCACTCTTTTGCATGAAAATTGGGAAATGAAAAAAAGCCTGGCGGGAGGAATAAGCAACCCTTTGGTAGATCAAGCCTACGAGGCTGCATTGAAAAATGGAGCAACGGGCGGTAAATTGCTGGGTGCCGGAGGCGGCGGATTTCTTCTCTTTTATTGCCCCAAACCAACTCAAGCAAAACTCCGCCAAGCCCTTTCAAATTTGCGTACCTTTGATTTTGGCTTTGAACAAGAAGGAACAACCCTAATTTATCCAGGCCATTAACCCATTTCTAAAACCATGGATTTAACCCAACAATACCTGGATTCCCTAAAAAATACGCTCGACCAGTTGGAACATGCTCAAATCAACGCGATGATTGAGTTGTTTGCCTATGCACAACAAGAACAAAAACAAATCTTTACCTTCGGAAACGGCGGCAGTGGGGCAACCGCTAGCCATGCCGCAGGCGACTTTATTAAAGGAGCATCTTTCGGTTTGGAAAAACGCTTCCGCATGATTTGCCTGAACGACAACCTACCATCAATGATGGCCATCGCCAACGATACCGACTGGTCGCAAATCTTTATAGAAGCCCTGAAAAACTACTTAAACCCTGGCGATGTGGTTATCGGAATTTCAGGCAGTGGAAACAGCGAAAATGTTGTCAATGCCATGCAATTCGCCCGCGAAAATCAAGCTAAAACCATCGCGATGTGCGGTTTTAAGGGCGGAAAAATTGCCACCCTGGCCGATGTGGTCATCCATGCAAAAGTGAACGACATGGAGGTGGTGGAAGATGTGCACATGGCCGTTTTCAATGTGGTTAAAAAGCACATGATGTCTAGGCTTCATTCCAACAGCAGTATGGGGTCTACTTACGACGCAAGAATCCGGTAACCAAATGGATCCCATTCTTCGTTTTCATTAAAAAAACCTTTCTTAACAAATTCTTCCCTTTCTCTGTTTGCGAATCTGATACCTTTGAACGTACTTTTAGAGTATGAAGAACCCTTTCTGGTTGTTATTTTTATTGCTGATTGCACCATTGTCCATTTTCGCCCAAGCTCCTTTTCGCATTGGGGCATATGGGGGTGTTAACTTTAGCAACATTATGGTGCTGAACCGCCACTCTGTTCTTCAACCAACTCCCATGATTGTTGACCGCGAGGCCAAACAATACGAAGATTGGTTTTCTTTAGACCACATGGGCTTTCAGGCGGGAGTGATTTCTTTAATAGCCCTTAACGACCAGATTTATTTGGTCCCCATGCTCCGCTATGCCCAACACACCTTCCGCTACGATACCAGAATCCTTTTTAACGATACCGCCTCGGCCGACCCACTGGTAATGGACCAGCGCTTCCGACAGCAATTTCAATACCTGCAACTGCCCGTTATGGTTCGATGGGACTTATTGCCAAATGCCGTTTCTCCTTTCGTTTCATTGGGTGGATACATTGGCTTCTTAACCGGTGGAACCAAACAAGTTGACGAACGCTTTCTGCGCCAAAGCGAATTGCCTGCCCTCGATGACGACATCGGTTTCATTCGGGCACATTCTGGCCCCGCCTCAAATCCTGTTTCAAATTTCGACGCTGGTGCCATGGGTGGAATTGGAGTCCGCTGGCGAACCAATGCCATTGAAATCGGCTTTATGGCCGATTTTCGCTGGGGCTTGACTCCGCCCATTTTGGCCTCGCGCAGATACGCCAACACCGAGGGCTGGGCAACCGGATATTTGGACGTTTTCGATGAATTCGCCACCCAGCATATGGACCTTGGATTTTACATAGTTTTTGCTCCTGGCAACATCATTTCTGCCAGCCCTAGCAACTACGCCAACTGCAGCTTCGGACAAAAATCCAAAAAACGCAAACGCCTTATCCGATGAACCTACGCCGAACGCCTTTTGCCCTAGTTGCTCTGCTTCTTGCTGCCTTGTTAAACTCATGCGTAGACGACACCTTCCAGCCAGGAGATTCTTTTTTCCATATTCTCAACGACGATGTGGCACAAAAGGTCTTTCACCCCGAATCGGTTTGCCCTACCGCTGACGGTTTGGTTATGCTTTCAGCTACAGGACAATGGGACCCTCACCTAGCTTGGTTGGATGCCAATGGCGATTTTCGTGGCAGCTGGACCCCTCCTGCTTCGGTTATTCACCCCGCACATGGCTTTGTTACCATCAATGGAACTCCTCATTTCGTCTGCATGGACAGAGCCAGCCTTGCTCCTATCGTTTTTGCGGTTCAAGCACCCGGCCAAGCCGTTGAAGTCGCTCGGTTACCCGGCGGGCAATATCCCCTCTTTCTTGGCACCACCAACAATGGAAACCCTATGCTGGTTACCTATAACCGATATGCTCGACAAACCTTTATTCACCTGCTTAACCCAGCATGGGGTATCCTGCAAAGCAAAGGGTACAATAATTACCAAGAAATCGACAACATCATTTACGATTACCTGACCCGAGCCGAAATTTACCCCTTCTTCGGAGGCCAAAATTCAAAAGGCGAATTCTATTTTAATGGTTTCGTTAATTACAGTTATTCTTTCTTGATGCTGGATGCCAATTTAAACCAAACCGCCCTGTACCAAGGAACCCAATACAAAGGCGGAATCGCTATGGCCATGCCAAGAGCACAAGGCTGGATGGCGCACCGTTTCTTAAACAACGACATGTACTTAAACCTAAATGCCCCCCTAGGCTCTGGAGTGTTTACCGCCCAAGACTTAGGTGGCACCTATTTGTTTAATTGGAGACCCAAATCCCGGGTATGCTTTAAAACACTTACGGTTCAAAACAAAGACTACACCGTTATTGGCTACAGCGGAACCGATGGGCAAATCCATCTTCAATTCTTAAGCCCACAAGACATTCCCGTGGTTACCTACGATCTTGGAAGCAACGGCGTTTCTAGCATTGCCGATATGTACATCGACAAAGACAAGGGCATTGTTATTCTTGGAAAATTCATGATTGCAGGTCAATTCACCAGACCCGGGGTGTTCAAACTCGATGCCGATGAAATTCTCCGATTGCTAAACCTCCCCGAAGAGGAATAAACATACAGGATCTTTCAACTCCCATTCCATTCTCCAAAACGGGTTGCAAAAACAACCTTATTTGGCTGGATAAGCAAACAAAGTGGTTGCCCAAACCCAACCATCAACAATACGAAAAGCCGTACCGCACGATCCATGGTCTTTTCCCAACATGTTGGCATTGTGCCCTGTTGAATTTCTCCATTGCTCTAGGGCCGCTGCCGCTACCTCTTCAATAGATATGGCGGCCATGTCATCCACATACGATTGCAAGCAGTTCTCAGCACTCCACGACAAAGCCAATTTGCTGCCCTGCAACACAAAACCCAATCGATCACCCGGCTGAGCCCCAGTAAATACGCCATTCCGGGCATTCTGCTCATGGCTTAAGGTTTCACGCAAGGCCATCCATTGATTGTGGTTGTGGGCCGCCAAAAAACAGGCCTCATTCCAATCCAAAGCAGGCAGTTTCTTTTGAGCCCTATAGGCATTCAATAGTTCGTGAAATCTTTTGGCAACGGCCCTTTCCGTCTTTAACATGGCATCAGCCTGAGCCTTCGATGCATAGGTTTGCAATTCCGAATACCTATACACCTGCCCATGAACGTTCTCAAAACTTAGGCAAATTAAACCCACCCATGAAACGAAAAAGATAATTTTACCCATGTTCTCAAATTGATTTTCAATCCCCTTAATTGTTTTCAGTCAAAAATAAGGCCATTTTCGAGTAAATTATTCACTGTAGGTACATTTTCATTCAATCTATCACCCCGTTATGGCCTTTGTACAAAACCCATTTTCCAAAAAACTTAAGTATCAATTAGATAATCAAATCTATTGAAACAGATAAAATAGAGTATTTTTCACCCTCTCCTTGCATTTAACCTGAACGAAACCTTGGGATAATCCAATTTTTATTTAGTTTCGTTTACCAACAATGAAAGAAAAACTATGAATCCAGCTTATCAGTTAATGCTAATCTCTTGGGCCGCCGTAGCCGTATGGGTTGCAGCGGTTATTTTTATGAACCGAAAAGTGCACCCAAAAGCTTTGTTCGCCTTGTTTATGGTGGAATTATGGGAACGATTTAGCTACTACGGAATGCGCGCCATTTTGGTGCTTTATATGACCTCGGAACTAATTAAAGGTGGCTTTGCATTCGATGATGCGACTTCTTATGGTATCTATGGTGCCTATGGTGCCTTGGTTTATCTGACCCCAATTTTAGGTGGTGTTTTTGCTGACCGCATCATGGGTTTCAGAAAAGCCATTATTTGGGGTGCTTTACTTATGGCAGCAGGCCAATTCACCTTGTTCGCCGACAACCAAACCACCTTCTTCATTGGCTTGGCTCTGCTTGTAATTGGAAACGGATTCTTCAAACCCAACATCAGCAGTATGATTGGCAAATTCTACCCCGATGGCGACCCCCGTCGCGACGGTGCTTTTACCATTTTTTATATGGGCATTAACATTGGCGCCTTCCTAACTCCGCTTACCTGTGGCGCTATCGGCGAAATTGAAGGCTGGAAATACGGTTTCTTAACGGCAGGTGTCGGCATGATGCTAGGTTTTGGCATCTTTATGTGGGCCCAAGCCAAAGGTTGGTTTGAAACCTATGGCTACGAACCCCAAGAACAAAAACCTATGCTACAAGGCCTACCCAACAAATGGCTTCCTTACCTCACAACAGCTGTTATGGTTCCTTTGGCTTGGTTGCTTATTAAGCAAAACGATGTGGTAGATATTGGTCTTGCCGTTCTAGCCATCTTAATTCTGGGCTACCTACTTTTCCAATCAACCAAATACGAGCAAGTTCAAAAACAACGCATTTGGGTTATTGTTATTTTACTGCTATTTACCACCGTTTTCTGGACCTTCTTCGAATTGGCAGGTTCGGCAATGAACTTGTTTACAGAACGGAATGTAAACCGCAGTTTACTTGGAACAAATATTCCAACCACCTTCTTCCAGTCGGTCAACCCGCTGTTTATCATGCTTTTTGCTCCCCTATTTTCTTGGCTTTGGATTAAATTGGCCAATTCAGGGAAAGAACCTTCTGCCCCCTACAAATTCGCCCTTGGCCTGGTGCTTCTCGGTGCGGGATTTTTGGTGCTCACCCTAGGTAAAGGCTATGCAATTGCCGGTTTGGTCCCTGCCTTTTTCTTGATTCTGTTGTATTTGCTCCATACCCTGGGTGAACTAACCCTTTCTCCGGTTGGACTTTCCTTGGTAACCAAGCTAAGCCCCGCCAACATCGTTGCTTTCCTTATGGGCATTTGGTTTTTGTCTTCTTCCATTGCCCACCAAGCGGGCAAACACATTGCCAAACTAACTACAGTAAGCGAAAAGAACATTGTGCAAAGTCCTGAATTCACCGAATCGCTTACAGACCCTGCTTACAAAGCTCTGTTCGCCGACACCACATTTATGGCAAGCTTAGATTCACTGAGCATTGAAAAAGCCCTTTCAAGTTCTACCGCTATCGGCAATCTAAATGCCCAAGGTTCTGCCTATACGTACTACCTCGACAGCGCGGTGGTGGCCGAAGGCGAAGCACCTTCCACAACGTATTTCTTGGCGCGCCGCGACAGTGCTGCGGCAGCATCAATTCCAAATGCAAACTCCAGCAACCCCGAGAGTAGAATTCAAGAAAGCCCCACCGGTCAAATTGTCAGCAGCCTACGCCAACAGTCCCTTTCCATTGGGCTGAGCGTCTTCCAAATGCTTGGTTTTGTGGCCATTGGCTGCGGGGTTTTGCTTTTCCTTCTGGGCCCAATGGTTTCACGCTGGATGCACGGAATCAAATAAGGGTTCTTTTTTAGGGCGGGTTTCGGGCTTTCACAGGTAGTCCGCAGGTCAAGGGCACTTGGCCAGCGGGCTGCCCGTGGCTCCCAAGGTCGCCCGGGCAGCCTCGCGGCCAAAAGCCCCTGACCTTTGCGGGCAACCTTGTTCAATCCCGCCCGCAGGCCACAATTGTTCTGTCCCCCTATTCAATTAGGGCCGTTGATTGCCCAAGTACTCCATCAAAAATCCTGTCATTTTACGGTATAAATGACTTCGAGTAAAGCCTCCATAAATTCCATGGTTCTTATCTGGATAAATAAACTGCTCAAAATCTTTGTTTGCTTTTATTAGGGCTGAACTTAACTCCGCTGCATTTTGCCAATGCACATTGTCGTCGCCACTGCCATGAATAAGCAGAAATCCCCCTTTTAAATCTTCGGCCAACGATATCGGAGATTGGGTATCAAACCCCTTGGGATTGGTTTGCAAGGTTCCCATGTAGCGCTCTGTATAAATATTGTCGTAAAACTTCCAGTTGCTTACCGGAGCCACTGAAATGGCTGCCGCCACTTTCCCTTTTCCTTTAAGCAAACACAGCGCACTCATATACCCTCCATAGCTCCACCCGAAATAGCCTATTTGGCTAGGATCCACCCAAGATTGCTGTGCAAACCAATCTACCGCCGCTAGTTGGTCAGCGGTTTCAATTTCGCCCAAACGACCATAGGTTACATCTCTGAAGGCTTTACCTCTTCCCCCTGTACCACGGTTATCTACGCAGGCCACTACAATTCCTTGGCTGGCCAAATACTGAAACCAACCATAATTGGGCCCCATCCACCCGTTCAGCACTTCTTGGCTACCCGGCCCGCCGTACACATACATCAGCAATCCATACTTTGTATTCGGCGAAAAATTCGATGGTTTTATTACAAAAGCATTCAATACACTTCCCTCTGAACCTGGCACTTGAATAAACTCAGGTTTGCTTAATCCCCGCTCCGCATACGCCGCCTCAAGGTCTAAATTGTCCACCAAGTTTTTGCATTTTTTCCCCTTCACAGAATACAAATCCGACCTGTAGGGTTTGTGTGCTTCACTGTACGTAAACACCACATAATCTCCGCACAGTTCTGCCGATTGCTGACCTGGCCCCTCAACAAACATACGCCGCTGGCCTTTGGCATCCAATGCATATACCTTGGGTTCGATGGGGCTGTATTCGGTCGAAGTAAAAAACAAGGTTTTTGTTCCGGCATGGTAACCCAGCACTTCCTGAACCTCCCAATTTCCCGAGGTCAGCTGAACCTGGCGACCTGTTTCGGGATTCACCCTGTACAGGTGCTTAAATCCACTGCGTTCCGAGGGAATGATAAATTCTTTGCTGTCGGGCAGCAATTGAATGGGATCTGGAATTTCCAGGTAGGTGTTGCTGGAATCCTGGTACACCAATTTTAAGGTGGCATCGGTGGGATTCACCAAATACAACCAAAAGTGATTTTGCAGTCGATTCAAGCCCATCAAATACAATTGCCCCTGATGGTTCCAAAGCAACCTTGGAGCATACTCCAAATGCAAAGGCAATGAAATGCGTTTGGGTTGCCCATCAGGCATTTCGCACAACATAAGTTCAACCTTTGAATTGGGTTGCCCCACCTTGGGGTATTTAAAGCGAACGTCTTCCGGATACAACTTGCCCTTAAACATTGGCATGTGGAATTCAGGAACATTGCGCTCATCAAAACGCAACCAAGCCAACCAACGGCCATCGGCCGAAAAGTCAAAAGCCTTAACCAAGGTAAATTCTTCTTCGTACACCCAATCTCCAGAACCATGAATTATGGCGTTCTTCTCTCCGTCGGTGGTGATGGCCCGTTCGGTGGCATCGCTCAAATTTTTCAAATACAGGTTGTTCTCATATTGATATACCAGGTGGCGGTTGTCGGGCGAAAAACTGGGGTGCGAAATGGGCTTGTTGTTTGCAATAGGCTGGGCTCGCCCTTCGGTTAAATTTGCCCAATAGTACCTACCTTTGCTTGAATACCGGTAAATAGACTCAATATCGCTGCCCAACAAAACCCGGCTTTCGTTGGGACTTAGTTCATACGATTCCGGAACCAAAGCCTCATTTCCAAACGAAAAACGAAAGGTGTCAACGGCCTTTTCCTTTTCAAAATGATACTTTATCAAAGCCTCATCCAATTCCAGGTAATGCTTCCCATCTTTCAGCGCCTGAAAACCGCCTGCCGAGGCAGGAAAAAAAAGCGAGGTTCCCCAAACCTCGCCCAATGGAAAGGAGGTTTGAGCATTCAAACAAAGGGGCAAAACAAAGAGCGAAAAAATAAAATGGGGTGCTTTCATGGGTTAAGGTTATAGCATGCTTTAAGAAGGAGTTGGAGATAGAATCCAAACTGGATTTTTAAGAAGATTATGGAACCACGTTAAATTCAACAACAGAGCAAAAGGTATTAGGCCCTCCTGAACGTAAGGTGGTACCTGCTGGGAGCCACATCGGTAAAATATTCGGATCTGTGTTCAAATTAGCACAAGGCAAACTCAATTGAAAGGTACAAGTACCTCCAACACAAATACAATTGTTAACACCTGAATAACCCGTGGCGGCCCCCAAGCCATTTATGGCATTTAACACCCTTTTTCCATTTACCCTAAAAAAAGAAATGGTGTACGTTGCCACAGCGCTGTTGGTAGAATATGGATAAGCACACCTTGCACTTACCAATTCGTGGGTTGAGTTTACTGACAGGTCAATGCACTCATTGTTCCTGAATTCACGTCCACTTACCGCTGTAATTTTCCAAACCTTGTTTGCAGGAACAGTAAACAAAGCACTATCTACCAATAAAACCTGATTAAATTGAAGGCTACCTTGAGCCGATAATTGAAGAGTTGAAAGGGAAAATAAAAACCAAAACCACCGCTTTGTTTTCATATTTTAAAATTCAGGGGTTTAATCACTGGGGTATAAACATAGAACAAAGAAAATCCAATTTCCAGACAAGAAGATATGCCAAACCGGCAATCCCCTATAATTTCCAATCGGAAGGGTACAATTTTTTAAATCGGAACGAAACCACCACCACCGCCAATATCACCATGGTACGCATCAGGGTATCAAAGTACAGATTAGGGACAAGGGGGAGGATTTCCGATGCAAGGTAACCCAAGCCTGGAATCAGCACCATAAAAAGGGTATGCCTATGCCAAGGCCACATGCCAAAAACCCGACCAATAAAAATCAATTTCACAATGTTGTACAAGGCAATGCTGATTAGGGTGGCCGCTGCGGCCCCCTCAATTCCCCAAACAGGGATAAACCAATAATTGAGCCCCGAGGCAAGCAATATCAACCCAAGAAGCAAATAGGTGTTGAACCTGTAGTACTTTGAATTCCCAATAATTGAGGTATTAATTCCCGTTGCGGCATCAATCAGATTGCTGAATCCAAGCCAGATTAAAACTGGAAGCCCTATGCGGTATTCCTCGGGTAAAAATGCGGCAATATTGTGCCGATTGCTGGCCAAGATGGCCATCAAAACTCCACCAAACAAAAGCAAATACTTGGCCGAAATTTTGTACACATCGGCGATTTTATGCTCATCGCCACCAGAAAGGGCTTGGGCAATGACAGGCGATGCAATTCTGTCTAAGCCTCGGTAAGGAATTAGAATAAGGGTGGCAAAATAAGCAAACACCGCATAAACACCAGTATCGGCAGTTCCAATCATTCTCTCAATGAAAAAAGCATCTAAACTCACAATAAACGAGGCCGAAAGTCCCGATACAATAGAATACGCAGCGACCGAATGCACCCTGTTTCGAAAACCGCTAGGCATGTTCAAGGTAGCAAAACCGGTAGGTTTCCAAAGCCGTTTGTAAACCAAAAAGAACAATAAAGCCAAAGCAGGAAAAGCCAAGGCCAAAACATATCCGTACAAAAAACCGAGGTAAGAAAGGCCCAACCATGCCGTTCCTGCCAAGGCCAAAAGGACCAGAAGGCGCTGTCCAACCTCTTTTAGCAAGGTTCCAGGGGTAGAATACAATTCCGTTCGGGCAAAAGCATCAAGGTTAAAGTAAACCAAGGTTACTAAGGTGGCAGCAGGCAAATAGTGGATGTAGCTCCAAAAGGCACTTTCGCTGTTTAAAAGCAATTCAAATAGGGGACGCCCAAACACCAAATACATGACCACAAACAAGCCTATTCCAAGCAGGGTGTACCCCAATGTAATGCTCAAATCATTTAACTTTTGAACCTTAAATTCGGTTTTGTATTTAATTAATGCTGCGGGAAAGCCTAGGGTAAACAAATGAGCTAAAATGGCAGAATACGAAACAAGGAGCTTTATTACGCCATTTTGCTCTGGACTCAACAGCCTTGGTTGCAGTAAGGCACTGCTAATAAAACCCAAACCTACCCCCAAAAAAAGGTACACTGTATTTTTACTCCCTTGGCGCAACAGCTGGCTCAACTCGTCCTATTTTTTAGTGAAAGGTAGATGCAAGGTAGGCAAAATGAGAAAGTTTAGGGTAAAACCTAGGTCTGCTCATTTTGAAATAGGCCTGGGTGAAAGGGCACTTTTTTAAAGGCATCAATATAAGAATCTGGAGTTAGGTTAATTACCTGAATTTTCTTTTTATCGCTGAAATCAGCCAAAACCCAATACGATTGAAAACTATACAGGAATTTTTGCAAAACCTCATGCAACCTTCTTGGCCTAAACGTACTGTGATCCATTGTGGCTACCTGTTTGCCCGGATCATAAAAATGCTGGTGGTCTAGCATAACCACATTGTCGTTGTTAACTTCCAATGTTTTTATCCAAGAATGCTCGGCTCCCATCATGTAAACCCTTTTTGCCTTCGAGCGTAGCGCGATTACCACAGATGGAATTAGTACGTTATGTGGGCGAGGCATTCCCCAGCCCCATTCAATAGCGAAGTTGCAAAAACCCCTTGGGCCTTCAAGTGGAGTAGCATTGTATTCAATGCCCCGAATGTTTGGGTTGGATTGAAGCAATTTTTTAAACCAACTTTTTTTCAAGGTAGGATACGGCACAAACAAAGACAATGGCCACTGGGTCTTTTCGCTCAAATTCAGGTACAATTTTCGTTTATCCAATAAAATTTCTTCTGGGACATCTAACTCGTCCATGTACGTTAATTCCGGGGCACTTAAAACATAGGCTGATGGACGAAGTCGAGCATAATCTTCGGTAAAGGCAAAGTAATTCACCACGCAAAACGCATGGCCCTCAGGCTGGGATGGAATTTGAGGCAATACGACCCGCAACGAGGGCCCATTGCCCAAAATCCACCAGGCCTTGTTGGGACCAATCCCAGGATTAAATTTTTTGAATTTACCTGATTTAAAGAGGTATTTAACAACACTTAAAAGGGCATTAAACCATAACATAAACAAAGGTACAGAATTAGAGGGGCAAAGGCCGAAATGACATTACAATCGGACCGGCCTACCCAAGGATTTTAAACGCAACTTTATGTCTTTAGGGGTAAACTGAGTAAAATGGAATATACTGGCTGAACCAACGGCATCGCAAGGAGAATTTGAAAATAAGTCATCGTAATGGTCAAGGGTTCCGCCCCCACCAACCAATACAATCGGAAGGCGAGTTATGGATTGAACTTTGTTGAGTAGGTGAACATCAAAGCCTGCCATCATTCCCTCCTTTTCTACAGCGGTCAAAATAATTTCGCCGGCCCCCATGGCCTCCATGGATTCAATAAAATCAAACGCATCTAAATTTGTGCCGTTGGGCTGTACAACGGTATAGCCCAGCTCTGAATTTCCGTAAACATCAACCGCAATAGATATACATTGACTGCCAAAAAAGTCGGCAGCTTCTTTAATAAAATTAGGGTTTAATAAAGCTTGATTTTTAATGACCACCTTATCGGCACCAATCCTTAGCAAGGAATTGATGTCTTCGATGGTCTTTATGCCGCCGCCAATTCCCACGGGCATAAAACACTGATTTATGACCTCTTTAACGACTTTTAGGTTTAGGCCTCTGTTTTCTTTGCTGGCATAAATATCCAGAAAAATCAATTCATCAACATTTCTTGAATTGTACACCTTGGCAGCTTGAACCGGATTGCCAATGATTCTAGGCTGAGAAAACTGCTTGGTTTTTACCAAGCTCCAGCCATTAAAGGTCAAAATAGGAATGATTCTAACCTTTAACATAGCGTTTTAAAAAGGACTCCAGCAAAAGTAAACCCTGATTTTGACTTTTCTCAGGGTGAAATTGAGTAGCTATGATATTTTCATGCTGGATGGCGGCCACCATTTTATCGCCATACTCAACAAATCCCCCTATATGGCTAGGATTGTCAACCTTAAAATGATAGCTATGAATAAAATAGAAATCTTGAAGCTGAAAGGGTTCAAATATGGAATCAGGCTTAGCATGTAGCGCATTCCAACCGAGGTGGGGCACACGCAAATCGGGCGAAGAAATTCGTTCTACCCTTCCGGGTATCAAGTTTAACCCCTCACATTCATAGGGCTCAGTGCCAACACTGCCAAACAATTGCATACCCAAGCAGATTCCTAAAATTGGCTTTTTACGTTCTAAAACCGATTTCCGAATAAATTCATTTAAGCCAAACTGAACCAAATTTTGCATGCCTTGGGCAAAGGCTCCGACGCCAGGTAAAACAAGGGCTTTGCAGGTTTCAAGCTGTTCAAAATCTCGGGTTAGTACATGGTCAATGTTCAAAGCCGAAAGGGCCTTTTGAACCGAGGCAACATTACCCATGCCAAAATCTATAATTCCAACAGCCATTGCCTTAAAGAACAGGAAAGCGACGGATTAAATTACCTTGGTCATCGCGAAGAAAACGGCCATCCTCGTCTTGTTCAAAAAGGTAGGCATTGGTAAAAGAATCAATAACCTCATCTATTTCTTCTTTGGTCATTCCTGAATAAGAAATAAATTCAGAAACTGCGTAATGCGGGTACTTACCATCAAACTCCTTCACCAATCGCAGCCCTTCCTTTCGGGTCATTCTGCCATTCCTAATATCAATTCCAACATGGTCGGTAGCCCTGCCAAAGCCATACTTCACGAACTTTAAATAATCGTGCAGACCTACCAACTTTTCATCCAAGTTTTCATAATTGGTGTAGGTTCCCTCAATATTCCCATCTGTTTTAACTTGAAAGCCGTGTTTCTTCACGATTTCAAGCTGCTTTCTGGCGTCCCAAAAGAAATAATGGCCCAGAAAAATCCCTGTAACCCCAACCCGATCAATGTCTTCATCGCTTGGGTAAATGTACGGTGTCAACTCTTTTTCGGTAATTCCGTTGACTCCCACCATATCTTGAATTCGATTTCCAAGAAGACCTCCAAATTCTTCCAACCACCTTCTATTTAGGGTTCGGCTGCGTACACTCTCTAAATTTGGACCGCCGTATTCTTGCTGAGAATTCTCGCCCCAAATAATTAAAGAAATTCCAAACTTAACAGCAACCATGACTGGGATGGTAAAAATACCGATGTGGTTAGGCCACATTTCATCGCCAACCCGCTTAAACCCTTCCACAACCATCTTTCGGTAAACCTCATGGTTTTTTTTGAAATGGATTACATCCATACCCATTTCAGAAAGATTGTCCAGATTCCTTTGCCCCAATTCGGTAACGCAAGTGGTTTCAAAACAAACGCAAAGGGGGTTCATTCTACAAACGTATTTCATGAAATAGGCTTGATAGGTGCTGTCTTTACCTCCACTTACCGGAACTATGCAATCCCAGCCAATGGCCTCTTTCGGTTTTTTGTAGTATTCCACAATTTCTTTAAACTCCCGCTCACGCTGTTGCCAATCAATACCTTTATGCTTCTCGTCGGCAGCTAGGCAAGCAGAACAAATGCCTTGTTCATCAAATGCAAGGTCGGGTTTCGTTTCAGGAAAAAGGCAACGGGAACAATACCTTATGCTCATACAACTTAAACACTTAGGGTTTCTTTTTCAACAGAAACCAAGTTACATCATCTTGAGGAAAAGAGGGGTGGCGGTGGTACGAAAAACCAGAATCCAAAAGCATTAAATCTGGGAACATATCCAACATTTCTCCGGCAAAATCCCGCTTAAACAAATAACCCAAATGTCCGCGGTAGGGTAATTCAACGGGTTTAGGACTGTAATATTCTGCCAACAAAATATAAGAAGAGCTGGAATCGTAAATTTTTTTGTAAACCGAGGGCAAAATTTCGGGATTCTGATGAATCAAAACGCCCTTCACCAAAACCAAGTCGGCGGGGTCGTTGGCTTGGAACTCCATCAACGATCCTTCAAAAACATGTTCGGCCCCCAGCAAATTCCTGAGTGCCTTTGCTGCGGTTTGGTTAATTTCTATTGCCCTTAAGCCCATTTGAGGATACAAAAAGCGAAGCGCAAATAGGTTCATGCCTATATTGGCACCAAACTCTATGCATGTTTTTAATTCTCTGCATTGATTTAATGCATGCACAAAAAAATGCAAATTGCTTGCCAATAAGGCATCGCCTTGATTCCTTTTGATGTAATCGTTTCCGAATTCACTGGCCCAAAAATGCTCCTGTTGCGTGGCGTACTTTTTCATCGTAAACAAACATCAATTGCTGTAGAGCAACGAAAGTAGCTAATTTTTTTTAGTTAAATTCCTAAAAGGCCCCTTTATATTTTAAATTCAACCAATCAAATCCCTTATTGAGTAAAAATCTTTAAAAATTATCACTAGTGTCCGATAAAACTTTTTTAAAAGCGGGGATTCCTGCTAAGGATTCCCCGCTTTAGTGTAATTTGTCGTTGCAAAACACCAATTACATGAATAAAAGTAGCTACTTTTTTGGACAGTCC
>Ga0194133_10002281_pt1 | contig 30193 bp, 23 predicted proteins | sample TA2KigOf40mmetaG_FD_155448 | JGI IMG/M metagenome (GOLD analysis project Ga0194133, IMG submission 155448) | Freshwater microbial communities from Lake Tanganyika, Tanzania - TA2015055 Kigoma Offshore 40m | ecosystem: Environmental > Aquatic > Freshwater > Lake | place: Tanzania: Lake... | reverse complement strand
TTAAATCAAAAAGTAAGTCAATGTTGTAGTTAACGTGATTATTAGGAAAATTACAGTCTTTCATCAAATGATAGTTCGTGTCAAACGTTGATTCGATTTTATATATTTTTGGTTGCTCTTTATTATTATTATTAGAGAAAGGGTGTTCTACAATGTGTAATCCATATTCTTCGGAATTGATTTCGTATTTTTCTCTCTTATTAACCAAAAGAGGAGTAAAATTGTCTAATTTATTTTTGATTATTTCAGGCAGCACGTTTACAATATATATTTTCATGATAGGAATATATAGTTTCTAATAAATAATATATGTTACAAACTATTTAAACCTATTACAAATATATAATAAAAAATGACCCAATTGACTATTATTATTGTTGAAAAATCGGGTGAGCTTAAGACGTTGAATGTAAAGGATTATAAAGAAGAGGAGTTATATAAAAAAGGTGGTTTCAAAAAAGCAGACGGATTTGTAAAACACACTGAATGGAATGTAAAGATGGATGGTCAACGTTATCTTATTTCAATGTATGGGAAACTAGACGGTAAGGCAAATATGGAGAATAAATATGATTTCCCGCCGCCAGTTGACACTAAGTTATTTTTTGGCGCATGTGTTCTGGTTGGGTCGATAAAGAATGAAAAGGGGGAACAAACTCTTACAAATTTATCTCTAGGACTTTGGGAAAAAATATATGAGAAGTTATTTGGTGGTTTTGAAAATTTAGAATTAACGATTGCCGAAGATGAGGATGAAGAAGATGAACTAGCGCATATTCCTAAATCGAGAAAGACAAAAAAGGGAGGATATTTAAAAGATGGTTTTGTAGTTGATTCAGATGAAGATGAAGATGATAACATAGAATCCGAAGACGACGATGATAGTGAGGAAATTGACAGCAGCATCATAACAAGTGAGTCGGAAAATATTATATTGAGCACAGATTCAGGAGAAAACGGTTCAGAATTAACAGAAGAGTCATATGATTACAGTGATGATTCAGATGATGAGAATGATAACAAAAAGTAATTCAATAGTCAAGGTATATATTATTTTAGTATTGAATAATATATATGATTGCGATTTGTCTTATAACATTTAGACCAAATAAAGTATGGTGTGATTTTTTAAATTTATTTACAAAATATAAAATATTTATTATTGTGGACGACAATGATTTTAGTTTATCAGATTTTATAAATAATTATTGTAATATAACATTTATAAAAGTAGAAAATAAAACATGTATGGCAAATGGTTATATAGATACAAATTTTTACTTAAAAAAACTAATAAGTGGTTGGGATAAAGCATTATATTATTTTGGAGTCGAGGATAAAAAATATGAATTTATTTGGTTTATGGAAGATGATGTATTATTTTATAATGAAAATACTATTATACAAATTGATAATAAATATACTAACGATGATTTATTATCTAATATTTATGGTGAAAATACAACTGGTGAAAAAAAAACTTGGGTTTGGAGAAGAATAAACATACAATATCCACCACCATATTATAGTGGTATGATGTGTGCTGCTCGTTTTTCAAATAAAATGATGAGTTGTATAAATGATTATGCTTATAAACATAAAACCTTGTTTTTTTTAGAAGCATTATTTCCGACAATTGCTATTAAAAACAATTTAAAATACAATACTCCGATGGAATTTAATAAAATATATTACACACACGACTTTAGAGGAGAAAAAATAAACAAAGATATTTTGTATCATCCAGTAAAAAACTTGGACAATCATATTTCTTTTAGAAATGGGTAAAATATAACAAGATAAAAATATAAGGAAAAAATTGAAAAGAATTTAAACACATTGTAATAAAGTATAATAACAAGTCAAATAACATAAAATGCCGGTAAAACATATCGATAACCCTGAAGTTTTTAGAGCCAATATTCGCGACAAGCTAGCTGGATTCTTTCCCGAAGGAAGTGAAAAACACGCGTCCAATTTAGAAAAAGGTATACATAATTGGGCTTTAAAAGAAGCAAATAATAGAAAGGTTGTAAAGAAGTGGGACAATCCGTTCTTTGTTCAAATATATTTAGACCATTTACGTAGTATATATGTTAATTTAAAAAATGAGAAACTAATACAACAGGTGATAACCGGTGAAATAAAATCACATACGATTGCTTTTATGACTCATCAAGAAATGTGTCCTGAAAAGTGGGAAGAACTTATCCGGCTTAAAAGTATCCGAGATAAAAGTAAATTTGAAACGCAGTTAGAAGCATCAACGGATACGTTTACTTGTCGTAAATGTAAATCGAAAAAATGTAGTTATTATGCCCAGCAGGTTCGTAGTTCAGATGAACCAATGACACTTTTTATAAGTTGTCTCGATTGTGGTGCGAGATGGAAATCGTAAAATCAAAAAAATAAAATCTATAAAACAAAATCTATAAAACAAAAACTATTTAATTTTTTTACTTAATTTTATTAGTTATTAAACTTTATATAATATATTATTTACACTTAAATATAATATTATATATCATATATATATATTATTATGCTATATAACTTACTATTAACTTCTCTTTTCGCAGCTGCTGCTATATCCACAAATATTCCTACTATTTCATATATTGATATAGATAGTTATTTAGGTCATTGGACCCAAGTATATGAAGCACCTACAAATAGTATTTTTCAAGGTTATGGAACTTGTATTACTGCCGACTATGGGCTTTTAGAAAATGGAAATGTAAGCGTAGTAAATACTCAATTAGATGAAAACAATGAAATAGAAGAGATTACAGGTTATGCTTATTACAAAAATATGAGTGAACCTGGAAAATTAACAGTTCATCTTGAAGGTGTTCCTGTAGACTCTCCTTACTGGATTGTTAAATTAGGGGAAGTTATGGAAAATGAATATCAATATAGTATTATTACTACTCCTTCTGGTGTATCACTTTGGGTTTTAGCAAGAGACTTAGACAGATTTTTTGAGTTATATGATGAAGAAGTGATAGAATTCTTAAATAGTTATAATTTCAGATTTGTAATAGTCCCGCAAGATAATTGTGATTATAATTAAGCATAACCGTTTATCAAATTTAATTTTCATATAAAATATAGTATTTTATACCATTAAAGTTTTATACCTTTTAACATGTTTTATGCTTCGCTGAAACGCGGATTAAATAATTTTTAATCATAATATTTATTCAAATACTTAGAATAATCTATTGGTAAATACGTATTATCTTCTATTTTTATAAACTCAATATTGTAACGTCTATCGTATAAGTCTGTTTTGTTCTGTATTCTTTTTTCAATTTTTGCTAAATCCGTAAATTCACCTATATTTAATTCTTGATGTGAAAAATTTTGAATTTTATTTTGAATAAAATATTTATCGCCGAAGTAAGATAAATGCCAACCGCCATTTAAAATTTTAGAACAATGTGTATTTCTAATATCATTACAACTAATATTTAATTCATTGTATTTTTTATATGATATAATTTTACATAATTGCCATTTATATGGAATTCTTGTATTTAAATTATAATAATAAAAATCCATTTCAAGTATGTTAATATCAACTATTATATTACCTTTTTTGATTTTATCTAAGACACGTGGGTCAGGAATTTCATCTAAATCTGATATTATTATAACATCTGTTTGCGATAAATCTTTAATATAATTTATGCCACGTGAAATAGCATTTCTTTGAAAAAATTCATTATTCCATACATCTTTATTACCAATATTTACATTAGGATGTTTATATGGTAAATCATCTACAATAATATGTATTATTTTGTCATTAAATTTTTCAAATAAATGTTTATTTTCATTAAAAACCAAATTTTTTTCTTTACCAATAAATGTATGTGTAGATTCTACAATTATGAAATAATCTACTATATCATTTAACAAATTAAATCTATACGTCAATAAATCTAATTCATTATAAAAAATAAAACAATCAATTATTTTCATTATATAGTATATATTATATTATATAATATAATATAAACGAATGATATTGAAATATGTAAATGCTAAATAGGTGTAAAATAATAAAAACGATAGAAAGAAGCAATTACCCAAAGTGTAAAAAGAGAACAAATAAGGTTAAAAATTGAGGAATAATTAGCTCCCCTAAGGTTCTTTTTTTTTGCCTGGTTATGTAATACATCATATGTATGACCAGAATCATAGTCCATTATTAAATTCAGTGCTTCACTGGGAAATTCTTTATGAACCTTTCGTAAAAAAATCGCATACTTATTTTCTTTAAGTAGGTTTTTTATAATATTAATATTTTCTTCACTGGCTTCTTTGAAACAATATGGACTAGTAGGATTTTCCATCCGAGTCCAATCGGCAATTGTGCTAGATTCGTTAATAATTGTTTGTGGATTTGTCAATTCTTTAAAGGTTTGTAACATAATAGCAAAAATACTTTCGTTTGCTAATCCACCGTCATTAATTTGAGTATATACCTTATTTTTGCCGACCATAAAAATGATACATTTATGAACATGTGTCCTAGTAAGAGTAAACCACGGGTCGTTTGCGAGCCAATATTCTTTTGAGAATAGACGCAAATTAGCTCGACGATGAATAGTTATATTCCAATATGCTGGTTTCCATTTAAAAATGCTAGCTTGGTAATGTTCAAAGAAAAGTTGTCTAAACTTAGAAGGACTAATAATAGGAACACACGTTTCTGTTAATAAACTGAACCACATATTTTCACTATCATGATTAAAAGCATAAGAGAGCAATGCCATATAAGCGGGAACGACATTATAATAAGTTGTTTTATGAACATAATTTGGAGGTATGCTATATGATTTAATCCAAGGCGATTTAATCATTTTGAAATCAGTATAATGAAAATAAATATTTAGTATATCTTGGTTAGGTCTAATCCAATCAATCCACAATTGTTCTTTATGTAAAATATGGTTGTAACTAATGATAAAACATAAAGCAACTTTCATATGATATTTACTTGTTATTGTTATATATAGAAATAATAATATATATAATAAACGCTGTTATTAGTTTTTTTTAATTTGAATATTTATGTATTTATATTTATATTTTTATATAATATAGTATGTTACAGTCAACTCAAAACAAGATATATGGCGGAGCAGTTGGTCTCTTTATTGGAGTAGTTGTTTCAAGTATTTACTGTTATTTTGGAAGCAGTAGCAGTGACGGAACTCAAGCTGGACAAATGACTGGGGGGTCAAAAACAAGACATAACCGAAGACATAACAATAAAAGCAAAAAACATAGAGCAAAATATTAATTAACCAAAAATCATTTTTTTTGTGAGGTCAAGAAAACTAGTTGAACTTCTTTTTACAATAACATTATTATGTTGCGTAGGGTTATTGTAAAAATCATCCATATAGTCAAGTTCTGCGTCAAGTTCTATTTCTACAATTGATTTGTCTCGAGGAGCTAGAATTATAGTATCACCTTCAATATCAATATTATTATTGTAATCGATATTTGTAGTATCAGTGTTTGAGGTTACATTATTATTTTTTGATGATTTTTTTTGTAAATTATTTAATGGTGAATTATTTAACGGTGAATTACTTAACGGTGAATTATTTAACGGTGAATTATTTAACGGTGAATTCAAAATTATGTGTTCTAAAATTTGAATACGTTCAAGAATAAGTGTATGATTCTTTTCGTGATGTGTTCTGTAGTTATCATTTACGTCTAACACATATTGAATATACCGCATTTTTTTCTCAATACTTTTATATAATAATTCTAAGTCTTTGACTTTAAAATAACCATAAAAAAAACTAGATACAAGAGTAAACGACATTGTAGAAGATAGAAAAAAATAAAACATTATAATAATTATATTTAATAATAATTTATTTTTAAATTATTTAGAATATAATATTTTCTAAATCTTTAACACTCCAATATTCACTTCCACCATTAGGAAGTGGTCTTCTAATAATAAAAGGTATTCGTTTTTCTTTTAGTTCTAGTTCGGCAATCAAATAACCGTCAATTACATTTTCAGGAACCTTTACAAAAGCTGTAGCCCCGGAATTAATTTGCTTTGCTCTTTGTCCTAAAATTCGAGCACGTTCATATTTCGTCAAATATGGTATTGTTTTGTGTAAATCGTCTATTATAATACCATTTTTATCACGTATTACTTTGGACATTGCTAAAACCTCGTCATAATTATGTAAAGCACATTCAGGATGATAATTTAATAAATAATTATCATTAATGTCTTTGTCAAATTTTTTTAAATATAATTCTCCATCTTCATCTGCTTCATCTTCTTCGTCATCGCTTAAGTTAATATCGTTTATTGAAGGAATTTGACCCTTTTTACCAACATTTGAAGTAATAGTGATTTTCTTTTTTCTTTCTACTGGCTTGATATCTTCCCCATCGTCGTTTTCTTCATCTGAGCCATCCATATCGTTGTCTTCATCATCAGAATCAAAATCAACTCCATTATAAGTTTTACCACCATTTTGTGTTCCTTCGGCACCTTTTACGACATTATCAACTTCATCTTCATCTTCATCTTCATCTTCTTCTTCCATATCCATAATAGATTCATTTTCATCATCTTCTGACTCAATCACATCGTTTTCGATTAATTTTTTAGTTAATCCTCTTTTTATTATTTCAGGTTCTGAATCATTATCAAGTTCAGAACTTTTGATGGAGCTATTATCATCGTTATCGCTATCTTCAAAGTAACTCATATTTCTTATTGTTATTATATGTATAGATACTTTTAATTTATAATTTCAATTTTATTATAAATAAAAAAGTATGATAAATAAAATAGTTTATGAATAAATTATTTATAATTTGTTAGCAAATATGAGTATTATTTAATATCTTCTGTTTTCCAAACAGTATCACAAGCGGAACATAAATAAACGTATTTCATATTGGTATCATCATATCGGATATATATAATTTCTCTAGGCTCATCAGATGTATTTGTGCGACAATCGGCATTAGGACATAATATTTTATTAACTCTTGGTAAAGTAGGGTCTAATTTTGTATACTTATTAATAATATGGCTAAACTCTTGTTCGGATTTTTTCAATTGCATTCTGGATACAGAGACATTTTCAACAGATAACGATTCATCCGAGTTACCACAATTTCTACAATAATAAACAAGTTTATTAGTATTTTTGGGGTCAATACTGATATAATACATATTTTGACACTTAGAACAGAAATGCATTCTTTATAATTGTTGTATATAATATTAATATGATTAATATTTATATTATAATTTCAATTTTTAGTTAAAATAATATAACATATTTTACCTTATTTTACTTCACTTTAATGATTTTGTAGCATGTTCCTCATCAATAACAGTCTTGACAAACAAGAGCTTGATTTTAAGTTTATTGTAATCAATATAGTTGCTCATGTTGTAAAGCCGAACAGTTAAAACCTCTTCGGTTTCGGATTTAATTTTATTTTCAATTATATTCAGCAATTTATTATAATTCGCATAAAATAATTCAAGCATTTGAGGATAAAATATTTCAAAACGATTCGGTATTTTATTTTTAGATTTATTAATTAATTCACACACAGCAAAATCTATATTACAATATGCTATAATTTTATGATATGATTTACAATCTTGTGATTCTAACTTTTGTCCAGGTTCATTCAAAAAAGGATGTTCATTTAATAACGAGCATAAAGTTAATAATATACTATTAATAGTTTGACAAGATGACCATTTATCTCCATTCCATGTATTCAAAATAGATACACATACTTTTCCACATTTATATAAATTTGGATTGAAACGTGTAATACCATCATTTGTCATATATTTTACCTTAGGAGGTGAAAATGGATAATCAAATGGATAATTGAATTCAAAAAAATAATAACCGCCAAAATAAGGCGTATCTGATGGACCAACAATCATAGCATAACCTTTTAACATATCTGATTCGTCGTGAACATAATAAATACCATTATCTGTTAATGGATTTTTAATAATTTGACGAACATCTTTTAAAAGTCTTGTAACAGTTTCTCTAGTAATAACCGTGGTTTCCTCTTTTGACATTGATGAAATATTATTGTATTAGTATATAATGTTGTATCTATATTAGTTTATTTTATAAATTGAGTGAGTTATACAAATTATAAAAAATAAAAATAATCAATAATAATTAAATAAAATAAAATATTTTTATTATCATAAATAAGGTAAAATAATGATAATCATTATAATAATTAGACTTACACAATTAATATAATAAAAAAAAAATGAAATAGAAAAATATTAATATAGTATATCAACAATGATAACTAATATAACTACAATGTCATCTCAATACAATGATTTCGCCGATTTTATAACAAAGCATAATGCTAAGGCATTAGGTAAGGAAATGACACATACAAGAATTGCCAGCCAAGAACTTAATATTTATGGAGGTAGTTTTCATGTTGATAAAGAAGAACTAGGACAATTTTACAAACTGTATTATGAACACGTTTTTGTAAAAGGAAGAAAAGAGTATTTAACTGAACGACAATTAGAGAAAGGAACGGGACCAATATTAGTAGATTTTGATTTCCGTTATGATTACAGCGTAACAAATCGTATTCACACTCAAGAACATATTCAAGATGTTATACAATTATATTTGGAGGAACTTAAGGAATTGTTGGTTTTTAAGGAGAAAAAACAGTTTCCTATATTTGTGATGGAGAAACCAAATGTAAATAGAGTTCAGGATAAAAGTATAACAAAAGATGGAATCCATATGATTATTGGAATTCAAATGGACCATGTTTTACAAATGATGTTACGAGATAAAATATTAGAAAAACTAGGTGATATTTGGGAATTACCTTTAAAAAATGATTGGGCTAGTGTATTAGACGAAGGAATAAGCAAAGGTGTAACAAACTGGCAAATGTATGGTTCGCAAAAACCAGGAAATGAAGCATATAGATTGTCTTATTATATCATTGCGGAAATAGATGCCGTCGATAATGAATTTATGACTACGCCCAAAAGTATAAAAGAATTCGATTTATCCAAAGACTTGTGTTTGTTATCTGCTCAATATGATAGACATATTACTTTTGATGTAAATCCAAAAATAATGGAAGAATACAAAAATAGACTGGCGAATAGGTCTAAGGTAAAAAGGTCGCCAAGTAAAAATAAAATAAATCTTGTTTTGGAAGAAGATGACAATAACGTTGAACCAAATGAAATTAAAAATGCGGAAACGCTAAAACGTGTTGTTAACAATATTATGATTAATTTAAAGTCAAATGAACAATATATAAAAGAAACCCACGAATACACCCAAATTTTACCGGAAAAATATTATCAACCAGGTTCTCATTTATTAAATAGACAAGTTGCTTTTGCTTTAAAAGCAACGGATGAACGATTGTTTTACTCGTGGGTTATGCTTAGAAGCAAAGCAACCGATTTCGATTATGATTCAATTTCGACATTGCTTCATGAGTGGAAATATAATTTTAACAAGAGAGCCGATGGAGTAACAAGGCGTTCTATTATGTATTGGGCAAAACAGGACGCATTTGAAGAATACGAAAAGGTAAAAAAATCAACGATAGATAGTTATATAGAAGAAACAATATTTGAAGCAGGGGACTGGGATTATGCGATGGTATTGTTTCATATGTTTAAGGATAAATACGTTTGTAGCAGCATCACTAACAAAAAATGGTTTACGTTTAAAAAGCATAGATGGGAGCGTGATGAGGGACAAACATTGCGTATGGCAATATCGAAAGATTTGTTCCAACTATATTCAGATAAACAACACGATTATTTAGAGGATATGCAAAGCTCGAAGGAAAATGAAGAACAATATGAAAAGCTACAAAGAAAGGTAAAAAAAATAGCAGAAATATGTATTAAACTGAAAAAAACCAATGATAAAAACAATATAATGAGAGAAGCTATGGAGATATTCTTTGATAAGGATTTTATTCGAAACATGGATGCGAATCCATATTTAATGTGCTTTTCAAATGGTGTTGTTGATTTTAAAAATAAAACATTTCGTCAAGGATATCCGCAAGATTATATTACAAAAACAACCGGAATTTCTTATGTTCCTTTTAATCAAAGTGTAAATGCTTGTAATAATACTGCTGAAGAAATCCATACTTTTATGAAACAATTATTTCCTCAACCCGAATTATGTAGATATATGTGGGACCATTTGGCGTCATGTTTAATAGGAATCAAAAAAGAGCATGCGTTCAATATATATCGTGGTTCAGGAAGTAACGGAAAATCAATATTAACAGATTTAATGTCGCAAGCATTGGGCGAATATAAAGGAACAGTTCCGATTACATTGGTTACGGAAAAGAGAAATGCGATTGGGGGAACTTCATCAGAAGTGATACAATTAAAGGGTATTCGATATGCTGTGATGCAGGAGCCATCTAAAGACGCAGTTATTAATGAAGGCATAATGAAGGAGTTGACTGGTGGTGACCCCATTCAAGCAAGAGCATTATATTCAGAAAGTGAGATATTTATACCGCAATTCAGTTTAGTTGTTTGTACCAATGCTTTATTCGAAATTAAAAGCAATGACGACGGAACATGGCGAAGAATGAAACTAGTCGATTTCTTGTCTAAATTTGTTTCAGAGGGAGAACATCATACTGATGATACGAAATACGTGTATCCAAAGGATAAAGGATTGAAGGAAAAACTGCCATCGTGGGCAATCGTGTTTATGGGTATGTTAGTAAAACGTGCATTTGAAACAGATGGCGAAGTCGTAGATTGTCAAGAAGTAAAGGCAGCTTCTAATAAATACAGACAAAGTCAAGATTGTATTGCTGGCTTTATTAATGATAAAATAGAAGTTGCTGAGGGAAAAACAGTTGGTAAAAAGTTATTGAATGATGTATTTAAAGAATGGTTCCAGATGAATTATGGCAATAGAAAGATACCGAAATTAATGGAATTAGAAGAGGCAATGAATAAACGTTTTGAAACAACAAGTGGAGGAAAAGGGACAAAAGCAGATAAATGGATTAATATTCAAATAAGAAAAGACCTGGATGAATTAGATGAATCAAATCCATTAAATAATGATTATTAAACATAGATTATAAACGTATTCCTTATATAATGAAATACCTGTTTTAATTTCATTATATAATAATTATTTGTTACACGTATTTTACTATTATTTATTTATTTTTTTCATTTATATTACAAATTATTATACACATTTTTGGGGTATACTCTGTAAAATACATTGAAATATTCCTTTACTTTGTTTATTATAGGTTCAATAATATAAGGATAAAATACAAATAAAAATACAAGTAAAATACTTATATATTTTGGTATAGAACTAGGTGTGAATATTATACCTAAAGTAAATATTACAACTGCTATATAATATAAATACCAAAAAAATACATTCCAGTTTTGTAACGAATATAATGCTTCTCTTTCATAATATGTCTTTCTGTTGTTTGTCAATATATCTTCTGTATATTGTTTATTATTTTTCTCTAATTCATCTTGAGTTTCAGAATATATTTCCTTTAATTTATTAAGACTATCTGTTTTTCCAAATTTCATTGTGGAGTAATAAGAATTTATTTTATTAGCATTCGCAATTTCATCTGTAAATACATTTTTTATTTTATTTACATTATCAATTACAATACTATCGCTTTGATTAAAAATTAACCCATTCAAAGTTTTAATGATATTCTGGTTTAAATCGTTTGTATTGTTGTAAATTTGTTCGATTTCAGGGAGGTTATTAGGAGTAGTCATATATCTTTGTAATAGCAATATATTATAAAACTATTACAAAATTATTACAAATAATATTTTATATTGTCGGGCAATTTGAAGGTATTGTAGACCAAGGGTCAAATGGACTGACATCGTCTAACTTAATTTTCGGTGCCAAATTCTTGTTAAATCTCCAATTGTATTCGTCAAAATTCATATTATCCCTATTAGATAAATCAATCACTTGATACCCTATGGAAATACAACCTAGAATAACAATAATCATTATTAATAATGCTCTCAAATTGCTGGGAATTAAACCGATATTTCCTAAACCAATTAAAAATAATACAGGAAGAGTTATAAATACTACTGTCATCATTATTTTTTTTTGAGCTTGATAATATTTTCCATAATATGTGTTATTTTGTAGCAATCTTATTTTGTTATTTTTTTGTGCCAATAACATATCCAAACGGCTGTTGTTATCGACATTTTCACTGTTAATAATGTCTATGGCAGTTTTTTGTGTATCAATTACGTTATTTATATAACCTAAATTATCATCATATAAACTGTATAAATTAGTTAATTGAGAATTCAAACTTAGTTTAATATTAGAAAGAGCTGTAAGCTTATTATTTATCGTTAGTTTATCAGTTGATGATATAGCAGGATTATCTAATAATTGTCTAAGACTGTTTTCAATATCATTTAATTTGTCAATCTCATTTTGTATTCTAGCCTTTTCAGTTGCTAAACTAGCAGAATTTATAGGCGAATTAATAGAAGTATATTGATATGCCATTACTTATATAAAATAAATATATTATATTATTTTTATCTTCATTACAACTTTATTATATTACTACTTCACACACATTTATCTAACGGCAGAAACGGTCATACTCAATAATCCAACTGCCAAAACACTCCACATTATATAGCTATAATTTTCTTGTAAAACAGTGATGTCCGCATCAGTTAACATACTTTCAATATCATTTATATTTGGTTCAAATCCTTCTTGAACCGATTTTAAGTTATCTATTTTTATTTTTGTTATTATATTGTCATTTTTAGAATTAACTCCTTTTAAAGTTTGTTTATTATATTCTCTTGGTTTTGAAATCGTAGTATTGATTATATTATCTAAGGATTTTGTTATAACATTATTTTCTTTTACTAGTTTATTTGAAACTGTATTATAGAGAGAAACAACTGGATTCATTTCTTCTGTTATGCCACAATATACATTTTCGTCCATTGAGTCTCCCTTTTTATAAGCCCCGTATCTTATCGCATCAATATTATTAATTTTTTTGTTACAAGTTTGAACTAAATCTGAATTTATCTTGGGCTTTCTTACTCCCATTTTCATATTACTATTAGCATCAACAGGTGTTCTCTCGCTTGATGGATACATGCCACTATTTTTTAAAAAACACTTACCTTCGTTTGGTTTGTAAATAAAACCAGCACATTCATTGTTTGTATTACATGCTGTTTTACACGTCTCAATATTATTTGCTGAAATAACCCCATTTGAAATATCATATCCTTTAGAATCATAATTATTATACACAATGTATTCATTCGATTTTTGAAGCATCGAACCAGGATATTCTCTTAAGTTCGCATCAGAATCTATGTAAGCAACCTTGCCCAAATCTTTTTTATTAATATTTTTATATTCGTTAATTTCGTAAATGGCATTAATATTTTTACCTCCATAATTCACTCCATTATTAACCGAGCAACCACTTTTGACAATTGAAGTATACAATTCTAGTTTTCCATCAGGCAGCATCATTAATTTAATAGTTCCTGATGGAGACCCAATCCACTCACCAGGAAATAGGGTATCATTTTGTGTAAGATAATTAAGTCCTTTTTTGCCTTTTTCAGCTCTCCATTCGTCATTTTTTAATAATGCTTTATTTTGATTATTTCTGTATAATTCATACACCAGAGTTTCAGGTATTATTTTTCCATTACTAGGAGGACTAGCACCTTTGTATATACCAACATTTCCATTGTCTTGTAGTAACAAATAAAACCTACAATTATTATTTATGTAATCTTTACAATTTAATATCATTGTTTGACTTCCACTTAGTGGTGTTTTATTGGTAAAAGTTTGATTGCCACATTTATATGCTGCGTTAAAATTAAACGCATTTGAAATACCAAACAAATCATTTGCTGTAACTGAACATTGAATATTATTATTACAAGTATCTGATAATTTTTTTGTAGCAGCCGTATATCTTGCGATTCTCTCTTCTTCAGCTTTTTTTGCTGCTGCTGCCGCGAGAGCAGCTCTTTCTGCTGCTGCTTTTTCCGCTGCCGCCTTTGCCGCTGCTGCTTTTTCCGCTATCACCTTATCTGCTGCCGCCTTATCTGCTACTGCCTTTGCTACTGCTGCTTTTTCTGCCGCCGCCTTATCTGCTGCTGCTTTTTCTGCTGCCGCCTTATCTGCTGCTGCTTTTTCTGATAATATTTTTGCTGAGGCAACTCTTTCTGCTAATAATTTATCAGCAGCAGCTTTTTCTGCTGAAGCTTTTGCCGCAGCTATTCGTTCTGATTCAGCTCTATCAGATGCTGCTTTTGCTAACGCAGTTGCTTTTGCCAGGGCAGCTTTATCTGCTTCTGCTACTTTTGTAGCCGCTGCTGTTTTTTCAGCAGTAGCCTTTTCTATTGCTGTTTTTTGTGTTGATAATTTATCAGCAGCAACTTTTTCAGCTGAAACTTTATCTGCTTCTGTTTTTACAATTAATGCTTTTTCAGAAGCAATTTTATCTGCTACGACTTTTGCGGCATTTGCTTTATCTGCGGAAGCTGCTGCCGCGGCGGCCTTTTCAGAAGCGATTTTTGCCGCAGTGGTCTTTTCAGAAACCATTTTACTCGCTAATGCTTTATCGTTTGCTGCTTTATCCGACGCCTGTTTAGCTTGAATCGCTTTATCAGATGCTTGTTTAGCTTCGAGTGATTTATCAGTTGAAGCCTTAACGGCAATTGTTTTTTCGGAAAGAGCTTTCTCTGCTTCAGACTTAGCTAAGGCATAATTATCAGCAGCCTTTTTATCTGTTTTGTTTTTAGAAGCAACCTTTTCAGCAGAAATCGCTTTAGCTGAAGCAATTTTTTCAGCATCAGTTTTTTGAGCAGCAACCTTGTCTGCCGCTGCTTTTGCTGATTTTGCTTTATCAGATTCAGTATTCGCGGCAATCATTTTGTCTAATGCAATCTTTGCTTCATTTGTTTTTTCAGCAAGATTTTTTTCTGCTGCCAATTTTTCAGCCATAGCCTTATCTGCTTCCGATTTTGCTACTAGGGCTTTATCAGTTTCTAACTTAGCAGCCAAAGCTCTTTCGGTAGCCACTTTGTCAGCATTCGCTTTATCTGCCTTAGCTTTATCTAAAGATTTTGTATCAACTTGTAATGTAAACCCTTCAATTGTCGAAAACAAATTAGTAAACCCTGAACGCACATTGGCTACAATATTATTAATATCATAAGATGCGTTTGTAACCTGTATTTTACCACCGTTAACACATTCATTCACAATATTTCCGCTATTGTAAACTTCAACACCAAGTGAATTGAACATAACCAATTGACCCTTGTCATTTATTTTCATACTAGTAGTCACTTGTGGATTATTAGCAGGCAATGTATATAACTTTTCTGATAAAAGCATCTTACTAGCATCACCATATGTTTTTTGAATATTCTCAAAACTGTTATTGCTTACAACACATTTACTCTGACCATTTGATTGTAAATCAGTGGTTCCAAACAATTGATAGCCATTACTTGCCGCATATGTTTTACATCCTTCAAAATCAGTAATACCATTTACTGTCTCCATAGCTATGTTTTTATTGTCATTTGTATTGAAATAGCAACCCTTATATGAAGTAGTTGGTTTTTCAATCAAAGTAGAAACATATACATTTTGACCTTCGTAACCACACGCTTGGCCTGCTACCATATCGGAACCTTGTATTAGAGAACTGGAATATTCGTTTTTTTGAACACCTTGTACAATATCAACGGGACAACCATATTTACCTATTATACTGTCTTTTGTTTTTTGATTAGGATATGATTTAAAAACCCCTTGGGCAGTTACATATCCACCAAATCCTGCTCCGGCAATTGGTAATGTGCCCGCCGCGCCAGTTAAATTGATGTTTTTGTTTAAATATGGGTTAGATTGACTCGTCCTATTAATAAGCATTTTAGTTTTATCTTCTAGTTTATTGTTTGAAACTGTATAATCTTTCTCTAAATTGCTATATTTTTGTTGTAATTTATTTCTCTCATTAACTGAATTGGAATATGTTTGTTTATTTTTATTTAATCGTTCTTGTTCTCGTTTAATAATTTCAGTATCAAATCCCTCTCTAACAGTATTTGTCTTGTTTTCGAAAACTTTTCCTTGTTCTAAAAAATTATTTACAATGTCTTCAATCATTTACTAATATATAATAACAAATAAATATATTAGTAATATTTTATACCATTTATATTTTATACCAATTATATTTTATACCAATTATATTTTATACCAATTATATTTTACATAGTTTATTGTTGTGTAAAAAAATCCTTAATAGACTTCAATAAAAAAATAATCAATATGAATCCCATCATAGCAAAGCCAGAAGGTTTACTTAATGTAAAACTAGCAACAATAATAAGGGTCGCCCAAAACATGGTATTTCCTGAAGGACTATCAATACCAAACATTTGTTTAACAACAATTATTAAAAAAATTATAGCGGCTAATAACCAAAATCGATAACTTAAATTTTGTTGTCTAACAAACATTTTTTGTTCTTCATAGTCCGTATTTGCTGTATTATATTGTTTGAACATATAATCAACTTCACTATTTTTTTTAAGCATTTCTTCGTATTTAATACGAATATCAAGAACATTTTTATTTAAAGTCATTTCCTTTGAACTCATATATTCTTTTACCCTTGGATTTTGTATTTTTGTATTAATTGTCTCTATTATTTCTGCTAACCTTGTTCTTAAATTAGTTAAATTTATTAATACTGATTTAGTTGGACTATCCTTAAATTTACTATTACCAAAAGTATTATACAACTGACAGCCTGGTGTTTTTCCAGGAATAAATACTGCTGCTTTACAATTAGTATCAATCGCGCAACCTAAATTACAAGATTCTTTGCTTGTAATATTAGATAGGTTGTTATATGGATTCGCGTTGATTTCCTTATTATTAAAACTACTGTAAATAGTCCCTTCGTTTGAATAGACAGGAGATAATTTTGGATTAGCTACTCCACTTCCATAACACTTTGTTTTATTTTCTGGAAGAGAACTTTTGGATAGAGAATATGTTTCTTGAACCAAATTATTATATGTCTTATTCTTATCGTTTTGTGTAACTAGTTGGGACGGATTTGTGGAACAACCTTGGTCACTCCATATCTTTTTATAACAGTCATTTGAAATATTAGTGTCATTTAATTTGTAACGAATACACGGGTTTGTTAATAATGCGTTTTTATAAGTTTCAAATGCGATATCATATTGCGCAAACAATACGTCATATTCCTTTTCTAATGTTTGTATTTCTATTAATAACTGTTTTGCTTCTTCTGTATTTGTTTTAGACATAATATATACAATACATACAGAAATTATAAATAAAATAAAAATTTACATACGTTGAAAAAAGAATGTGGAAAAAAGTATTTTACTAATAATAACGATACAACACAAATAACAGCATTTACCTTGGATTGTTTTACAATTGCCATAGTTACACTATCTTGTTCATTATTGTTTTCATCCTTTTTAATACTTCCATTCTCAATACATAACTTTTTTATTTTTTTACGAATATTATTTGTCACACACATATCATTATATTTGTCTGAAAAACTTATGAAACCATTGTTCATAGAGGAAACTAATTTCGTGTTCGGAATATTTTTTGACGAGTAGTGATAGCTATTATATTTCGGATTATATTTGTTTACTGGGCTATTAGTATTTTTAAAAATTTTATATAAATCTAAACCAACCATCATAATTGTATTGTTAATATTCTAAATTATTTTTATTTGGAATATTAAACTATTGTGTTTTTCCTATTTATCACTTCTAAATATTTTTGTGGATAACATAATTATAGCAATTATACCGACAACCAACTGAACATTTTTATAATATTGATAATTATATTCTGTTTTTGTGTCGTTTATCATTGTGTTTGACCCATTTTTTATATTTATTATATCATGAATCATATCAGTTAATGTTTTATTTCCGGTATTTAATTCACTCACATCATCCCCTAATCCAACAACATAAGAATCTAGTTTATATATATTATCTTTTATGTCCTTCACCATGTTAAAAAAATCATTGCTAGTGCTCTTTAATAAATTTACTGAACTGTCAAAACTAGTTTTATTAATTTCAGTTTGAGTTTTATTGTATGCTTTATAATTTTTTACAAATTCGTCAAATTGTTGTGAAAAAATATTTGATTTAGCATCAATTAGTTCGTCATAATAAGCAGGATTGTTAAGCATATTTATATATAATGAATATTTTATATAAATTTTTGTTTTAGTTTTTGTTTTAGTTTTTGATTTAGTTTTTGTTTTGTATTATAAGCAAATTCTGTAATATGGTGCGCTAATTGCGGTTTTACTTTGTCTAATAATTTCACAAACTTGACCTGGACGTATTCCAATTGCTTGAGCAACTGGGTCAAATCTAGAAATATCTGGAAATTGATTATCATTCATTATATTGTATCTAGTTTTCACAGCTAATACTTCTGCGTCGTTTAAAATACGATGTGGTGGAACTAATATGTGTTTTAAAATGTTAAATTGTAGCCGTTTCAAATTTTGAATAATAATAAATATTTTATCTTGTTCCCAAATATGTTTAAGAGCATTTACAAGTGTCTCATTAACCTCGTCTTTAACAACAATCATCAATATGTCATTTTTATTTAATACTTCTTCAACATTAAATAAGTCATCTATCATCTCTTGTAAATTCGCAGGCCTTAAAGACTTTGCTAAATAATATCTTATATATATTTTAGTCTTATTATCAGGTCCGTCTTTCTCTAAAATCATATCCAGTTGGTTATTTGTTTTCATTGTATTAACTTCATTTACACTAAATCCATCATAATCATTTGTATTGTATCCTTGCATTTTCATTAATTCCAAAAGAACACTTCTGGATTTATATACAGCTGCGGTTAAACTACTAGTATTTTGTGTTGACATTCTATTTATAATATAAATATATTCATTTATTTTTATTTCAATTTTTATTTATATTATAATTTTCATAAAACTAGAGAAACTATTAGGAATATTAAAATGTTATTATTTTTTTGATTCCATCGTTTGAGACTGTATTATCAGGTGTTGTTGTATTTGTATTTGTATTTGTATTTGTATTTGTATTTGTATTTGTATTTGTATTTGTATCAGCAGTGGTAGAAGCTACAGTTGTATCTGTAATTGGTGCTAATAAACTTAATTTTCCACCATACAACTCCTCTGAAGCTGTTTTTGGAATCACAATTTTCGTATTAAGTTCTTCTTCTCGCTCTTTAGCCATAAGTTTCAATTTCTCTAATTGTCTCTCGTGAGATAACTTTAACATTTCAATTTGTTCTTCTTTGGTTAAATTTGAAAATAACCTTTGTAACGTCTCATCTTGAAAATTAGGAGAATAGAATCCTGCGATTTGTGGTTGTTGTGGTATTGATGACAATATTGCGACTAAAGCTGGTTCTTGTTGTTCAGTTGGTAGCCTTAAAATATCATTTTGCTGTTGTTTAGTTAGGTTCATCCATCCATCTCTTAATTCAGGTTTTATATTAGCTGGAGGCGCCCATACAGGTGATTCAACATTTTCAAAATCTATTGACCCAATTGATTCAGCGGATTTAGGGGATTCAGGTTGAATCATTTGTTGCTTCGGTGCCGTTATGACAGCATTTTCATTCCAACCTAACGAATCTTCGGAACCATCGTTAATATTTACCATTTGGTCATTCTCTAAAAATTCAGGTTGTGCTGCTATTATTTGTGCTACATTTTCTATCTTTTTGCCATCTAATTCTTGTGGCATAGCGTTTTTAAGTTCTAATGCTAAATTATTATTTTTTGCTATATCTTTATACATTAAGTTTGTTGCTTCAGAAATTTTAGTATCAAGATTCTTTTTATAATTATCTATAATATCTTTTATATTTCTTTCGGTGTTGTCTGTATGTAATAATTTTTCAATGTTACGCGACTGATATGATAAATTCAATAGCTGGTCCACATTCTCTTCCGTAATTATACGCATTTGAACATTTAAAACTTGTAACTCTTGTATCAACAATTTTAGAGCATAAGGTATACGCAAAACGCTAAATGACCTACCAAATTTGCTGAATACATCTAATACAGGTTCTCCTTCAACTGTTTTATTAAAAACTAATGGACCATCTGAAAATGGACTTATAAACAAATTTTTGTCAGGATTGTATATTGCTATTGTTCCTGTTTTATTACAAACCGCCATATAATATTGGTCGCCTCTAACCATATACGATTCATTTAAAAAGTATGACAATCCGTGAGCCATAATACCATCTCTTTCCATTTCACCAATTTTTAGACCACCGTCATTCGCACGACCTTGATTCGTCTGCCTTGTTAACGAACTTCTTTTTCCTGTGGCACGATAATTTATTTTGTCCTTAACCATGTGTTTTAAACGCATATAATAGGTTGGACCAATGTATATTTCGGAATAAATTTGTTCCCCTGTAAAACCATTATATAATATTTGATTTCCTGAGGAATGAAAATTCATTCTTGTTAACATTTCTCCATATGTTTTACAATTGGCGCCTTTTACAGAGAATGCTGTACAATCACCATATGCTCCATATGAAACACACGCTTTTCCGAATAAAGATTCTATTAATTGTCCTATAGTCATACGCGATGGTAAAGCGTGTGGGTTAATTATTAAATCGGGACGTATGCCATCGGGTGTAAATGGCATATCCTCTTCCGGAATGACTAGACCGATTGTTCCTTTTTGACCACTGCGACTGGCAAATTTGTCACCAATTGCTGGCATACGTTCTTCTCGGATACGAACTTTACCTATTCGGAAACCTTCTTCTCCTTCTGAAATAAATGATTTGTCTACATACCCTAGTTGGCCTTTTTTCGTTGTTACAGAATTATCCATATATTCGCCTTTAGAACTGGTGTTAAAGTTTACTTGACCTATAAGAATAGTCTTATCATCAATAGGTGTATTCTCTTTTACTAGTCCATGTTCGTCTAATTTACTGTAATCATACCCATCTTTTAGTCGTGAAACATTTGGTTTCATCTCTATATTCGAAAATATAGAATTTACAGTTGCGCCTGATACCTTGGAACTTTCTTCACGTGACTCATAACTTGTGTAATATAATGTTCTAAATATACCTCTATCTACGGAACCTTTATTAATCAAAATAGCATCTTCCACGTTATAACCTGTGTAACTCATAATAGCGACGATGGCATTTACACCATATGGCTGCTCTTCGTGATTTATATACTCTAAATATCTCGATTTAACCAAAGGGGTTTGACCGTAATTTAAAACAACCCCCATTTTGTCTAATCGCATTTGATGATTTGAGTGGTATACTGAAACAGCTTGTCTGCTTTGACCACAAGAAAACACATTTCTGGGTAGTTGGTTTGCTTCTGAATAAATAATAGAGTTCCCCATTACACCAAACATAAGTGAAGGGTCTATTTCTGTATGTGTGTAATATTTGTTGTCTTTAATTTGGTCGTGAGTCATCGCAATCAAAGCGCTTTCGGATTCAGAAGTATCTACATAATCAATAACTGCTTTATTAGCTTCAAACATATCAAATAAAGATTCTAATGACTCGAAACCAGGATATAATTGATTTGTATCATATAATATGTTATTTCTTATATTGTATTTTTCGTCATGTTTTTTCTGGAATCCAGAAATTAATTGAGCCCAGGTGTAATCACGACTTTCTATTTTCGATTTTATTTCCTTATTTTCAAAAGAAATGCTTGAACTGCCATTTTCTCTCTTGTTTATGTAAAAAATAGGTCTTGTTAGACGACCACTATCTGTGTATAAATATATAATATTGTATTCATAGCTAAAAGAGATACTAGTATAAACAGGAATAACACCATTTCTACGAAATAACTTTAAAACATTAACCGTTTCAATTGGGTTATCAATAGCACCAATCCAATTTCCGTTTACAAATATTTTAGTAGAACTTGCCAACATTTTTGGCGAACATTCTTGTAATAATTTTAATGGCGTGTTTGCTCGCAACCATTTAATTAATGGATAAGCGGAAAATCCATTTGTAATCGCTGTGCTAATTGACATATGTTTATGAAGACCAATATTGCCACCATCAGGTGTATCGACTGGGTCAATTATACCCCATTGAGTGCTATGTAATAAATGTGGTCCAACTACTTTTGCTGTTGGGTCTAATGGCAAATTAATTTTTCTCAAATGAGAAATAAATGTAAACCATGACAAACGATTTAAATCTTGAACTAACCCCAGTTTCTTTGTATTTGCGTCTGACCCCCAATCTCCTTTGAATCCTCTCTTAAATCCTTCTTCAATTGTTCTCACTTTGAAAAAATCTCGGTAATTTGCGTCTTCAATTAAGCTTGGAAAGTTTGCTCTATATTTTTCAGGATGGTAATAAAATGTTTTATCTACTTTTAAAAAAATAGCACGACTTTGAAGCATGTAGTATTCACGAAACAAATTATAAATAAGTGTTCCGGACATCTCAATACGTTTGAATTTAAAATTGTCGCGGTCTGTTGGTTTTTCGCGTCCCATTTGAACTCTTAACAATTTGTTTACCATAAATCCAACATAATAAGCTTTGTTCAAAAAATTGTCTTCACCCACATGAGGTAAAAAATAATTCATTAAAATATCGATAACCGCCGTTATAGTTGTTCGTTTGGTTAAATGACGCATAAATTCTAAAGCAGCTTCTTGTGTAAATATTTTTCCAGCGTCATGAATTGAAGGAATAAATAAATCAATCATATTGGAATTGTTGTCCAAATCAAGTAGGCAATATTCAATTATTTGTTTATCGGAAACGATACCAAGTGCCCTCATCAAAATAAATAGTGGGACAGGTTTTTTTATGTTAGGAATATCGACAACTAATTGACCATTTGTATAAGTAGCATCTTGAGCAACCATTTTAACGGAGGAGTATCGTGTTGGCTTCGAACTGTCTTCGGATACTGAACGCACCTCACAAGAATAACTGTATAATTCCCCTTCTTTATTTTTTCTAACATAGAGCATATTGTCAGCAAACTTTTCTTGACTAAGAATACACTTTTCTTTCCCATCAATAATAAAATAGCCACCATAATCATTGCGACATTCACCTAAATTAAATCTTGCTTCAGGAGTTAACCCTTTAAGAATACATAAATTAGAATGAAGCATAATAGGAAAGCGACCTAAATATATTTTTTCCAAGAGTTTTGTAGACTCAATTTTTACATCATTTTCGTAATAAATCAAATCAACTTCTACATCATAGTGAATAGTAACGCCATATGTCATACTTCTTAATCTAGCATCATTTGGATACATATAGTGAGGATATGGGTCGGAAATGCCATTGATAGTAGTGTCATCGTAAATAATTGGCTTACCAAAATATATTTTATCTGCTTTTTTACCTCCAAGATATAATAAGCATTGGTTTCTTTTGTCATTGTCAATATTATCGTCTCTCTCAATGAATCGTATAGGATTGTTTTCTAAAAAAATTTGAAAAATACCTTTGCTAAAAAAATCATTGTAAGAGTCTAAATGATGAGCAACTAAATTATATGGATTATCTTTAAAATATTTATCTATCACGTTCCAAGCAATCGTGTCCATTATATTATTATAATGTTATATTTTTATAATATAATTTTGATATAATATTATAATTTTACAATTCTAAAAATTTGATAATTAAAAACTTATTTTATACTTATAATTTATAGATGTCATCTCGTTCTTCATCATCTCCATCTAGTTCTTCATCACAAACTCGTTCTTCATCATCACCATCTAGTTCTTCGTCGAATTCTAATTCTTCGTCGAATTCTAATTCTTCGTCACAATCTCGTTCTTCGTCGAATTCTATTTCTTCAAAATCTATTTCTTCGAAAACTAGTTCTTTAAAATCTAATTTACCTGATTTAGGTTCAAAAACACCAATACTTAAATTAGATGAACATGTTTCTCTTGATATAGAGGATACAGAAGACCCTGAACAATTAAACAAAAATTTAAAACAGATTACGGATTTGTTAGAAAAACGGGTTGAAAATACAAAATATTTAGAGAATTTATTACCAAGCCAATATACTCAATATGATGCGAGTTGTATCCGAAAATATACTAATTTTTCATTTCCAAAAGATTATAAGAAGTTTTACGATTTTGTAGATTATTATCCTTCTGAATCCACAATGGAAGAAGAAGATATTAATAGTATTAATCAATTGAAAGAATATTTACAACAACTTCATACCCCCATAGTGTATAAAGATTTTATCAATACATTAGAGCTAGTATCTCCTAAAACACTCACACTATTAAACAAAATCAAAGAATTAGACAACAAAGATATGGCTCAGTATGGAAAGAAATTCAAACATTTTATTTTTTCTGATTCTAAAACGTCAATGAGTGGTGTCAAGCTTCTTGCCAGCGCATTAATGGCAAGTGGAATGAAATTAGGTTACACTGCGGAACCTAAAATGAATAAGAAAAAATGGGGGAACTTGGAATTATTATCAAATGAAGAATTAGAGAAAACAAAATACAATAACTTTTATATGTTGTGCTCTAAATCTGTATACGACCAACCTGTTAGTGTAGCCACTAAAAAATCAATTTTAGCCCGTTTCAATGAGAGACCAGATAACGTATATGGTGAAAACACACGTATTATAATAATGGATGGTGGATATAAAGAAGGAATTGATTTATTTGACATCAAATACGTCCATATTTTTGAACCTACATTAACACAGGCTGACCAAAAACAAGTAATTGGTAGAGGAACACGAACTTGTGGTCAAAAAGGACTAGACTTTCACCCATTAAAAGGATGGCCCCTTTATGTGTATGTTTATGATTTGAAAATGGAAGATGGGTTTGATACAGTATTAGGAGCAAAAAGTGGAATCGAATTATATTTTAAAGCAAAAAATATGAATATTAAGTTATTGAATTTTACAAATGAATTAGAAACCGTATGTATCCAAAATGCGGTGGATTGTGAATTAAATAAAAATATTCATTCATTTTCTATTTCCTTTGATGAAAAAGGAGATTCCTTGAGAGGCGGAGCACACTCTTCAACAAATAACTCTAATGAAAATATGAATTCATTATCTAAAACGGCATCATTAAATGAATCGTATTTTGAAAATAGTAATAAATCATCTATTTCAAAAATAGATTACTCGGTGGACAAAGAGTTGAACGCACTTGAAATGCGTGAATATGTAAGAGAATATTTTTCTCAGCACGCTTGGGAGCCAGTTTTAATGGAAAACAACTGTGTTCCCAAAAAAGGAGGAAAACAATATGGTGGTGCTACAATAATGACATATACGCCTACTCAAGCATTTGTTAGCAGCTTTTTCACGCCAAGTAATCCATTGAAGGGAATGTTACTTTGGCACAGTGTGGGAACAGGGAAAACATGTACTGCCATTGCGACAGCTACTTCAACGTTTGAAAAACAAGGATATACCATACTTTGGGTAACCAGAACCACATTAAAAAACGATATTTGGAAGAATATGTTTGACCAAGTGTGTCACGAAATTATTAAACTTAAAATAGAAAACCAAGGAATCGTTATTCCTTCCAAAAACTCTGACCGCATGAGACTTCTTTCCAAATCATGGAGAGTGCGCCCAATGTCTTACAAACAATTCAGTAATCTTGTATCAAAGAAAAACCAAATTTATGATACTATGGTTAAAATCAATGGAAAAGAAGACCCATTGCGAAAAACATTATTGATTATAGATGAAGCACATAAATTGTATGGTGGTGGAGATTTGTCCACTATTGAAACACCTGACATGAATGCGCTTCACGCATCATTAATGAATTCTTATATTATGTCTGGTTCTAATTCTGTAAAATTATTGCTTATGACAGCAACCCCTATTCAAACCGACCCAATGGAATTAATTAAGTTGATAAATTTATTTAAAATGCCTGATAAACAATTACCCGATAATTTTGACATATTCTCTGAAGAATATTTGGATAATAATGGTTTTTTTAAACCTAGAGAATTAGAGAAATTCCGAAATGAAACTGCTGGTTATATTAGTTATTTAAATCGTGAAAAAGATGCCAGGCAATTTTCTCAACCGATTGTTTCACTTGTAAAAACCGATGTGTATAGTAAAGAATTATTAAAACAAAGTAAAAAAGCGACACGCAAATATTATTCCAATTTCAAAAAATCGGTTGATACAAAGTTAAAAACACTCAAAAACAATCCTATTTTAAAAGCAAAAATCCAAGATTTTGATTCTTTAAAAAAGATTTGTGGCAGCTATGAGAATCCAAAGGCACGAAAAGCATGTAAAAAAATTATTGCTTCTTATAAAAAAGAAACAACAGAAAAACTAAAACAGGACAAAAAAATAGCTAAACAAGAAATAGAAGATTATAAAGAGTTCATGAGTGGTTTCAAAGAAATGATGACTGAGGATATTAAGGATTCTGAAATAATAGAGGCTAGAAAACCCATTATTTTTCGAACTACTGGAAACGCCACTACACTTGAAGAAATCGCAACTGTTTATGGTCGTTTACAAAAATGCGGGAAAAAAATAAAAGACTCTGCTAATTTAAAGGATGCTGCTTTTTCAAATAATCCTGATATTATTGAACTAAAAAATAGTATCGATGCGTATAAACAACGGGTTCGTAATAATTCTATTGTTCTTAAAAAAATCAACAAAGACCTCAGCAAACACGAAGAGTATGTTTTGTTGAAAAATTTAATTAATAATGATAAGGAAAAAATAAAAGACAAAACTAAAAAATTTAAAACAAGAATGAAACAATTTATCAAGGTTATAAAAACAAAGAAGAAGCAAGCAAAAAACCATCTGAAAAATACTCAAAAACAACATAAAAAAATGATTAATAATCTAAAGAGACTAAAATTGTATGACCACGAATTTGAGGATAAGGATTTAGAGCAAAAGATAAGAAATGATATTCATAAAAAGGTTGAAGAAATTGAATTGAATGCTAAGGAAAAGGATAATAAGAAAAAAGCAAGAACCATGAAGAAAATGGAACGTGAACAAAAGAAATTAGAACGCGAAGATGCTAAGTTAGCAAAAAAGCACGCAAAAACCATGAAGAAAATGGAAAAGGAAAAAGCGAAAGAAGATAAGGAATTTATTAAATTACAAAAAGCACGTGATGCTGAATTTAAGAAATTAGAAGCAGAAGCTAAGAAGAAAGAGAAGGAATTAGAGAAACAACGGGAAAAGGAGGCCAAGGAAATGGAGAAACAACGGGAAAAGGCTGCTAAGGAAATGGAGAAACAACGGGAAAAGGAGGCCAAGGAAATGGAGAAACAACGGGAAAAAGCTGCTAAGGAATCCGAATTATTAGCCAAAAAAGAAGCAAAGGAAATGGAGAAACAACGAGAAAAGGAAACAAAGGAAATAGAGAAACAACGGGAAAAGGCTGCTAAGGAAATGGAGAAACAAAGAGAAAAGGCCGCTAAGGAAATGGAGAAACAAAGAGAAAAGGAAGCAAGGGAAATGGAGAAACAAAGAGAAAAGGAAGCAAAACAGAAAGCCAAAACTATGAAAAAAATAAAGGGTGGTTTATCAAAAACTCGTAGAAGAAGATAAATTAGTCAGTATTGAAAATATAAGGGTCTGTAGCTATTAAAGCATAACGGGTATTGGTTAAAAGCCTATCATTGCGATATTGTATAAAATATTCCTCTGTATCATCATAACTACTTTTCGCATCTTGTGATAATATGGTGGCAATATATTTTATACTATATCCTTGATAATAGTCACCTTCTATTTTTTCTTTTATACTTAAAATTTTATATAATTGTAATGGTTTATATACTTTACTTTTTGACATTTTATAAATATAATCACCTGGTTTGTAGTAACATGTATTCATATTTATTTATAATTTTATTAAAATATAAGTAAATATTTTTATTATCCCTAGTTCTTCTAGTTCTTCTAGTTCTTTCTAGTTCTTTCTAGTTCTTTCTAGATTTTTTAACAGTCTTTTTTCCTTTCCTTCTTTTTGTTATATTTCCTTGACGGGACTTTAAAAACTTATTTGTAATACTAAATATTGTCCACGGTTGCTGAGGTCTGTCTTCTAAATATGGTTTCAAGTAGGACCATTCTCTATGTTCATCGCAAAACTTAGTCTTATCGAACGGTGTTCCACAAGAATTACCCCATCGTAAACAAAATGACATTGCCTTTGCTAATGTTGTGTCACACACATTTCCATCTAACGCGCCACGTGGCTGAAATGGCTTCGGGCGACTCGGGTCGGACATATATTCTCTCGCATCCATTTCGTAATGACTACAACAAGTTCTTGAACACGGATTTTCTCTTTTTAAATATACATCAAAATGGTCTGATATAATATCTTTGGCGACATCTATGTTTATTTTTCCCTTCCAAGTATCCATTAAATCAGCGAGACGCACCTTACGCGCGCCTTGATGTCTTCTTATATCATCAATGCCTGTATTGACACATTCAAGATTTCGTATTCGGGGGTCATAAGGCGCATTAAATCCTATGTAATATCCATTTTTAGTGCGTTCAACATTGTGAAATCGTAAACCTAACTCTATACGCATTATTTCATTTGTGTTTGTGTCGCCAAATAGCCACGAATTGGCATAATCGCCCGAATTTCCTTCTAACAAGATATTGACATAATCGTCTAAATTGTTTCCATATTGCATCGCTTGACGTATTCTACAACAAATCGGTATATTGTTTTCATATTTTATGAATCCACCTATAGTAGTTTCGGTTCCAATTATTCCCTTGGATGTAACAAAAAAATCAGTTCCTGACCATATCCAGCCAGGAAAGCCCATCATTAATATACGATTCCCTTTGTCTGGTTTCAAATCCACCACGAACTTAGCTAGCTGACCATCTATGAAATTAGAGAAATTATTGTGGGCTACAACAATTTTACCATCAGCAGTCCAATCACCGTTAGCAATAAACGCACTACATCTTTCAGCAGAGCCATTACCACCCTCTTTTGTTCCAGATACCTTGGATGAATTTATAGTGCCATTTACTTCAATTTGTTCCTCTTCAGGCATATTGGACCACCAACTTTCAGTCAGTGTGAAATAATTATTCCAAGCTATAACTTCATCAACGCTCATATGTGTTCCAGTAGATGAACAACCTTCAGAAAACCCAAGCATTTCTTCATAGAATTCAGGATAAAGTTCCATTATTTTGGGCTTATAATATTTTGCCGCTGCTTTTATAAAAAAATCCCATTTTACACCATATTCATTGTATATCATAAAATTCAAAATATTTTGGACGTTTTTCATCTCTTTACAAATAAGTTTGCCGTAGGCAAATCCTCTTTCCTTTGGTTTACCTCGTATGGCAACATATGTCCAGCCATTCAGTTCATATGATAACCCATTTTTGATAACTTTATTGGGCATATTATATATTATTATATTATAAAGTTATAAAGTTATAATATTATAACTATAAAATCAAGCTATTAGCTCATTACAATTTATATGATTAAAGGTTCCTTTACCTTTTCATCTTTGTTCTCTTCATCACGTTGATACAACATTATCATACCAATAATAACGAACAAAAGAACAAATGGCAACAAAACAAGAAACCAAGCAATACCACTGTGTCCATCCTTACACATCAAGTTAAGAATCCAGGTCCAAAACAACACATATAAGGCTTTCATAACAAAAATAGCGATGTTGCTAGGAACGACACAAGAAAAATTGCCTAAACAGTAAAGATGATTATTTCCCATATTTTGAATAGCCATTGCGACTAATCCAATAACGGAAATAATAAAATAAATGTAAGCGGGCTTACACAATTCGTTTAGAGACTTAGGAAACGCCATAATATGTATTATTAACAGAAAATAAATAAAATAAACGCCAAATAA
>Ga0194133_10002277_pt1 | contig 30216 bp, 18 predicted proteins | sample TA2KigOf40mmetaG_FD_155448 | JGI IMG/M metagenome (GOLD analysis project Ga0194133, IMG submission 155448) | Freshwater microbial communities from Lake Tanganyika, Tanzania - TA2015055 Kigoma Offshore 40m | ecosystem: Environmental > Aquatic > Freshwater > Lake | place: Tanzania: Lake... | reverse complement strand
TAAAAACAAAAACGCCGGAAGAAACAGAGTTTGCCCTGCAAGCACTTATTCAGAAAGATTTGTGGATCGAGTGCAATCGGCAACTTGTCTTGATCGGCCAAAATGGGTGTTTGTCTACTCGGGGATGCGGTCTGGCGTGCGAAATAAAAAAGCGAGGCTTTTTAGGGCCTCGCTAATCGTTTTGTTTTTCTTAGAGTACTGGGATGAGTGGTTGCTGTTCGTCAAACGATCCGGCAAACGTTTTTTTAGGTGTTGGTTCTTCATCTTCTTCAAGGAATGCTGTTGCAAGAGCCCATGGAATAACGATAGCAATTAATTTAGCTATTCCGTACACGGTTTTTAATGCTGTTCCACGCATTGTTTTCTTATTGAAGATCGAAGAAATGTTATCATCCCCAAGAGTTGTCTCGGTTTGCTGAGGTGATTTTTCAAGTAATTCTTGTTGTTGAAGCATGCTCCATCCACGGTTAACACCTAGGGCATGAACGAATTTTTTGATAAAGACGCTGTATACAACTGCGGCACCTTTTTCGTGTACCATGCGTTGCATTTCACGTGTTGCAGGAGCAAGCTTTTCTGGGTTTTCAATTAAGTTTTCTAAAATCTTTGGCAACATTTCGGGAGCCATAAGAAGTTGCGATGGATTTTGTTCATATGTTTGAAGTACGATTACAAATCCAAATAATGCTTTTACCAACGTTTTTAAGCCGTTTTTAGCAGTCAGGAGACCTTCGTATGTTTCGGAGGTGATGATGTTGTGCTTGAGCGCAAAGTTCAATACAAACAAAGAAATTTTAGCACCAGAGTTGGCAATAAATTTATTTTTTGTGACCGCCAGGGAGGTGATACCGGCTGTTGCAAGACCTTTTGTTGCAAGGTTAGCAAAAGCTCTTTTTGCATAATCAAACCCAGCTTCTTTTGCAGAGGTAAATGGTGATGCTTGTTGAAAAGTTTTTTTATCAATCCATGTTTTTTTACCAAATTGAGTTGCGATTCTTCCTGGAGTGAGGTGATTTGGGTCAAATGATCCGGTAGCATGGAAACCAGTATCTCCTTGAAGGGTGGTTTCGTCTGCGTTAGGGATGACAGCTTCATCTAAAGTTTCAGGAATTGCTCTTTTTTCTTCATCAGAGAGATTTGTTCGGTTTACGCTAAATTCTTTTTTACTGAGGCATTTTGAACGATCAGTGTTGTCAAACCCTTCGTAGGTTTTTACGGTAGCTGTGGTAATACCATTTGCCGTTGCAAATTGTTTGGTTACAAAACGAGGTTTTGGTAATCGTACATACTGTTCTCGAGATTCACCGTCAGCAAAGTTGTCAACGATTTTTAAGAAGCGTTGTTGACCAGGCTTTCTGAAGAAGAGTGTTTCAAACCAGGTTTTATGTTTTTTATTGTCATCCGAATTAAGATCGAGATTTTCGTATGAACGAGTTTGTTCATTACCAAAAACAACATTAAATGATGTATTAGCTGGATCCTGGAATTGTTTCCATGCTGCAGCGGTAAGACCTGTTTTGTATCCGATTTCAGCAATTTTACTCAACCATTGTTGATTTAAAAATGTTTTCCAAAAAACACTGTTTTTTGGCGTTAGTTTTTTTGCCAAAGCGCTATCAAGAGGTTTGACCAGCGCAAGTCCCACCGATCCGACGCCCATGAGTCCGGAATTTAAAACATTATGTTTGTCTTTTGTGAAAAGCGATGAAATACTTTCAAAAACAAAAGGTTTTTTGTGTTTTAAATACGCAATCCATGCAAGGGCTGGAAGTATTTTTGACGTAACCAATGATGCCGTAGCGCCACCGATAGGCCCAAGGTGTTTAGCAAGAGCTTCTTGTGGAATTTGTTGGTGAATATTACCATTCAGAGCGATCGAACCTGCGGGAACAAGATATGGTGCAATTTTTAAGCCTGCACGTACTCGCCAATCTTGCGCAAAAAAATCATAGGCGAGTTGTAGCATTTGGGTGTCTTGAAATTGTTCAGAAAACTCTTCAAGGTGAGCTTGTTTGTACAAATAAGTTGTTGGGTGAAGAGCGAGAAGCTCAAGAGCTCGTGCTGCAAGTCCGGAGTTTGAACGTTGCCATTTTCCAGAATCGTTTCTGTAGCCAACAGTTCCAAAAAACCAGTTGATGATGCTGTTGGGTAGTTTTTGAGCAAATTGATTGTGCAGTTTGCAGATGTCAGCAGCTCCAAAGGCTGTTGAGGAGAGAAGAGCGTATCCAAGACTTTTGTTTGCTTCGCTTTTCTTTTTTTCAATTTCAGCTTTAAAGATATTTTTAAATTCATAAAGAGAGATCCCTTGTTGATTAAAATAGGTTAAAAATTGTGATCTCCAGCCAATAACGTCTTTAAGCTCAATATGATCTTCTTTTTTTTCTTGGGTTTGATTTGTTTTTTTAACCAACTGTTCAAAGTATGAAACATCTACGACAGGATCGTAGAAAAGGGTATTCCCAAATGCTGCTATTTGCAGGGCTTGCATTTTATTGGCGAATAATTTTTGTAAAATTAATGCGTTATTTTCTTTGATTAATCCGTTGATCTCTTCAGCCTTAACATCAAGTTCGGCTAATGAAGCAAGAGCTGCTTCTCTAAGTTTAAGGGCTGCTGAAAGTGTATATTTTCTTTTTCTAACTTCATTTGCTCGCTCAACGACGGCGGCGATTTCGTCAGCTTGTGTTTCTGGATCAAGGACTAAAAGAGCCTTAAGGTTTTCAAGTTTTGTGATTTGTTCATGAATTTTAGTTTTTTGTTCGTGAGCTTTGGCTTTGTCTGAATTCATGCTAAACAATTGTTGCTTGAGAGCTTCTTCCATAGACGATTGGTCTGGCATACCTGCTTGAGGTGCAGCGGCAACACTTTCAGGAGTAGCGATAACATTTTGGGGTTGTCCCATTTGTTGTTGTGCAATCATGAATTCCATCATTATTTTCATTGTTTCATAGAATGTGCGCGCTTGTGCTGGCGTGAGAGCTTGAGCTTCTAATTTTGTGATGATCTGAGCTTTTGCTTCTCGCGCAGATTCTGCAGTCATAGACATTTTTTTTAATAATTCTGCGAAATTTTCTGGCGCTTCGGTTTCGTCTACAAAAAGAAGGGCAATCTTACCGCCTTCTGTTTCTTGTAGATCTGCCAAAAATTGTTGTTGTTCTTCAGTATAGTTTCTTTCGATTTCCAGCAATGATTTTTCTAGGTATGCTCTGATTGCGCTTATTTGAGCCTCCTGATTTTGAGCAGGGGTTTGTGCTGATTGCACAAGTCCACAGGTCGCAAGAACAAGAAGAAGTATCGCTTTGAGATTTTTTGTTAACATTACACACTCACTTTTATTGGTTTTTCACTGTTTTTAACGTATGAATCAATAGTAGCAGGGTGAAAAAAAAGCATCAAAAGGGAATGTGTATATTTATAAAAAAGAGTTATATTTCGTTAAAATTGCTGTTTTTTTAAAAAATCATCAATTTTTAAGTAAAACGTTTCCATTTGGCGAAATAAAAACTCTTTTTTAATTAATTTGCTTAGTATTCGAGTTGTTTTGGTTAAGCGGTTGTGTTTTAGACGAGTTGGCGTACCGCGTAGTATGCGTAGGCGTGGCCATGTCCGTTATGAGCCTGAGAGATGACGTGCGATGTTTTGCTTGAAGATTGCAGTGCCATCGGAGAAACAACATCGATAATGAATTGATTTTCAAGAACCTGAAAATTCAAGTGTGTGTCAGAGTCGTAAAAGCTTATTTTAATAATGGTTCCTTCGGTCCCATTTTGTGCTGGCTTGGTTTTTCCTAAGCTGACGTTTGAAATAGCCTTGCTGCCAGATTTCATCTTTTTAGTTATTTCTTGTTGATTTAATGAATCTGCAGGAAGGTTTGCAAAGGTAATAATACATTGGTTGTTGTTTGTATCAATTACATAGTCATCGTTATCAAGTGCTTCAGAAAACATAAGCCTTATTTGATCAGAACTTCTCATGCGTTCTGTGTTGATAGTATTGAGCGAAAAGGTTTGTGAGCAGAGAGTGACTTGGAAAGTTGCAACACCGCTGAGCAATAATAAAACAATATGCTTTTTCATGAAAAAATACGCTCCAGTAACTAGCTAAAAACTGCATCTGCCAACACTCTAACCGTATCAATTTTTGTTACTACCAGTCAATATGGTTAAAAAAGCGCAGGGTTTGACGCAGTCTTTTTTTTGCTACCTGGCACTATATTTCGTCAAGCAAGATTTGTTCGCGGTATTTTTTCATTAAATGTGTGATGAAATAGACATTATGAATAGTTGCTAACGTGTATGCCGAAAGTTCATGTGCTTTAAAAAGGTGGTGTAGATATGCAATGGTGTAGTTTTGGCAGGTGTAGCAACCGCAGGAAGAAGAAATTGGTTCAAACTTTAAGTTATTTCCTGATCGAAGAATGTTTAAGTCACCATTTTCTGTGAATAATTTGCCATGTCGAGCACATTTGGAAGGATGTGAGCTATCAAATGTATCAATTCCAAGAGGAATCGACGCGTGAATTGATGGTAAGTCAGCAATCCCCAGGAGGTGATTTGGTTTGTCGTAGGGCATGTGAGGCATAAGGTGTTGAAGCATAGCAATCATTTCTTCGCGGTTTTTTCCAACACTTCCACCGATTGCAAATCCATCAAATGGATGTTTTTTTAAGATCTCAACACTTGTTTTGCGAAGTTCCGGGTCAATTCCGCCGTGTACAATACAGTACAGCGCTTGGTTGTTAGGATTTTTTTTGTGTTCGATGAGAGATCGTTCTTCCCAGCGATGAGTTCGGTCGAATGATTTTTTGAGTGCTTTTGCGTCAATATGGTAGGGGGGGAGTTCATCAAATGATAAAATGATGTCCGCTCCAATTTTTTTTTGGGCTTGAATCGATGATTCTGGAGTGAGCTCGATGAGCTTTCCATCGCGATATGAGCGAAAAGTTACACCTTTTTCGGTGATTTTCATGATGCTATTGTTATGACTTTTTGTTCCCTTGCTTTTAATTTCGCTGGCAACGCCACCGTACATTAAACTAAAAACCTGAAATCCCCCAGAATCGGTGATGAGTGGTTGTTTGCGGTTCATAAACGAATGAAGTCCGCCTCCTGCGGCAACAACATCTGCTCCTGGTTGTAGCATTAAGTGGTAGGTATTGCAAAACATCAGTTGAACGTTGCATTGCTCGAGCAGTAAGGCGTCAACGCCTTTCATGGCGCCATTTGTGCCAACTGGGACAAAGTTTGGAGTATCGATTATCCCGTGAGGGGTAATTATCTGCCCAACGCGGGCGCGTGATTTTTTTGATTGGTGGATAATTTTGAATTCAAAATATTGGTTAGTCATGTGTGTCTCGTTTAAAAATGAGAGAGTAGCTGCCTGCGCTCAAAAACGACATGGCAATAATGAGAAAAAATTTTACAAATAAGCTCGAAATAATAATGTGGGGTACGCTTGCTACAATTCCATAGAGTCCTAGGTAGCTAAAAGCAACCGTGTCAAAAGTTTGGGAAAGAGACATGGTAAGAATATTTCTGAGAACAAAAAAACGTTTTTGAAGGGTTGTGGCCAATTTTCCATAGATAAATCGTTCAAGATGATTGGTTATAAAATCAATAATAATTGAAGTGATAGCAATCCGAGGCATCGGGGAAAAGAGGGTTGTATAAAAACCATGGGTTTCATCAAACATGTTTGGGGTGTACCACAGGTGAAATATTCCCAAGAAAAGAGTTGCAATTGATGCAAAAAAAGCAATTGTGATTGCTCGGCGACTTTCGCCGGCTCCAAATTCCTCTTGCAGGAGGTTGAGGCCAACAAGTTGTCCAATCATAAATACATCTGTGCAGGTGACGTGCAGTCCAAACAGATCGATTTGTTTTAAAATGAGCAAATTTGCCAAAATTCCACAGAGTGCAATAAAGGTTACCAGCAAGTCTTTGCCATAAGAAAAAGTGGCAAAAACAAGGCCAACTACCGTAATTGCGTGAATAAAAAGAATTAATTCGTTAAAAAACATGCTTTTTTATACAAAAGAGAGGGATTTATCTTTGTATGATACGAAAAAAGGGGAGCTTGCTCAAGCTCAAGGCAAGAAGCTCCCCTTTTTTGTTGGTTTTGACTGATGTTATAACGTAAGGCTCGATTCGGTATTGCTGGTTGCGTGTTCGTGGTTTTTTGCAATTGCGTCAAGAACGCTATTGAGTCTGCCGGAAATGGTTGTGTTGTTGTTGTACAGTCTGTGTGCAAGGTTTGCGTAATGATGACGTTCAAACATGTAGGTGTTGCGTTCGGTTTCCAGGGAAATGATTTCTTTTTCTTGTTTGTCTACGCGAGAAAGAGTTGTTTCGTATTTAAATGTTGTGTCATTGAGCATTTTTGCAAGATTTTCTTTCGAAATTTCAGCATCAGCAAGTTTTTTTGAAACAGTTTTAAGCGACGATGCAAGCGCATGCGACTCGGTGGTTTTTTCGGCTAAGTCTTTTTGTGTTTTGCTGACCAATGAACGCAAGTGAGCTTGAGATGATTCGAGCTGGCCAACTTTTGCTTCCATTTGTTTTGCGTTGTTTTGAGCTGTTTTTAGATGATTTAACAATACTTGTTGAGCTGCTTCTTCTTTGTGTAGTGATGCTTTAAGATTGTTGCAATGTTTTTCAAGAACAGAGAACGCAAGGTCTTTGGCTTCAACAATTTTCTTTGAGCGATTGAATTGGTCTTTTGTTGTTGCAAGATCTGCTTGTAATTGTTTCATCATTCGTGCTGATGCAAGTGAATTTTGAGCGGTGGTCGCTTGGTATTCTTTTTTGAGTCGTGCAATTTCAATATTAAGCGATTTAAGCTCGTTTCCTTGTTTGAGATCTTTTGCCGTGCGTGATTTTATTTCAAGCTCATTGCGTGCAATTTCTTGTTGAGCTCGTTCTAATTTTTGATCAAGGCTTTGAATTTTTTTGAGCGATTCTGCCAAGCGTTGGTGATGAGATGCTTTTGAGCCAGCGGTTTGTTTGCTGACTTTATTGATCGCTTGCTGGAGTGTTTTAAGTTCGCGTTCTGTTTGAGGTGTGTAGCCTTGTTTTGAAATAAATTTTTGCGCAAGAGTAAGTTGCTCTCTGACCATACTCAATTCATTTTCTGTTTCGTAGCAAGCGTCAGTTGCCAGTGAAAGTTGTTGTTTTGTATTTTCTAGGTCTTTTGAAAGATCGTTAAAGATGTCATAAATTTCTTTAGTGTAAAAAGTTTCGTTATCTTTGAGCGCTTGTTCAAGAATTGCAACTTGTTGACGAGCAGCCCCTTCGCTGATGAGTCCATTTTGTTGTGAAACTTCGCTGGCGATGAGTTTGCTTTGAAGTTTTTTTACTTGTGCAGAGAAATTTTGTTGAATTGATTGAAAGCGTTGATCGAGTTCAAGATAGGCCTTTTCAAGGTTGTTTCTTGTAGCAAGCGCTTCGTACAGGCTTTTTCTGATCGCTTGAAGTTCTTCGAACAACAATGAAATTTGATTATTTTTTTCTGCAGTAATTTTGTCATGCACATATGTTTTTTTTGCAAGTTCGGTGTTCCGTTCTTCTAGACTCTTTTTTTCTGCTTGCGTAAATGAGAGTAAATGAGCAATTTTTTGATTTGAACATGAAAGTTGAAATTCAGCGAAGTCTTTTGCTGTTTGCATGTCGTGAAGAGCAGATTCTGCTTTGAATAAATCAGCTTTGTAGTTGGGTGTTAAAGCCAAAAGTCCTGCACCCCAAGATGCGAGAGAAAAAAGAATACGATTTAAGTGTTTCATGGTTTTCCTTTTTTATGGTAACAACATGCTACCCGTGCGGTTGCGTATGTGGTAAGGCTACCGTTAGTTTTTGATTAAAAGCAAGAACGTACTTACATTCTTGTGTTTGCAAATAGGTACATTCTCTGAGCGTCATACTCTGAGCGTCATAGTGTTAGCGCCATTCTTTTACAGGCGCGTGTAGTAGTAGAGGAGGTTTATTGCCTGTTGCTATGTCATGAAGAATTTTTTTGTTGCGTGTGATAATCCAAACAACTTGATCAATTGTTATTTCGCCTTTAGTTGGTATGTATCGCGTCAAAATTCTTTGATGTATTGGCATTAAAAGTGATTTGGTGGCATAGGTTATTTCATCTAATTTTTGTATTCCAACGTTAGCAGCTAGCCTAGAGGTTCTGCCGTGTCTATAAACATAATCTGCAAGGCTTTGTATTGAAACAAGAACTACGGCGAGTAAAACTTTTAATTTTTCTACAGGTTGATTAGGCTTCATGTTTGTTTTTATGTAGTTAATTATGGTGTTAAGATGTTCTCCTGAATTCTGATATGTTTCCTTTAGCTGATAATCAGAGCCGAAATTTTTGACAAATGAAAGGTCTCTAATCGGATTGGTTGCTTCTTGGTATTGAGATGGGATAAATGGCATCACTCCTGGTGCTGTTGGTTGAATGTATGGGATTATACTAAGGTTTGGTCCTGCCGGCGTGCGATCTACGAGTCGAGTGGAGGCTGCAAGTCCTGAGGTTGAAGCAATTCCAGATGCTGTTGCAAGTCCGGCAGCACCAGCGGTTGCAAGAGTCGTATCACTTGCAAGGCGAGCAGCTTGGTCAGTGAGCCGAAGGTCAGTCACGCGAGTTGCAACTGAATCAAGGTCTTTTCGAGTAAGTTGTTCTCTGAGCGTTGAAAGTTGATCTTGTGTGCGTTGATCTTTTAATGCTGCAAGTTGAGATTCGGTACTTCTTTGAAGGTCTTCGATTTGTCTTCGTGCTTCTACTAATTCTTTTTTTGTTTCAGAATCTTCTGGTTCTTTGTCTTCGATTCGCTGGATCTCTCTTTGCATGTCGTTAAAATCTGCGGTCAGTCGCTCGTTGATATCAGATAGTTTTTGTAATTCGGCCAGAAGTTGCTGATTTTCTAATTTTAATTCTTGCAGCGCTTTTGAATCTTTTGCAGGTGTTGCCACAGTAATTGCCGAAGTTCTGCCAAGATATTTTACAACCTCTTCTTTGAGTTCTGCGAGTTGTTTTTTGAGTGCAATCATTTTTGAATCAAACTCTTTTGATGATTTAAGTTGAGTATATATTTTGACCAGCTGTTGTTTGAGGAATGAAATTTCCTGATAAACCTGTGGGAGCTGGGTAGTGAGTAGTTGCTGCAAGAGAGCAAGCCGTGCTTTGAGCTGTGTTACTGGGGCTTGGCTAGATGATTTTAATGATTCCATAGCTTGAGTAAGTGAAACAACTTCCGATTCTTTTTGTTTGAGTTGTTCTTGGATTGCTGTAGCAGCTTTTGTTAATTCTTTTTGAGCTGCGAGTTCTCCGGTAAGTTCGACAACTTGTTTTCTGATTTGTTCAGTTGATGCAAGATCCCGGGCTTGCTGATCGATTCTTGCTTGCAGTGTATTTGCAAGCGAGACTTTTTCTGCGAATGCTTTTGCTGCGCGTTCTGCTTGTGCTGTTTTAGATAGGATTATTGCTCTTATTGCTGGAATGTTAGTTTTTAATGAAGCGATAGCTCTTTCAAAATCGCTCTTGATTTTTAAGAGTTCTTCGGTATCAATACCACTGCCCAAAAGTGCATCTTGCTGGTGCTCAAGCTGTGCGTGTTGGGCTGCAAGTTCTTGTTTGAGGTGCTCCATTTCTTCATCTTGATGGGTGAGTTTTTCGTTTGCTGCTTCAAGTTGTTTTGTTAATTCTGTTGTTGCATCATCTGTGGAGCTTGAGCCCGAAGCTGCAGCGGCTTGCAATTCAGAAGCTTTTTTTTCAGCAGCAGAGAGTTTTTCTGCCAGCGCTTGTTTTTCGCGTTCAAAGGTTTCAAGTTCTTTTTGTTGGCGAGTTGTTAATTCGGTAAGGCGATCAACTTCGTCGGTACGTTTTTCTGAATCGGCCGCTTCTTTTTCGGTTAATGCTGTAACTCGTTCTGTTGCTGTGGCAAGGTCTTTTTGTGATGCTGCTAATGCGTCTTGAGCCTTTTTGAGTTCTTGTTGAGCTGTTGTACGGGCAGAATCGTTTTCGAGTAGTTGTTGTTTTAATTTTTCTAAAAGGGTTTGTAGCTGGTCAATTTTTTCACCTTGGTCTCTAATCTGACGTTTTAATTTGGCGGTAAAATCTTCGGTCATACCAATTTCGGGTAACGATGAAATCGCAGGGTCGGTTCCGGCTGTGAGTGTTACATCGGTTCTTCGTTCGCTGAAACGTGGAGCAAAAATCGAAAAATTGATTAGTCCCAAAAGTACGAGTAATGGAATTTTTGTGTTCATCATATTTATTTTTTCTTTATAACATTTTTGATTCAAAAAATCGATTTGAGTATATGGTCTGCAAAAAAATGGTTACAAGACTTTAGATTTTAGAAATTGCAGCCAATATTAAGCCATAATTGATAGTTTCGCATGACAAGTTCTTTTGGAGATCCAAATGAAATCTGAAGTCCTGAATTAATAAAAAGATTACTGTCATCAGAAAGTGTTATTTTTTGTCCAAAACTTGCAAAAAGTTGATAATAAAAAAGTGTTGGGTGGTTGAGGTTAAGATCTTTATTATTAATCTTCTTTTTACACATATTTTGTCCACGAGCGCCGGTGGTAAGTGGTGTGAGCGTTGTTGTTCCGGATACAATCGAAGTTTCTCCTGTGGTTTCTGGGAGAGCTCCTGCGGTGCGGGGGTACATTCTTCCCTCGATATAAAAAGCAGGGGCAGATGGATTATTTGATGCGCCGGTAAAATTAATTGGATTAATAAATTTATTGGTAATCCCAAACGTATTATCGGTCCATGGGATAGTTGGTGTATTTTTTTCTTCTTCTTTGTATCCTGCGGAAATGCCACAATTTATGACGGTTGAATGTTTCTGGTACGACACAAGGGTAATGTTTTGAAGCGAGAGCCCTTGATTGATGTTAAGTGATTTTGGCAGCGAATTTACGGCAGGAGAGAGCCACGAGTCTGCAGGGACACCGTTTTGCAGTGATTGGTAATAATGCCACCACGAAAGATTAGCGATCGTTGGAATTCGCGGTTCATTTTTTGGAAAATTGTATCCGGCTATCGAAGTATTAGAAATATCCCATTGTGAGGAAATGGTTTTTGAAATGGTGAGGTTGGTTGTGCACCCTAGTCCCACATGCAGGTGCTTGGTTCCGATTTCTGGTGCAAAAATAAATTCATACGAATCGTCTGGTCCACAAGGAATTTGTGCACACCCAAAAAGGGTAACTCGATATGCGTTGGTGTTGAGCAGGTGGTGACCTGCAGTGATTTGAACTCGGTCAAAATGTGAACGTTTTTGCATTTGTTGCGGAATTTTAAGATGCGAAAGTCCATAACTGAGACTTTGTTCTGCGCCATTAAAAAAATCTTTAATCGAAATGATGTCGGAGAGATCTGTTTTTGTAACTTTTTCTTGTGAGTATACCGCATTAAGGGATCGTTTTTGGTGAACAAAGCTTACTTCAATTCGATAAAAACAATCATTGATGGGAAGGTCTAAGTCGTGGTGAAAAAGTAGATTAATGCCAGTTTCTTGTTGGTCGGGGGTAAAGGTAATTGTTGCTTGTGGACGGTGAATTGTTTCGTTGACTGCTTGAAGCGAATAGCTGTCGTGTGCCGTAAGAACCGAAATCATGTAATCGGAATTTACATCGCCCTTCAGACTTTCGGTAGTGACCGAAAAAATATTTGAATCGGATGGTCCCAATCCTGCGCCGATAAATTTGGGAGAAAAATTTTTGGAATAAAAAACCGATACTGCCGTTTTTATCGCGTGGCTTCCGGTATTGTTTTCAGAATGCAGCGAATTGATAGCACTTATCGATTGAGGGGATGCAAAAAAGTTTGGTCGAATGAGCGTGGTTGCATGATTAATTTCTGCAAAAGCAGATGATGCTCCGAAAAGAATATTAAAAAAAATAAATCTCAAGTGGGCGGTACGGGCAAAACCTGCCATATAAAACTCTTTTGGTTGGGGGAAAATATGGCGAGGGGAGTATAAAACCAAGTTGCGGGCGCGTGCAAGACACGGCTAAGAAAATGTACAAAAAAAAGAGGACTGCAGTTACGCAGTCCTCTTTTTTGGAAATTGTGAGAGCTATTAGAAGTTAACAGCAAGTTTTCCAAAGACACCCCAGTGTTGCAACACTTTGGCTTTGTCTGTTGGAGCCATGGTGATTTCGCCACCAAAGCCAAGATCCATTGGGTTAGCCATGTCGTTGAAGCAGTAGTTCAAGCCAGCATGGATGTTGTGAATGAGTTTAGCTTCTTCGTTGAAGTTAAGATGTTCTTTTTTAAGAGCAACAGCAGAGTTTGCACCAGCAGAAGCAACTGGAAGGTTAGAATCTGCGGTTGAACCTGCGGTTACATATTGTGTGTCTGTCCATGAATCAAGTTCGTTCTTTTCTTTTGCTTTGTATGAAAGAACATAACCAGCGTCAAAAGAGGTGCAGTCGTTTGAGTAAACAAACTGAGCAGCCAAGTCAGCAGAGTACTGTGGGCGTACGCTTACTTCTCTTCTAAGAATGTTAGCAGCAGGCGACCATCCAGCAGTCGATGCAGCAGTTGTGTCTTTTACAAGGTAATATTGTTGGTATGCTGTGTTGCCAGTAACAATGTTTACGTTTTGAAGATTTGCCATACGCACTTCGTTTCTAGCAAAGATGTAGTGAGCGCGAGCATCAAGATTCAACGCCATTGATGATTCTTCTGTTTGTGAAAGAGAGATTCTTCCTTGCATACCAGCACCAAGTTGTACGTGACGGTGACCAACAACAGATTCGAACAAGTGATCAAGTTTAGGTTCTGTACCAAAACCAACAACACCGCTCACGTATCCACCAAAAGTACCGTTGTCATTGGTTACAAAATCGTATCCAAGGCGTGCTCTTACTTCTTCAAGGCCATTTGCAGCAGGAGAAGCTGTATTCCAAAGGATTTTACCAGCGGTCAATGTGCTAGTTGCAGAAGCACCAACGGTGAATGTTGTGCCTTTGAAAAAGTTTTCAAAGGTGTCTGAAGTTGTATTTTTAGCACCACCGGTATAAGTTGCTTTAAGATTATTTTCTACGCGAGCAAATGAAGCGTTAAGATCAAACCATGCGCCTTCAAGAACGTTTTTGAGGCTTTGAGCGTAGCTCACAGCAACAGCCATGCGTGTTTGAGTTGGATTCATGGTAAGAGTTGCATCATCCATTGTACCAGCAGCACCACTTGAAGCTACACGAGTCAAGTAGTTCAATGCGATATCTGTTGCACCTGGAGTTGCTTTAGCAGCAACAGTGTTTGTTGTTGCGCCAGCAGGCAAGAAGTGACGATTGGTATCACCACTGTATGATCTTTGGTACATGAAGCGTACGCCGATGCTTGAACCACATGATTCTTCGCCTTCACAGTTCATGCTTTTTGCACTGACCATTGAACGATACGCACCTTCTGAGAGGTGATTTGAAAGGTATGAACCAGTTGCAGATAATCCAGCAAACGAGCTAGCTACAATTCCTGCTAAGAGGAGGAGTTGACTAATTTTTTTTGACATATCTACTTCCCTTTGTGTTTTTTTAAAATGGAAGAAAAAACTTCACGAACATAAACGCTGCCAACCTACGCTAGCAGAAACCAACATTATCTTTTTTAGCATGTCAGCTTTTCAGAAGGCAAGGAAAAAAGATATTGTTCGTCGCAGCTTGCAAGGAAGTTCAGCCTTCTGGGGAGTGATTCTAGTGGCACTCTAGTTTCTTGGCAAGCTTTTTTTTCAACACTTTTAAAAGATTTTTTTTGATTCAAAATCTTCCGTTTGCGTGCAAGTTGTTGTGTGAAGTTTTACTGTTGGAATACTCTTTGACTCAGGGTGAAAAAATTAAAAAGAGGAAGCTTGTCTATGTTCGAGTATGACAAAGATCAAAATTCTGGCAGGGTTTCTGTCGTTGCGTCTAATGAATTTTCAAAAAACGGTGCGTCAAAAAGCATGCATGATTTTTTGTTTATGGTGGTTGCATTTTGTCTTGTTTTTTTCAGTGTGTCACTTCTATCGAGTTCTGATCTTGATAACTCTTTTTTTGTTTTTAATTCTCAGAGAAATGTTTATTCAAATCTTTGTGGAGCTGTTGGCTCATATTGTGCATCTTTATTATTTTTTCTTTTTGGGTATTTGGCATACGTCTGGGTTTTTGTGTTGAGTGCGGCATGGGGATTTAGATTTTATACCAAGCAAGGTGGTTCAGGTTTACGTCAATTTGCCGCCGGGTCTGCAGCGTTTACTTTTTTTCTTTCGTTACTCAGTTATGTTTTTGGCACGTTGGTAGAAACGGTAACCGGTAAATCGTTTGCATCGCTTGCTGGACTGGTCCGTTTGATTGGACCTGTTGGAGTTGTGATGCTTTCGGTTATTGGTTTTGTCTATTCGTTAGCGTTGCTGTTTAATTTGCCTGTTCGGTTCGTGGTGGCGGTAAAAGTAAAAGGATTGCAGGTTGCGGCAAGATTTTTTTTAGCGGGGGCATCCTTTTGCGCTCAGGTGTTGGCATCTTGGTGGCAGTTTGTTTTTAGTTATGTAAAAGCAGCGTTCCTAAAAGCGTTTACTCCTGTTTTTCCTCAGGAGGTTATTGCAGAGCAGGTTGGTCTTTCGGAAAAAGTTATTGATATTTCGTTCAGTCCGCAGGTTGAGTCCGAGTTGGAACAAGAGTTGCCGGTTGAGGACGAGCAACTTGCAGGGGAGGTGGTTGCACCCCGATTGCATCGTGAGTGGTATTTTGGAAAAACCAAATTGCGGTTGTTGCCGCTTTCTCCTTTTGAAAAAAGTTTAAGGAACAATCAGCGCTTTGTGGCATTACTCAAAGAAGCGTTGGTTTATAATTTTCCACTTCCCGATGATGCGCTGTTAATTGAAGAGCATCAAAAAAGTTTTGACAAAACGTTGTTCGAGCAAGAATGCAAGGAGCGGGGAGTTAATCTTGAAGAGCGATTGAAAAATTTTGGAATCAATGGTCGTGTGGTGGCGATTCGTCCAGGTCCGGTCGTTACATTATATGAATATGAACCTGACATGGATGTTAAAATTAGTAGTATTATTGCTCGCGAAGACGATTTGGCTATGGCGCTTAAAGCCTTAAGTATTCGAATCGTAGCTCCCATTCCGGGAACAAGTGTTGTCGGTTTTGAGATCGCAAACGTTCAGCGTGAAGATGTTTTTATGTCCGATTTAATTGTTTCGGATGAATGGAAAAAAAGCTCTGCGCACTTAGGGTTGCTTTTGGGTGTGGATACTGCTGGAAAACCGATGGTGCAAGATTTAACAACCATGCCACATTTATTGGTTGCAGGATCTACTGGGTCTGGAAAATCGGTGTGCATGCATTCATTGTTATTCAGTTTGCTGAGTAAACATACCCCAGAGACGTTGCGTTTGGTATTGATTGACCCTAAGCGTTTAGAATTTTCGGCGTATGCCGATATTCCACATTTATTGTTTCCGATTGTGGTTGAAGCGCAAAGAACTATAAAAATTCTCAAGTGGGTTGTTGCTGAGATGGAATATCGATACAAAAATTTGGCACAAGCTACGGTTAGAAATATTGCAGAATACAACAAAAAAGCGGTTGAAAAGGGGTTGGAGAAATTACCATATTTAGTTGTGATGATCGATGAACTTGCAGATTTGATGATTGTTGCAGGAAAAGAAATCGAATTGCAGTTGATTCGTATTGCTCAGATGGCGCGCGCAGCGGGAATTCACATGGTTTTGGCAACACAACGTCCATCGGTTGATGTGGTTACAGGGTTAATTAAAGTTAACTTTCCAAGCAGGTTGGGTTGTCGCGTTTCATCAAAAATTGATTCACGTACTATTTTGGATACCAATGGTGCAGAAAAATTATTAGGGCGTGGTGATATGTTGTTTTTGCATGGTTCTGCGGCAAGTTTAAGAAGAATACATGGAGCATACGTTTCTGAATCGCAAGTGCAACGCTTGACCGATTATTTACGATCACTTGGCACTCCTTCATATGTAGACTTGGATGAGCGCATTTCCGATCATGCTGGAGCGATGTCAGATGATCAGGATGACGAGTTGTATCAGCAAGCTTTAGAAGCGATAAAAATGCTTGATGAAGTCTCGATTTCTTTGTTGCAACGAAAGTTTAGAATTGGGTTTAATCGTTCGGCAAGATTGATTGAACAATTAGAGGCGGATGGACTTTTGGCTCCGGCACAGGGAAGTAAGCCAAGAAAAGTTCTAAAGCTATAATTTTTATAAAAATTGAAAAAAAATTTTTAATAAAAAAAGATAATTAAAACCAGGAAAAGTTTAGATTTATCGTGATTGGGAGCTGGTTTGTCTATTGCTCTTTCGTTTTAAATCTTCTAGCATAAAATTGTGGTGTGTGAGTTGTAGATAGAAAGGGAAATATGAAACCTTCTGATCAGAACCCATTATCGTTGAGCCTTGCTCAGCAGGAACTTGTTCATTCGTTGTTGAGCCTTCCTCCAAAGATTATGTTGCATCATGACATTTCAGGACTTGCTCAGTTAGTCCTTCATGAATTAGCTCATGATCGTAACTTTAAATTAAAAAAAGCTATTTATCTTGCAGACAATCCAGATTTTGATCACCTTGTTGGAGTTGCAGGATATTCATTAGAAGACAAAGATCTTATTTCAGTAGACATGTGGAGCGATCCTGTCAGCGCAATAGAAAGACTTAACGAGTCTACGTATTCAAAGCAGATCAAAGCTGTTCTGCAGCAAAGCATGAAAGCGCGTCATGTTGACTTGCAAAATAAAGAAGAAATCGAAAGACTAGGAAAATTAATGGGATTGGAAAAACCTCAATTTTTTTCTTGGGATTTGAAACACGGAAATCATGGACTCTTTATTTTTGAGTACATAGATTCTTCGGCGGTTGAAGATTTGAAACATAAATTGTTATCAAACGCCGCCGCGCTTCTTGGTTTTTGTCCACTTTTTTAGAAAAGCTCATTTTGTTGTAAATGAGCTTTTTTTATTTTGGATACAATCGAGTCGTTGTTTGAGACGTATTTTTTTGCAACCACAAGAGTTTTGGGCATCTTACAAGGTGCCCATACTCTTTTGAATACCAACTTTCTCCAGAAAAGAGAGAAGTTGCAGACGTTTCCAGAAGAAGAGATGTGTGATTTGAAGTGATAGAAAAAAATCGTGGATCGATCTCTGTTACTGTGCATTCGGGTGATAAAATGAGATTCGATTCAAACGTTTCATCAAGATTCGTATTTTTATTGAGCGTGGTGTCGGTTATCGTAAGCGTGTCTTTGAGTCCATCAAGTTTAATAGATCGCGTGCAGACTAGACCTGCAAACTCATATTGGGCAGTTGCCGTAACGGTGGTTGCAGATTTATTAATGAGTACCGGGCGCGAAGGAATCGGTTCGCCCGAGATAGAAAAAAGAGATTCAAACGTATGAGCGAATGATTTTTGTGGAAAAAAAGTAGAATGACTTTCTTTTGAGCGCAAAAGATTTCTGGTCGTTGTGTTGCTGGTGTACCATCCGGTTCCTGGATCGGTAATTATTTGCTGTGCATTGTAGGTTGCAGTTATCCCAAGAAGGTCTTGGTGGAAATGGCCGCGGTTTTCTGATCCCGAAAATGACTTTGTTCGCAAGCTAATGTGCCAGTGTTGATTGATTAAAAAAACGATTCCAAAGTCAGAATATTCTTTTGTGTAAATTTCATGCGTCATTTTTTGCTGATCGTGTATATCTGAAAGAAGTGTGAGCTGAATTGGTGAGAGAAGATAATTTGAATCGTTGTCACCAATTTGAACAATTGAATCTGGCGTGTTGGTGCAATCGGCTAAAAACTGCATTCCTCGGTCAATGCGAGCAGCAAGTTTTTCGGAAAACGAAAAGGTGTTTTTTTGATTGAGTTTGGTGATGTGCAAAAGACATTGCATGATAAGTTTGTGATAGCTTGTCGACCCTTCATTCAGGGTTCCATCATTATTAAGTTGATTCTCAAATCCTGTGCATACTTTTTGCCAAAGGTTTTCTAGTGATCCGAGTGGATAGTTGTTAAATTCTGCAAAAAAAAGAGCCAGATACCATGCGGCCGTAAGATTGATGAGGTAATGGTTGTTTTGGTGGTCATACTCTTCCCAGTAATTATTAATGAATGTTGCGTGAGCAAAAAGTAGATCACAATATTTTTTCCAAAAACAACGTTGCGAGTCGTTGTGTGGTGGGGTATAAAAAAAGTGAAAAAGCCAGAGCAGGTTGATTGCGCGAATCCCAACTTCCATGGCATTCATCCAGCAGCTCCCCGAAAGGTAGGGATTTTCTTCCTCCCAAGATGTGATTATTTTCATGAATAAATCGCGTTCGGTGGAATATTCGTTCGGGTTTTTTTGAAATTTTTCTCCCGCGATCAAAAGTTCACTAAAACGACTGTTTTCCCAGAGTATTTTGATATCAAATCCGTATTTTTCTGGATTTGCATCTGAAAACAGAGGTGGAATTATCGAGAATGAAAATTGATTTTTAAAGGGATCTTGATGCTCTTGGTTAAAAAAATCATTTTTTTTAACGGTAGAAAAAGGTGCGTTTTTGGTTGTTTTAAGGTCAAAAAAAAGTGTTGATTGAAGGTTTGATACATCAAGATCTACCCAAGGGGATTGTTTAGATACAAAAGAGAGATATCCATGCAGATATTTGTAAGAATTTTTTAATCGAAGCAGTATTTTTTTGTTTGTACCAGATGGATTTTTGAGTGCGTTTTTAAAAAAAGAAGCAATATTCATGTCGTATGCCTTAATGTTTCTAATGAATTCATCTTCTGAGCTTGCCAGATTCCTGCAAACAAGATGAGTATGCTGCAACTGCATATGCCGATGGGGATGGCTATAAAAATAAATGGATTTGTGCTTGCAGGTAAATAAGAAACATAATAAACATCTGGCAAGGAAATAAGCTTGTATGTTTCAAGCAGATAGCTGACAAAATAGCCAATTACAGATCCAGCACAAGAACTGATGGTCACAACGATAATCCCAACCCACAAAAAGATATTTCTGATCATGCTGTTTGGCATGCCAAGGGTTTGAAACAATGCGATATCTCGTTGTTTGTGATAAATCAGTGTAACCAATGATGAAGTGATACTAAAAAGAGCAATAATAATCAGTAAAAAAAGCAGACAAAGTGCAGCAAATTGTTCTAGTTTGAGCGCAGAAATAATGGCGGGATATAGCTCTTGCCATGTTTGTACGGTCAGATGGGGGAGTGTTTTTTTCAGAAGGGTAATGCCAGTGTCTTTTTGGCTTGGGTTTAATGGATTTAATTTATCAAAAAAAGAAATAAGCCCGTTTTTTTGAGGAGCAAACCGAACCAAAATGACATCTGCGAGGTTTGGGGAAGATTTTGTGAGTAACGAAAAAGTTTCCTGGGAGCAAAAAACAATACCAGAGTCACATTCATCAAGGCCAATATGAAATTGCCCAGAGATGGTAAGAATGCTTTCGGTAAGTGTAATTTTTTTAGAGTTGATTGCAGTGTTTGGAATATAGCATTCGGCAGTCTTTTTTTCTGCAAGGTCAAGGTTGCGTGCAAGCGTCGAGCCGATGATTATGCAATTTTTTTTTAGAAGATCACAGAGCGTTTGATTATTTTTGAGCAGTTTTTTTTCTAAATTGGTGACTGAGAGGTCTGTTTTTGGATCGATAGATCGAATTTGAACTAACGCCTGTTTTTCGTCGTTGGTTATAATTAATGAGTGCGAGCTTTGTGGTGTGGTTCCTGCAATTTGATCGGGTATTTGTAGTCGTATCTTTTTATCGATCGATTCATAATCGAGTTTATTTCCGTATGAGCTGATGATTGCGTCAGCGTTTGTTTCTTCAAACTTCTGAAATGTTTTTTCTTGAAATGCCTGAGTGGTACTTACGGCAAGTGAAAGTCCAAGGGTTGCGATAAAAAGAATCATAATCGAAAACCAAAGGGGCAGAGCCATTGATTTTGTTTTTAGTGCTTGTGCAAAATAGCGGCGGGCTATAAAAAAGCTCAACATACATTTTCCCTTTTGGTGTAAGCATCGAGTATCGAATTTGTTTTTGATTGAAGAGTATAAAGCGTTTTTGGGGGTAAAGATAAGATGCTTAAGTCTTATAAAAAAATTTTGTTATTCATGGTGGTATTTAGTTCTGTTTTGATCGCAAGATCGCGTTCAAAATTAATTCATGAGCGTCAAAAAAAGCACGTTCGAATTGCTAAAAAAGGAGTTTTGGACAGGATTTTTGGAAAAGGGGATCCTGCAAACCCAGCGTTGCTTGATAAAACGTTTAATCAGGGAACTATTTTGTTTGAAGATACAAGAAAATTGGTCAAAAGATGTTCAGTATATGACCAAGTTTCTACGCGGGCTCATTTTGATGTTATAAAGCTTGATCCTGCCGCAATTGCGCAGCTGGTAGAATTGCGCAAACAATCCTTTGGGCTAACAGAGGCTGAGACCGTTGAACTTGCAAAAGAATTATTTAGCACTGCAGAGCGGGCACATTTATTTTATGTTCGAGCAGAAGTTCAAGACAGTCCTAATCAAGGCTTGATTGGTGATGATGCCGCATGGCAACTCAGGGTTTCTTGTGGTGGTCAGCGTCGTAATCCAGAAATTAAAGAGACTTTTTTTGATCCAGAAGTTGCACGAATGTTTTATCGATTTGATGATTCTGCGCGAATGTTTGGTCGAGAATATATTGTTTCATGTAATCGTAATAATGCTGACCAGCAGGTTGATTTATATTTTCTCGGAGCTGGCGTTTATGATCATTTGTCGTGGTAATTGTAGATAAAAAACAGAAAAAGTTTGGAGGCAGATTGTGAAAAAAGCCTGTGTTGTAAGATTATTTTTGATTTTTGGAGTTATAGGAACGTGGCAAAATGTTGAGGCGATTTCTTTGTCTACGTTTACTGGCGCTGCAAATGCGGTTATGCAAAAAGCAAAACCTGTAGTGACTTTTTTCTCAACGTTTTCAAGAAATTTTATTTCAGCTCTCAAAAATACAGATTATAACGATCGTTCAATTATGATTCAGGTTCCTCCTGCTAAAGGAAATCAGGGACAAACTTCGTATGCGATAGGATATGATTTTGGATTTCGTGGTGCAGGGGATGCGCAGCAACCATTTGGATTTATGTTTGATTCTTTTGGCAGATATCGCGTGCGACCAATGAATGCGATGTTGTATCCTGGGTTTATTCCAGATATTACCGATCCTTCAGGACAAAGAAAAATGCCGTTGTCTTTGAGTGATGGGGTTGCTCCGCAATTGATTCAAAGTGTGTTGTCGTTTGTATTGGGGAGTCGTTCTGCGGCCGAAAAAGCATGGAAGCCCGTAGCATATTTCTTGAATGTGTCACCAGAATCGATGTTTTTTTTGAAAATGATGTTGCTCGTAAATTCTGCGCAAAGAAACACGATAGTCAAAAATGGTGTAGCAAGTGGAAAGTATCCATCTGTCTCGGATATTCCATACGAGATGATGCAATTAATTTTTAGATTGGTAATTACTCCAGACATTCAAGAAACAAAAAAATTAAATGAGGGTGTTGGAGTTGAAAAATCCTACTTATGGACAAAAGTTGCAACGCTTTCCAGGCCGTCAAAATTGCTTGCAAAATTTCCATCATTTTTTGTTGAGGCATTAAATGTTATCAAGCCTGCAATCGCAGAAGCAGAAGTTCAGGAATACAAGGATCGTTTTAATGTTTCAATGAGTGACCTTCAGAGGGCATACTCGCAGGTGAGGACTGTTTTTCCGTATGAAAAACGGGTTGAGTTTATAAAAAATAATATAATTGGCACCTTTGATCCCAAAAAGATGACAAAAACTGACGTTGAATTGTATGAGTACATGATTCGTCAAGTTGTTGTTGAACGATACAGGGGGCTAAAAACATTTATAACTGCGGGATCGCAGGACGCGCAAAAAGCAGATACAGAGTCTGGTATTTCTGATTCTTCTCTTAATTCTTCATTTGCAAATGACTCGGTTGTTTTTGTTGATGTTGATCGATTAATGAATTTTTTATCAGCAAGAATTCCAAAAATTAAAGATTTTATTTTGTTCATGACAAGTTCACCGCGCAAGGGAGGGCTGAGCTCTGGTCTTGTTTCATATTTAAATGGTATCGGCAGTGTTATTGAAAGAGAATTTACAGATCTTTCAAAACTTACTGCGGATTTAACAACGGCGCGAAAAATTGTAGCGTCATCACGTGTTTCTCGTCAAGCAGCAGAGGATGAGCCTGTTGAAGAAGCAACAACCGATCAATCAATTTCGCAAGCAATTATTGAAAAGTTAGATGCTATTTCGATCCAAGAATCGGTAGAGCTTGGTACAGCGAATCTTAAAAAAACAAAAGTGCCATTTATGGCATATTTGGATATTAAGTTTTGGCAAGCGATGCGAATGATGAGACAAAATTTTAGAGGCGATAAAGATTTTATGTACGATGACACATCATTATCGGTCGAAAAAGCAGTTGTTCAGGCGTATGCGATTTTGTGCAGAGCAAACGATGATTTGATGTATTTGGAAAACCTTATCAAATCTAATCCACAAAAATTTTTACTTAAAGATCAGAAAGGTGACACTATTTCGATTTCGGGGAAAGAGATTTATAAACAATACACCGATGTTGAGCGTTACTTATTGTATACCAGTCAGCAATTGAGTAGCTATCGAGCAACGCTTGGGAAAATGACAGTTGAGCAGCAACGAGCAGATCAGAAGTTGATTAAGTTAACAACCGATAACGATAATGCAATTAATTTGTATGGAAAAATGCGTCGTGTTTTGCGTGGTTATTTGCGTCAATTTCAGTTCGATCGTCGTATGCCTCGAGCAAAAAAAGCGGGAAGAGTTGCTCTTGGGGATGCTGTAGTGCTTGGTATGGGTGATGTTAATGTGATCGAAATTAATGCCGACAGTTCCGAACAGGCCCCAGCACAAGTATCATCTACCTCATCTACTGGTGTAACGCCGAAAGAAGAAGCAGCGCAGCAAGAAGATGCAGAGCAAGATGGTTTGCAAAATCAAGAAGACGCTGATACTCAATCAACTACACCAGCAGATGATCCGTTTGCGGTGTTTGGTTCTGGAGTGACTGCAGAATCTGATCAGGATTCTATTTCGTCGGATGAGCTGGAAGCGCAAGAAGCTGGTGCGATTCCTCCTGTTTTGGATTCTCCTTTTGCGGCAAAAGGATCGGATACTCAGACCACTCGTGGTTCTGCAAAAAATACGGCGTTGGGGGTTTCGCCTGATGCGTATGGATATCCACGAACGGTTGACGCATTTATTCAAGAAGAATTTGCAAAATTAGTTTTACGCTGTCCAACATTTAAAAAGTTTGCAGAAACCAAATTGGCGTCTTCGATAAATGGCGTTATTGGTATGGATGTTTCAACCATTCTGACTGCTGCTGCTGGATTGCAATCTGATATTCAAGTGCAAGAGGATGCAGCGTTTTTACCAGATGAATCCTTCTTCTCTTCATCAATTTCTCTTTCTGTTTCGGATAAAAAACCAACAGCCGCGGAGATGAGTGCGTTAGGAAAAAGTTTGCATGATCAATATGCAAATCTTTTAGAAGAAGATGGAGCTGGCCAAGGTGAAGCCGCAGAAGATGAAGTTGTTATTGAAGATTTTAAATCAAGTGATTTTGAAAATTTAGTTACTCTGCCGCAGTCGGAAAAACAGGAAATTGATGGAGCTTTGGATCTTCAGGAAGATAATTTGACTCAGCGTGCTAGAAACACACCAGCTCCAGTTTCTGCCGGGGATGATGATCTTGCAGGACTTTTTGATGATGATTCGACAGGCTTAAATTCATCTGATTCGGACATTTTTGGAGTAGATATGCCAGTTGAAGAAAATGCATTTGCTGGTACAGAATCAGCAGCTCCTGTGGTTGAAGATAATCAGGAACAAATCACAGAGGGAGCCGCGTCTTCAGACGGGGGCGATCCCGATTTAGCAGCAATCTTTAATTAAAATTGTAGATAAAAAAAAACAGTGCGCGTTGTTTAACTTAAACAACGCGCACTGTTTTTTTGCGTATTATCTGAGTCAAGAATGAATAGGGTTATTTTGTCTTAATATGAGAAAGAATAAAATCTGTTCGATCTTTTATTGTGCCAGCAGGAACCCGAATAATTTCAAATCCATGCAATGTATAGTGTTGAACCATAGCATTTTCGATACGAAGCATTTCAGCAACGTCTTCATGTCTAATTGCTGTATTTTTACAAAATCCTAAATCATTAAATAAAAATACTTTGGGATTAAATTTTCCTGAAGATAGGAGGTTTTTGAGCTTTGAAATTGTTTCGGTGGGCGATTTTTTTTCGTATAGCGCGATGTACACGAGAGGGTCAAGTGGACTGCGATCAAAAAAGACAGGTTGAAGGTTGTTTTGTGGTAGGTTGTTTTGCGCTATTTCCATAATGGTTGCAAGTTTTCCTTCAAACCAATTTTCACTCCAGGGGGTTTTTTCGCCTTTTTTTAGTTCGTCTGCAATTACAATCGTTGCAGCTTCTTGTACTGTTTGGTACCCACGTGATGCAAGTTCTGCAATCACACTCGATTTACCTGTTCCTGGTCCACCGGTAAAAATGTACCATGACCGTTCTTCTGTCGAAGCTTGGGTGGTTTCAGGGGAATTCTTTTTTGTCGCAGATTCTATTTCTTGCAACATGATTTCTGGGCTGCTCACAGTTGTTGGTTCTGCGCCTGAGAAACTAAGATTTGTAGCTATAAAAAAAAGTAAAAGTGATTTATTTGTAACCATGAAAAAGAGCTTTGAATGGAGAAACGAAAGATAAGTATAAAGATGGGAAAAGTATATTATTTTTCTGAGCTAACTACAATCTGAAAAATATGTTTTTTATTGATTGAGCTCTTCTTAAATAACCTGTCACGATATTTTGGATCACGGGTAGTTTGAGGGGGTTGGAAAATGCGTAAGGTATTATTTTGCGTGAGTCTATTTTTTTGCGGTTCGATCGTGGCAATGGACTTTAAAGAAGCATATTCAAAACTGACTTCATTGATGAGTGATGCGTACAATCCAGAAGTTAAAATTGAATTGAATCTTTCGTATTCGGATGAAGATGTTCAGGGGGAAGCATTACATTATTTTACCTATTTTTGGGCATTAAGAAGGCTTATTATTAGTGGTGAAAAAATAAAACAAGGCATAAAGATCACTGAAAAATTATTTGAGAAGGCTCAAATTTTATTTTTTACTAATTTTGAAATTCACTACGCGCTTGTGAAAAATTTATGCGATGAAACAAATATTGGAATTCCTTGTTCTGATTCAGATAAAGCTCAGATTATAAGTTTTATAGAAGATGTATTAAGGCCACAACTGACTCGAAAGCCTTTGGTTTTTGAAGGGGTTGATCTTGATGTTCTTGATCTTGGGGTGGGTATGGCGGCAGTAGAAAAACCGCTACTGGTAGGGGCTGGTAGTTCAGTGTCTTCAGCTACCGTTTCTGGAGTTTCAAGTGATGGTTCTGATGCAGACGAAAATTTATTATTGGCTTCACTTAATTTTTATAATCCGTATAAAGAAAAAAAAGGTCGTCCAGGATTTCCTCCGCGTTGGCGTCGAAAAACTTTTTTAGGATTTACAAAATGTTTTTCCTATGAAATGTCTGTGCATGTTTTAAATTTACTAAAAAAAGAAGTCTTTGATTCTGAGACAAAAAAATACTTACTCCTTACTCATTTGACCGATGAAACAGTTCAGCTTGCAGCGGCTCAGTATGGAAGGTGCTTAAATGTCGTACGTCTTTTTTTGAGTACCGGGGAAGGTGATTTAAAAAAAGTTGGGGAGAGCCTAAGAAGCTTGAAAACATTAGGTGTTTTGTTGTTTATGGATGCATGGAATATTCATCAGTTATTTTTACAAGATTTAATTCAACAATCGTTTTTAGGGTTTGATTCTGCAGGTGTTTTTGTAAATGCAGTAAAAAGAGATTTAAGAGAAATGCTTACACCGCCCAAATTGGCAACTTTTTTAGAGTGCTATAATCCTGACTGTTTTATTGCAGATGATGTTGGATCTGTTTCGTCCGAAGAACTTTCAAGTGATAATGAAATAGACGTTGATATTATTAAAATATCTTTAAAGTTCGCTCGTGAGAAAAAAATTTTTGTAGGTCGGCGATTAATGTAACTAAAATAATTTGGTAGCAGGGACGGCTTTTTTTTTATGAAGCATGCGATACACTTGATGGTATTGTAAAAAAAATTGCATGCCGATTTGTAGAAAGGACTGCCGTATGTCAGATGCGCCAGAAAAAAAGAGTTTTAAACATACCCTCAATCTCCCCCAGACAACCTTTTCAATTCGAGCAAATGCAGCGATTAAAGATCCTGAGGCCATTGCGTTTTGGGAAAACGAAAATGTGTATGAAAAGGCCTTAGATCACAATAATGGTCGTGAAAAATTTATTTTGCATTGGGGTCCACCGTATGCGAATGGTCACTTGCACATGGGACATGCACTTAATGCCGTGCTCAAGGACGTTGTGTGCAAATTTAAGCGCATGAGCGGATTTCAGGTTGATTTGACCTATGGGTGGGATTGCCACGGGTTACCCATTGAGCTTCGGGTAGCTGCAGAGCAAAAAATTGACACGTCAAAAGGAACTGCCGATGTTCTGGCGCTCAAAAAGGCCTGCAGGGCTTCAGCTGCTCAGTGGATGCAGGTTCAGCATCAAGAGTTTAAAAAATTGGGTATTTTGGCAGATGAATCCAAGCGATATTCTACCATGGATCCGTCATACGAAGCCGATATTGTCAGAGCTTTTGGCGTATTGGTAGAAAAAGGCTTTATCGAGCGTAAGGGCAAAACGGTGCCTTGGTGCGCTTCGTGTCAGACAGTTTTGGCGTCAGCCGAAATTGAGTACAAAGATCGCAAAGATCCCTCAATTTATGTTCGCTTTGTGGTTGATGTAGCATCAGCACAGCTTGCTGAAAAAATTAAAGAAACAAAGGTATCAGCAGTTGCATTTGCAGTGTGGACGACAACTCCATGGACATTGCCGCTTAACGAAGGGGTTGTGTTGCATCCTGACGCTGAGTACGCATTGGTTTCTCACAATGGTCAAGGTTATTTGATGGGACTAGCTGTTGCAGAGCAATTAATTCAAAAATTTGAATGGTCGCAAGCGCAGATTGTAGCCACCATGCATTCTTCTGAGTTGGTGGGAACGCGCGTACAAAATCCTTTGGTTGCATCGTACACGGTGCCCGTAATTCTTGATGAAGCTGTTTCGCTTCGCGATGGAACTGCGTGTTTGCACTCGGCTCCTGGATGTGGTCCTGAGGACTATGTCATTGGTGTTAAAAATAAATTACCAATTACTTCACCACTTTCAGCAGATGGCACATACACCGATCAGGTGCGTGTGGCAGAATTTGTAGGGCTTAAGGTTTCGGATGTTCAAGGTCGCGTGATTGCCTTGCTTCAAGAATTGGGCACGTTAATCAAAAAAGAATCTATTTCTCACTCGTATCCTCATTGTTGGCGTTGCCGCAATGGCTTGATGTTTAGAGCAACCGATCAATGGTTTTGTAATTTAGAAAAAAATGATTTAGCTGCGCGAACGATCGCATCCACAGAGCAGATGCAATTTGTCCCAGATTGGGGCCGAAATCGGTTTATCGGATCGGTTGGAACGCGTACCGAATGGTGTATCTCTCGACAACGACACTGGGGTGTGCCGATCATCGCCTTGGTTTGTTCTGGGTGCAGTGCTGGATTTACCTCTCAAACATTTATCGAAAAAGTTGCCCAAAAAATAGCCGAGCAGGGGACTGAATTTTGGGATCGGGTGACGATTGCAGAATTGGTAAGGGATTTTTCTGTGCCAGTTGGTGCATCGTGTGATCGCTGTGGCAATACAACCTTTGAAAAAGAACATGATACGTTGGACGTTTGGTTCGATTCGGGTGTTTCGCATTATGCCTTTTTGGAAAAACGTGGACTGTTGCCAGCAGATGTGTATTTGGAAGGCTCTGACCAGCATCGTGGATGGTTCCAGAGCTCAATGCTTACTTCGATGATTTTGCATGACAAGCCTTGCATGAAAACGATTGTTACTCACGGATACGTGGTTGATGGTCAAGGTCGCAAGATGTCAAAATCACTGGGAAATGGCGTTGAGCCAGATGAAGTGGTCAAAGCGTATGGCACTGACGTGTTGCGGTTGTGGGCTGCTGCATCAGACTTCCAGAATGATATTGCGATTTCCAAAGAAGTGCTTGAAACCTTAGCCGAAGCATATCGCAAGGTGCGTAATACAGCTCGGTTCTTGCTTGCAAATTGCTATGATTTTTCGATCGAAAAAGACGCGCTTTCCTACGATGACATGCTAATGATCGATAAATATTTGCTTGCGCGTTTTTATGAATTATCTGAATCGGTAAAAAATTCATATACCGATTATTCATTTACCATGGTGTTTAAAGAAATTTCCAACTTTTGCGTGAATGATCTGAGTGGTTTTTATCTTGAAGCGATTAAAGATCGGTTGTACAACGATCCAGCAGCAAGCAGTCAGCGTCGAAGTGCGCAAACGGTGCTGTGGCATATTTTGGATGGTATGACCAAGCTTCTTGCACCGATTTTGTCATTCACCGCCGAAGATATTTATCGCGAATATCAGCCTGGAATGGGTTCGGTTCAATTTTCACAGTTTCCGGTCTTGCCAGTTGAGTTTAAAAAAGCTGGCGAGCATGCAGAACTGTGGGAAGGGTTGATGCAGATGCGTAAAGAAGTTTTAAAGTCGATTGAGCGTCTGCGAGAATCTGGTCTTGTGAAAGTGGGTCTTGAGGTTAAGCTTGCTTTTGCGGTTGAGCCGGTTGATGCACAAGCGTTAAAACAACAGTCATTTATCGATATTATCTTGAAATCCGAACCATATTTTTTCTGCGAATGGTTGAACGTTTCTCAGGTTGAATGGGTCAAGGATGCGCAGAGTTGCGAGGCGACTGGTTTGCCGTGGCTCTTTGTTTCTGCTCAGAAGGCTGAGGGTGTTAAGTGTCCGCGATGCTGGAAGTACGAAATGACTGCTCATCCAGATGAATTGTGCGCAAGATGCGAGAAAATCGTATGACGATTACGATAGATGGACCAGCGGGCAGCGGAAAAACATCCGTTGCCCGAGAGCTGGCACAGCGACTTGGTATTCGTGTTTTGCAATCAGGATTGCTCTACCGAGCAGCCGCAATCGTTATTTTGGTTAATCGTGGAATTATTTCCAAAAATGCCTTAAAAAATAGTGATTTTTCGGTTGATATGGCCGTGTGCGCTGCCATAAAAAATGATTTGACAGTTTCGGAAGTTGAGCGTCTTTCGTGTATCGAATATGGGTATGCGGATGGAGCTATTTCTCCGTATGTCCTGATCGATGGTCAGTCGGTAGAAAAAGAATTGAGTACGTTTGGCGTAGGTCTTCCCGCTTCGGTTGTGAGCCAGCATCCACTGGTACGAGAGTGGGCTGTGGCTGTTCAGCGAGCTGTGGCATTACGTTATGATGTTGTTGCCGAGGGGCGTGACTGTGGCACAGTCGTATTTCCGCAGGCAGAGCATCAGTTCTTTTTGACTGCATCGCTTGAAGTTCGTCAAAAGCGTGTTGCTGCAGATACTCAACGAGGAGTTGCAAAAGCGGATGAGCAATTTCTTCAAAAAAGTATTTTAGATCGCGATTTACACGATCAAACCCGCAAGATTGCGCCATTGGTTGCCTCTCATCGAGCATTAATTGTCGATACGTCTGCTCTAAGCCTGCAGGAAGTGGTTGATTTTTTACTAAAAAAAATTATTGAGCAGCGCTCAAATCCTCAGTCTTAAAAAAAGTTTAAATTCATGAAAAAGTGGGGTGTTTGTTTCATATAGAAATAATGAAAAAAGTTAAAAAGTTAAAAAAAGAGAAAAAATGCTTAAAAAGTTTCGCTTGGTAATACCCTCTAGTCAAACGAGGTAATCTTGCGTAAATTTGTAAGTAAATAACAGTGTTTTTTGTGCGTCTAATTTAAAAAAAGGAATAAATATGACACAAATGTTTAAAAGAATGATGGCTCTTGCACTCGTGTTTGCAATGACCTCAGTTGAAGCTAAAAAAGTAAGCATGGCAGAAGTTCATGCAACGCTTCGCCCATACTTCACCGTAAGCAAACAAGGCGGC
>Ga0194133_10002273_pt1 | contig 30265 bp, 16 predicted proteins | sample TA2KigOf40mmetaG_FD_155448 | JGI IMG/M metagenome (GOLD analysis project Ga0194133, IMG submission 155448) | Freshwater microbial communities from Lake Tanganyika, Tanzania - TA2015055 Kigoma Offshore 40m | ecosystem: Environmental > Aquatic > Freshwater > Lake | place: Tanzania: Lake... | reverse complement strand
AACACTTTCTTTTGCGGTTGCAACATCCTTAAATCCCAATCCGTGAATTGTTCCTTTTGGATCTTCATCTGTATAGAGATCAGAGTGTTTATCAGACTTATCTGGTTGTCCTGGTTTCTTTGGAATGCGAGGATCGTTCATTTCACTGAAAGGTGACTTTGATTTAGTCTCCCCACCTCTTTGCCTTTTCTTTCGAGCGGCACAATGAGCTTTCTGAGAAAATCCACTTGGATTATCACAGTTTATTGATCTTTTATATTTGTTAGACCAACTCATTGAAAAGGATATTACTCTTTACTATTTAGAAAACCTTGTTTGAGTAGTTTGGAAAGATCAGACGTTGACCCAACAAAAACGGCATTATTGGTGACATTATTTGTAGTTTTTATAGTATCATCCTCAACATCCTTAAGTTTTTTTTGAAGATCTATCAATTTATCGGTAACATCTCCAACACTTTTAATAAGTTGTCCTGCAACTTCATATGCTCGGGGAGAATCAGATTCTCCAGCCAACTCCATAATACCATTAATTGCTTCTTGACCTTTTTCAATCAATGAGTACAAATTAGCTCTTGTATACTCATAATCTTTTTGAATATCATTTGGTTTAGATAATGATTTAGTGTCAATTTCAGTATTAGTTTTTTCTATTTCGACAAGACTACTTTCCACATTTAAAGCTTTGTCAATACTATCATATTTTGTCATAATTTAATTATTAAACATCTGTTTGCCTAGTTGGACTAAATTCTTTAGCATCACCTAAAAATGTCCAATCCTCATTAAATCCAAAGTCATCATCTGCTTCAACAAGAGCATCATCTTCTGCTGTAAGTCTGTGAATAATAGTATTATCCATATGTTGAGATGGAGTTGTTTTATTATATCCTCGCAAAACATTAAGAGTATTTGCACTTGGAATACCTGTTACTAACATAATTTCACCATCAATAATAATTCTATCATTAACGCTAAATGCGGATGAACTATCTACTTCAAGTAGAAGGGAAGAATCATTAAGAATATTTCTCAGATATGCTGATGAATCATTATTATAGTCTTTTTGAGCTTGAGGTGTAGCAACATATCTCATTTCACGTCTTGCTTTTGTTGTGTCTATACCACTATACAAATCGACTTGAACTTTTTTGATAAGTCCTTCAGTACTATCGGCAATAGGACCAAATAGATATGTTTTTGCAGTAAATCTTAAAGTGTAAATTAATGCTCTTCTGGTTGAAAAATCACCTTCATAATCATCTTGAAAATTAATACTATCTAAAGTAACTGGAATATCTCTTTTTTCTCCTATTGAATCTATGAGATCAACTGTGATATTAAATGCTGGTTGAAAATATGGTAATATTTGTTCAATGATTTGTAAAGAATCATCATTTAGTTTACTTAAAATATTTAATTCCAATCCAATATTATACGGAACGGGCATAAAAACTTTTTTTATATTTCCATTATCACATGCTTTAAAAGTTTGAGTTACTCCTGCTTTTCTTGTTGCATCATATTGAATAGAAACCATTTCAAAAGACATTCTTGGTAAAGTAATTTGAATTGGTTTGTTCAGTTCCGATTGTTGTTGAATTCTAGCTAAAAACTTTTGGATTGGTGCATATGCTAAAGGAACTCTTATATCACTGATGCTATTATCATCATTGTCTTTGTGTCTAATATGAATTTGATTAAAAAGAGTACCAAAAGATATAATAGTCTTTCTAATTATTTCGTGATAATAATATGTTCCTAACATTAATAAGTACCAAAAGGATTTGATTGTGAAAAATCTAAAATGAGATCTGCTTCTTCTTCAATTTCATCATTTTGACTATATTTATCATAAAGATCCATTTGATCAAATGATTGAACCGAATAAGTCGCTCCAGACTCTTTTCCAACAATTGATTCTCCTGGAATAAATCCTCTTGTTGTTGAACCAATTCCAACAAAAGAAATTTTAAGAATCTTAGTATCCTTATCCCATTCTTTAACTCTTGCTCTTGTTCTTGAGCGAGATCCTTCAATTACTTCATTAAATAGATAGGTTCCAATTCCAGTTATCAAATCTGGATTTGCAAATGTAATTGTTGGAGTTGCAGTATATCCAATTCCAGGATTTGATATGTATATCGCTCTAACAGAATCGTTAGAACCTACTCTACCTACAGATGCTATTCCTACTGCGGTTACACCGATAGCAGTAAGTGCTGGAGCACCGATATTTACTACAGGTGTGGTGGAGTATCCAACACCACCATCTGTTAGAATAAATCTGACAAGACCATTGTATGTGGTTTCAATAGAACAGGTTGCGGCAGCACCAGATCCACCACCTCCAGAAAATGTTATGATTGGTGCTCTAGTGTACCCAATACCTGCATTTGTCAATAGTATTCTTTCAACAGAACGAACTCCACCTCTTATAGTTGTAATTGCAACTGCTGTTGCATTATCGCCAGTCAAACCAGTTGGAGAGGTTGATATTGCTACTTTTGGATCAGAAGTATATCCGCTTCCATCATTATTTAAGAAAATTTGTCTGATATATCCAGTTCCAACAGTTCCAGTTGCTGTTGCCGTTGCACCAACTCCAATAAGTTTCAACGTAGTAATATATCCCTCATCTTGAATCTGAGTATCAATTTCCTCAATAGAAGTATCAATAATTTCATCTTCATATTCAAAGAGTTCACATTTCAACTCATAAACATATAACTTTCCTAACTGATAAAATGGTTGCTCATGCTCGACAAACTTAACTTCAAATAGTCTTTGACCTAATGGAAAATATATTAAGTCTCCTTCTCTTGGACGAGTTGAAACTTCAATTTCAGACTCTTCTGTTCCATCATCCAGACCACCTAAAAATGGAGCAATAAAGTCCTCAAATCTTTCTTTGGATATTGTGATGAGTAACTCATCTCTCAAACTCATACCAAACTTTGTTAATATATCTCCTCCGCCAGAATATCCCTCATAAGTATTCACATATGCTTCTAATGCAAAGTTATCATCAAACTTAGAAGATTGTATTTCTTCAATTATAGTTTTTCTTTTTACAAACTTTCTTGGAATATAAATTACCTCAACACCAAACATTCTTAACTGCTCGTTTACTAAATCTTGCAGTAGACGTTGTTCGCTAGGTGTTCCTTGTAAGAAAAAGGGGTTAAGTGCCATTATCCAATAAAATCATATGGTGGTAGCTCGTGCTCCAGAGCCATAACTTGCTTCAGATTTTCTAGTTCTCTCTCTGCATCCTCATATATCTCTCTTCCATTAAACTCAATACCTCCAGGTAATTTAACTCCTCTAAATTTAATTAAATTTTGTCCCCATTGTCTTTTAATTAAAGCAGTTAGATACTTTTTAAGAAAACTGTCATTATAAACTTTGGTAAATTCATTTGGATTCAGTATTCTATAACAATCTAACACAATAAAATTACCAGCAGTTTGAGCTCCCCAATCAATGTCCAAATATAATCTATTTTGTCTCTTATTAAACCTCAGTTGCTTATCAGTAGTAAGTAAAAAATCAATATCGGAAAGATAAGACTTAACCATAGAATATTGAAGAAGTTCAACAGAATTAAAATAATATAAATCATTTAAAAATAGTTGATATTTGATACTAAACATTCCCCCAGAAATAGAACTAGTATCAAATTTAAAAACATTTTCAATTCCAATTACAGAATCTGGAACTTGAATATAATTTGCAGTCTCATACCAATTAAATGTTGTACCTATTGTAGAAGTTGCTGTACTTGTTGTAATTCCAGGTCCTATAGGAGCTTTAGAAGTTGCCTTACCTCTATCAATATCATCTTGTGTTATTTGATATTTTAAATACATTCTTTCAACACCATCAAAATGACGCTCTTGGAAATACTGTAAGGCATCATCAACTAGATCATCAATTTGATCGTCATCAACGTTAATTTCTAATACTGGCGCACCTAAGCGTCTCAGACAATAATCAATAAGTTCTTGTCTAGTTGATGGTTTCGCCATTTTTACTTACCTTCTTTCTTGGTGCTTTCTAATAATGCATCATACTTATTTTGTATTTCAAGATTTGCCGATAGAAGATTATTTTTTTCTTCGGCAAAATCTGCTGTTAAAGTTTGAAGTTTGGCTTCAAGCAAAACATTTTGATTCGTTAGTGCCGCTAATTTTTGATTGTATAAACGCACTAAAACATTAATATCAACTTCACTTTCATTGTTCATATTTTAGAATGTTCCCCCATCTAAGGTTGATGTCCAATGTGGTTTATTAGTATATATGGTCGAAACTGTTGTTGGTATAATTGAAAGATTTTGAATAGAACCATTATCACCCTCTCTTCTAATATTTTGAGTATTAACAAATATCCCCTCAACACCAATTAAATTAATTGTAGATATTGTTCCACCAGTTTCAACTACACCATAGGCATTTGATACATCTTGTCTAATAATGTCTCCAGTAGAAACTGTAACTGAAGATCCAAGGGTTAATGTAACTTTTGTAATTGCTGTTAATACCTGTTTTGATGTAATTACTGGAGAAGCAGGATTATTTGTCGATGTTTGTAGTCCATCAGCATCAAAATAAACAACACCATGGGTATTAAAGTCTCCAGTTTGATAGTAGATACCTTTAATGTCAAGAAAACCTCTAGTCCCAGTTACAACACTGTTAGTAATGGTTGCATCTGGAATATAGGTCCAGGATCTAGCAGTTGCGGCACTTCCTACGTTAGTTCCATCAATGTATCCGAAGAAACCAGTTTTGTTGTTTGCGGTTCCACTGCTTGTATTGTAGTTAAAACCAACACCACGATCAGTATTAGTATCAAAAGCGTGAGTGATAGTTAACTGTGTGGTTGTTGAAATTCCAGGAGCAATGGTTGCATCTTGAAGTGTGACAACTTTATTTGAAGTATCATAAGAAGTAACTGTATTAACTCCAGAAAGAGACAGAGCAGCATTCCCACTTAAAACATCACCAGTATTAATTCCAGTAACTGAATCTAATCTAATTGTACTTACACCAGCAACAACCGTAGTTATTACTGTTCTGATACTAGTTACATCTCCAAGAATAATGATAGGATCATTTAAATCAACTGTAGTTGAGTTAACCGAGGTGGTTGTACCATCAACCTGCAAATTACCTTTGATGATAACAGTTCCCTCATTACTTAAACCATCTGGATATGGATCTAAGTAAAGTTCATTCCCAGAAATTGTCGATATTACATTATTTTCTAATTTAATTTGGTCAAATGTAGCACGACCAGTAATGTTAATAGTTCCACCAACATTCAGATTCTTTTCAATACCAACACCACCTTCAACAACCAGTGCGCCAGTATCTTTATTAACCGATTCGGTAACATCACCAATGTTAATAGCAACACCGTTTGCAAATGCCCAGTCTGCGCCTTCAATTTCAAATCTATTATCAGTTGCTTCATCGTAGCGCATCGCTACGTTTTTATCATCACCAAAAGTTAAATATGTATCATCAGGAATTACTACACTACCAATTCCAGTTGGATCAATGATAATATTACCATCAGTGTTAGTTGATGATAACGTGTTAGTATCTAATCTAAGATTATCAACATTCCACTGATCTATTTTTCTATTATTATCAAGAATAGCAACGATACCACCGTCACTATTTCTAGTATTTGATACCCCATCAACAGCACCTGGAGAGTGCTCCATCATTGAGGTATAGTAGTAACCACCTACAGGGTTTACATTATTTCCATCGTCGCCAATAAAGACTCTATCTTTATATTGATTAACTCCACCATAACTACCAATGCCTGTTACATAAGCTAGTTCGCCCCAATTTAGACTGGAAGGTTTATTAGTACCTGAGGATCTTTTGATCCTGATAATACTTGCCATTTTAGAAATTTCCCCCGTTAATGTCTAAATTCTGTGTTGCCCCTGGTGTAAGGGTTAATGTAGCGTCCCATTTGTTAGTAACACCATTATAAACAAGAACCATACCATCAAGTAAGACTGTGGCATTTACGTCAGATAACTCACTTAAGGCAACAAAACTAGATCCAGCTAATGCTGAAATAACTTTTATAGCATTTTGTTGACCTACTCGGACCTTTATTTCTGCCATTTATTAAATAGATTCCAAGATCTAATTAATATTTATACTGACTTGATTCCAAGTAATTTAATAACCTCTTGTTGTTTTAAATACAATTTACAATATAATTTTGAAAATATTTTCAATTCATCCATACTCATTTCATCAATTACTCTAGAGTGTTTTTCGTATTCAAATAATTTATCAATAGTTGCTAATTCAATTTCCTTTGGATCCATTAATTATCTCCTTTAGTAAATTTTTAATTTCATCAATATCATTTTTTATTTTTTCAATTTCTTCCTTTTGTTTTTTCTTTTCATTTTTCATTTTAATATATTGAGAATATCCAAATGTATCACAATTGATAATGGCTCCACTCATTTCATCTCGAAATAAATTTTTATCATTTTCTACAGGTATCATTTTTTTATGCTAATGCAATTACCCTAATGTCTGTAAAGACGGGAGTTCTTGCTTCATTTATAGATGACATCACAATTTTAATTTCAAACCCATCAAATGGTGGAAGATTATCTTCACTAAATTGATATTCTAAAAATTCATCATCTTCACTTGGTTTTACATATGCGTCAGGGAGTCCACTATTTTTGGAAATATCTATAATAGTATCTCCATATCCATCACCATCAGTATCTCGTAAATTATCATATCCAGGAAATAAAATAAACGACTGATTTACTTCACTAGAATCTGATCTATACAATCTATAGAGCACTCTGAAATTAGATTCTTCAGGTCTATAAGCAGTTACAAATACTTTTAGAGATGTTGCAGACTGTTCTAGATTAACTCGATTAGATATATAGACGGAACTATGTGGATCTCCTGTTATTTGATTAGATCTACCATCCAAAGCATAATCGGAGATAGGATTATTTACTCTACTACGGGCAATAGCAAAGAAAGTATTTTGAGTATCTAATGAAGGAGATAAATTAGAATCTGAACTATTCATTCTAACTCTAAAAATAAATGATTTATTGCCACTAAGACTTTGAACCTCATTTACTCTAGAACACATAAGTCTAGGACTTGACAGGAAGTTAACAGCATTTAGTTCAACTGGTTCATAATTTTGATCTAAGAATGAAATTTCAGTTCCACCAGAACTTGTACCACTTACAGTTCTCATCTGTGCCGAAACTGTTGTATTTTTTCCAGGTGTTTGAATATCAAATTGTGGAATAATTGCATTAAATTGATAATTTTGAGAAACGGAAATCTCATCTCCTCCTACAATTGTTTCCTCAGTAAAATTAACTTGATTATTTCCAGAAGATCTATCACCACGATCTACCTGAACATGATAAGTATCAAGATCTCTTAAAGATTTCAAATATGCATTCGATGGTAAATTGTGGGTTTTATTAATTTTAGTAAGAGAAATTCCATTCAATTCATACTTATAAGACACGTCTCCAGAAACATGGTTACTAATTGGAGTTCCATCTATTCCTCTCGTGCTTATACCTAAAGTTCCAGCGCCACCCGAACCTGCATTTATTGATGTATAATAAATTATTTCATTATTAACTTTAAGATATCCCCTAGAGGTAGAAATTCCTTCAAATGTTGCAAATGATGTAGTATCGGCAACAGCAACGCTTGTGGCATTAATTCCTAAATCTGCAGTCAATTTAACAGGAACAGAATCTGGATCAATATTCTTAATCTGCACTACATTAGAATCCGAATGCATTCCATGATTAAATTGTTTAATTTGTAATACATTTCCGGAATATAAATCATTAATTACAGAAGATGTCCCCCTAATATCAGTATTAGCAGTTGCTACAGCAGTTTGTCCATCATAATAGATAAGATCTTGTCCATTTATAAACTCTTCACCTTGAACATTAGTTAAGTATAGTGTATCAATTCCATTAATCGAGGACACAGAAATTCTTGCTCCAGTTCCTTTTACTACACTGCTTGTAGTAATACCAAGAACATCTCCTACAGCATATCCATTTCCAGTATTAGCAATACTAACAGTATTGATAAATCCTGAACTTGTAACTGTAACAGTTCCTGTTGCTCCTGATCCAGATCCTGTAATATTATAAAATGGAACATTACTATAAGTTCCACCAGAAGATCCACCAGAGTATCCAATTCCTGTATTGGCAATAGATACTGATACAATTGAACTACCTAACTTTTCAATATATCCAAAGGATTCTGGAGAAGATACTGTACCGTTACTAACCTTTTTACCAACTGTAAGAATTGAACCCATAGTTAAAGTAGTTGTAATTCCAACCTTTAACTTTCGTGGATAAGATACAATTGAATTTTCGTTTAAATAAGGAATTGCTATTGATTCTGGAATTAAGTTTGGATTATAAAATACAACATCTCCTGCAGTTGATGTAAAGTTTGCCTTATATAGTTTAAACTTCAAGTCTTGATATTGATTAGCAGTCCAAATTGTTCCATTTTGGGACTTAAATAGACTTCCACCAACATATTGTTTAGTTATCACAACACTTTCAGCAGATGGTAAATTACTGGTTGTGATAGTTTTTTCACCCATTGTTCCAACCCACATCTTATATTTGTCAGTAGTTGGAGCTAAAAATACCAATGCATATTCAGTTCCAGTTTGTAGATAAACTGGTGATGGAAAAACTATATTTGTTGCTACAGTAGCATCATTAGAAACTTTAATTTGTGAAGGTTTTAGAGGTACTGTTGAATATTTTGAAACTAAAAATGATGTGGGAGTTCCCAATTCAACAGTTCTCAATTCCACATATATTTGCTCATTTGGATCTTTTTCTGCAAAATAAACATCAACTGAAGTTAAAAATGCTCCAGTTTCATCTACAGTAAATGTTTGCGCTAAAGGATCGACATAACGAGCTAAAACATTTGTAACTTGAGTAGATACTAATCCAGAACCTCTATATGTTGCTTGTGCAGTTGAAATTGTGGAAGTGTCTCCGGGTAAGGGATTAATATTTTCTGGAGATTGATTTAATTTAAAAACTCTATCTCCTGTTCTAATTCTAACCAAAGGCGGTGGATTTGTATTTGGATCTCTAATAAAGAAACATCCATATAAATCACCTAAATCATCACTAATAAGTCTTATGTTAGAAACCGTAGCCACCGCTCCACTTGTTGCTCCAATTAATTTTATACCAACTTCAATATAACCACCATATCCAGTCAAAGATTCTTCCGCTAAAGAAAAAGTATCAACATTTAAAATTGTAGAAGATGCAGAATACGCAGAAGGTAAAGATTGAGAATTGTCATATGGATTTAATCTATATTCTAAATCAGGTGTAGCATAATTTCCCGTTTTATGAGATGGTTTTGCTGTCCTAAACGAAATAATTTTTTGCGATCCTCTATATCCATTTACAGTTTCTCCCACATTAAATGTACCAGAAACCATAGAAATTTCTAGAAGTTTTGGTATAATATCAAGAGAATTTATATCATCAATAAAACTATAATGTCTTGTAAGAGGTCTTAACGCGGAAGCAATAAACTCAACATTTCTTGATCTAAAATATGGATCTGGTTGACTTGTGGTTACAATATTTTCTACAAATCTTTCTACTAAAAATCCTTCTCCCCTAAATGCTTGAGGTCTCCAAGAAGTTCTTACATTTTCAATGTAAATATTTCTTACCCAATTGTCAGCAAAAGGAGACAATTTGATTCCACCAGTAAACTCTACAACATTAAATGGGTTTACATTTTCAACATTAGATGCATGTGGTTGCTCTATCCATGATTTTTCTTTATAGTTTAACGTAATGATATTGCCAGTTTTTCTAACATTTGAATCAAAAAGTGATAAATTTGAAGAAAAATCTGCGGTTGTAGAATCAATACTTGAATCTAAAGCAAGTTCAGATTTTAAAGACCAGAAATCTATAGCAGGAATTAATTGTTCATTTTCAGTATCAACATCACATCGAACATCACTGTTAGTATTGTTTATTAAACTAGCGTTTTTAAAATCATCAACAAAAAATCCAGTCTTAAATCTAGATAATCCATCACTATCTTGAATTTGTAGAGATTTAGTATTTAATTCAAGTAAAGTAAGCGAAGTTGTTCTTTCGAGGTTTTGAATTCTATCTTCAAGAGATCCAATGTCCCTCATTGTATATCTTCTATTATCAACTAATGTAATAACAACATCTTTTGGGTTATAAAGATAGGCAGGTAAACTAATGGTGGCAATATCCATTGCCTCTTCATTATTAAATGGTTGTTTTGGTTGAGATGCTGATAGTCCCTTTATAACTTGAAGATCTCCAAGTTTATTAAGAACTATTTTATCAATTCTAGGCAAATAATAACTATATCCAACTATGGAACTTTCATTGGGAGAAATTGTATAATATTGTGATGTTACTAAAAATGATCTATTAGTGAAATAGAAGGGCGATGTTGTTGATGAAGTAAATTCAGAGACTCTTGGTCTAAAATCTAAAGTGTCGGACGCTCTGACATTTTTAATAATTGTAGGAATATCAGTTAAAAATCTTTCTTTCTGATATGAATTTACTGTAAATACATCACCCTGTTCATTTGATGCAATATCATAATGATTAAAAATAATTAAAAGTTTTTTTGATGGTGCCGAAGCATTAGCATTGCGAATTATTTTTGAGTAGTCATAAAATTGTTCTTTTTGACCTTTATCTAAGGTATAATTATTGGTTAAATTAATATAACTTCCAATTGTTATTGATTGAATACTGGACTTGATTGTGGACTCATCAAAAGATACCAATTCTCCTACTTGAAACCTCTGAGAATTTAAATAAACAAATTCTACTTCTGTTCCAGAACTTGGTAATGTTACAATCTGCGCTACAGCGCCACTTGTATTTCCTGTTATCTTTTCGCCAAGAACTGCATTTGTATTTAAATTTAATCCTGAAACAAAAGTTAATTTATCTAAAACAGGATCTGAAGAATTTACAGACTCATAAACTGCAATAACATTAGATACGTCAGGAACGTTTAGAGAAATTTCTTTATCTTCTACTCTAAGTCCATAATATTGATTAGTTGATAATCCACTAATAGAAGTTGAAAAATATTTAATTGTCCTAGTTACACTTAATTTTTTACTTCTTACATATATCTTATTTTTACTAGTTATTTGTTGCTTTCTCAATGTCACATTTACGGTTACATTTCCAGATTGACTTGCTTTTAATCCTGTTAATGTAATTTGAGTCGCACTACCATTTAATGTAAATTGATTTGAAGATAATTTTTCAATTGTCCCATCAGAATAAAAAATTGAATATCTTTCTGAATCATAAGATTCGAAGAAGGCACTAGAAATTCCTGTATTTGAAACTGTTATAACTGCAGTTCCAACACTATTTGTTGATACTTCTTCAACTTGTGTAGTTATTAATAGACTTGATCCAGAAAAATTTACCGAAGATACATTTGTATTATTTAACTTAGTGTATAATCCTGGATTATTTGAATTTTTTAATTCGGGAACACCAAGACTAAATGTAGTTGTTTCTGTTGTTGATGTTGTAATACCACCGTCACATATCCCAGAGACAGTTGCAACTCCCGCAAGTGTCATTGTAAATCCATCTGGAGAAACTGAAACAACTCTATTAAAAGTTTCCGTTGAAAATCCAGTTCTTTGATATCTTATAATTGTATCAGTTTTAATTCCAGAAAATGATTTTCCTGAACAAGTCGCAATACCAGCAGAGTTAATTGTTATTCTATCAGTTAAATTGAAATTTTTTGGAGTTTGGCGAAATAAAACAGTGTCTGCAGAAAATGCGGTTTTTAAAGCCGCAGTAATTCCTACAGAATTTTGATATACTGATTTAATATCATCTACTGAATATTCTTTAACAAAAATAATAGAACGAGTGAGCGAAGAATCTTCATTGATAATAATTTCCTCTCCAGGAGCAAACTTACCGGAAGTTTGAGTTAAAGTTATTTGTTTTGACGATGCGTTAGTAACAACATATCCAGATGCTCCATTACTTACACCTCTTACATATGAACCTTCTGGACATTGGGATGCATTTAAGGATTCATTTAAATTGAGTTGTGCATATGTTTGAACATCAAATAAATACAAGTCCCATTGAGTAGTTGCGTTTGAATACTCTGCGTCAGTAAGATTGAAAGCATAAACTCTTGCATCACCAATAATAGTAGTTCCTGACCCTACAACTCCTTTTCTTTGATTAAAAAGTTTAACAGTATTTCCACTAGTATCAATACCAATAAACGGAGTACCAACTACATTATTTACTCTGAGTAGATTTCCCATTTCAAATGGGATTAAAGATGAACTAATGGTTTCAGTATCTCTTGGTTTTTCTACGTCTAGAATTACTGAACTTGGAATATTAACATCATATCCTCTAACATATGCTTGACCTGGAGAAACTTTATAACATAGCAAATTATCTGATGGAACATTACCAGAGCTAGTTTTTTGAGTTGCTAAATAAATTCCTTCATTAGAAATTCTGTCATTTAAGGAATTTAAAGCGGTAACCTCAAAGTCCTTTAAAGAATAATTACCAGATTCATCATAAGTTCTTTTAGCAAGATAATCTTGTAGTGTTGAATAAACTGATTTATCTTGAAGTTTTTTAATTTCTCCATTTTCAATTCTAATTAATTCAACAAAATTTTTATCATCAGTAAAGTCTTCAATATCTTTACTAACTAAGGAAGTTGAAATTTTAAATCTATCTGCTCCGGGAGCGGCATAATTTGAAAAACCCTTAGCATTATCATTTAAAGAAGAATCATCATCGGAAGAAACAATTTCTTCAGTAATATTTAATCCAACTCTATATGATGGAGTGTTTACACTTGGACTTAAAACTAAAACAGAATTTTTTACATCAACAAAAGTTCCTCTTATAAAATAAACGCCACTTGTTATGCCAACGGCAGACCCAGTTGCAGTCGCAGCAGAATTAACTAAAGTTGCGACCGTATCCCCTGAATTAATAGCAGTGTTTCCATAAACTATGTTGTCTAATATAATTAAAAGTTCACCATCTTCAAATATTGTTGCTTCAAAATCATTTCCTGCAGAAAGATACTTTACATAAAGCGTAACATCATCCACACCATCATTTGGTGGAATACTATAATTAGAAATTACTGCAGTAACACCAGAGTTTTGTCCTTTTATTCTTTTTCCAATTAATTTATTAATGTATAGTGATACATCAATACCCAAATGTTCCGAATTTACTTTAACAGAATAATATTGATTATCAAAAGCAACAGATCCCGGAATAACCATGGATCCTTCTTTAAAAATGTGACTACCAAACGATTCTACTTGATGTTGTAAAATTGATTGTAATGTAGTTAATTCTCTTGCTTGAACAGGAAATCCCGGTTTAAAGAGAACTCGATAAAAGTTTTTATCGACGTTAAAATCATCATAATATGGATTAATGTTGAGATTAGTTTTTTGTGGCATTTTTTAAAATTCCAGGATAATTTTAATGTCTTCTTTTTGGCGGGTATTTCTGCTTATCAAAGGTCTATTATCAATGTAAATAATTTCTCCCGATCCTTTATTTATCTCAGGATTTGAAAGACCTGCTGTAAAACTAACTCCAAAATTAATAACCTTATTACCAGTTGGATTTGTACTAACTCCAGTAAATCCAATATGAATTGAACCAGAAAATCCAGAACTAGAACCAGTTACAGAATTAGTTGAAGATTCAAAGTTTAAAACTTGAGATCCTGTTGAAATTCCTGCATAATCTGTTTGGTCTGAAGTAGAATTATTAAAATATAAAGATCTATCTCTAATATATTTTAGAACTTTAGTTTCACTATCATAAGAAGCTACATATCCTACTGCTTTTCCGCTTGTCACATTTTGAGTGATTTTTTCTCCAACTGTTGGAGTTCCAGTAATTGAAGAAAACTTCAAAGCATATGTTGAAGAATATTGACTTTCTGTAAAAGTTGCTGTTGATCCAAATGATGTTGGATTTTTTACAATTCCTATTTGAGCAAATTTAGTATCTGTTGGAAAGTCTTTTGTAGAATCATCAAACCTTGTATAAATTAAAAGTTTATCCGTTCCAAGTTCTTTATATACATCATATCCATGCCCCTTTGATGGTGGAATAATAGGAATTAACTTAGCTGGTGTCTCTGCTATAACCGCATTACTATTAATTGGACCCAAATCTACCATCCCATAAGTATAGTTTTTTCCACCAGCAGAAACTGTTGTATTGCTAATTTTATTATCAACAACATCTACAAGAACTGTAGCACCATTTCCATCTCCTAAAATATCAAATTCTTGACTTAATCCATTAGAGTAATTGTTACCAGTGTCTTCAATATAAACTTTTTTAATTTGATTATCATTCCTAGTAGAATCACCATTCTCCCTAACTGCTTGTATTTGAGCATCAGTGGTGGTTTGCCAACTATTTGGAACGGTAATATATTCAGTTGAATCAAATTTAATAATATCACTTGGACTAACTGTAAACAAATATTTCCAAATATATCCATCTCCACTCTCTCCAGCTTTAGATGGTTCTAAATCTGTAAATGTAGGCTCATCTTGAGATAGATTTCCACTAGTATTAATTCCAGATGACCCATTATCAATACATATGTAAACTTTATATTCTGAATTAACTACAAAATAATTTGCATCATATAAACGATATGACTGAGTTGTTGGAGAGGGATTGCTTACACTATAGTCATGACGATACATTTCATATCTATCACCTTGCGTCCATGTAACTTTTCTTATAACTCTTCTGATGTTTTCACTTGTAATTTTTTTACCAAAAATCATAGTATCATAAACATGATTTTGATAATTTAAATTATCAGTTGGACTTGGAGTATTTGTATCCCAACCTGCTTGCCTACCAAACCCAACTACACTAGATGGATTTGGTAAACCAACAAAAACATAATATGAATTTGAACTATTTTCAATAGATTCTACGAAATTGTTCGTATTTAAAATTCTAAACTGGTCTGTAACAATTGCGGACATATTATGATCTTTTTTTTATATTTATATTATAGAATTGAAAAGTTTTTAAGAAATAATTGTTCTAATTGCTCCAGTATCTCTTAACCCATATCCTCTTCTTTGAATAGTTGGGAATGTTGTTAACCCAGAATCAATTGTCAATCCAGATACACCAATAGAAACTGGAGAAGAACCTCTTGTTAACCCGGAAAGTTTACCCCAAGAATATCTTCCAATTGGAGAAGAAGCACTTGATGTAGTTATACCATTTATATTTGAATCTGATGCAATATTAGCAATTATTTGAGCATTAGTACCCGCAATTGTGAGATTAGCAACAATATAAATGTTGTCTACATTTACTGTACCAATTCCAATTATTGTATTATTTGTAGCATTGATAGAAGTCAAACCATTTCCCACAGAAGTATCTTTAACAAAAAATGGATATTCTGTTGTTAATCCTGCAAATCCACTTGGTCCTTGAACAAAAAACTTAATAGCAAGTGGATTTCCAGAAGTTCCTGATGTTGTTCCAATTCCAGTAATAATACCTGTAAACCCTTCAACTGTAGTAATATTAGTCACAGTTTCTGTTAAAATTTTGGGAGATGAAATGATTACTTGTGGTGGTGAGGTATATCCAAATCCAGGATTTGTAATTAATATGGAGGAAACTGTCCCACCTGCAGATATATTGACTGTTGCATTGGCAGTAGTTCCAACACCAACTCCAATTTTTTTAGGTGGAGCAATCTTAATAGTCACATTTCCAGTATATCCACTTCCAGGATTTGTTATTGTTAATGCAGAAATAGTTCCAGCAATAGAAACTGTTGCAGTTGAAGAAGCTGAAACTGGATCAGTTCCCTGAACAATTAATCCGTCAATTTTTGAAATTGTTACGCCATAATTATCTTCTTCATAATTAAAGAACTTTGCATCATCAACGAAAATTTCAGAGTCACTAGATGTAATATTTTTAATAATTTTTGCAGTCGGATAAACTTGAGATTCAATTGAATCTCTTGCTTTAGATACATATTCATTATTAATTAATAAATCAGTCTTTTGCTTAGTCCAATTTAATGGTTTATAATTAATTTCATCAATTCCCTGCTCAGTATAAATGTTTGTTTGAATTGTGTCAGAGTTTAAAATATTTTCTACTGTTCTAAAATTTTGAGTAATTGTATTTACATCATCATTATTTTTAAATACTTGTACTTTATCTCCTATTTTTATACTTTCATTAGCTTCAACTTCAAAACTATCCTCACCTCTAGTTCCTCTATAAAAGAAAATTGAAATTTGGTCTTCAGGTTGTGGAGAATCTGTGAATGTAAATGATGTGCCACCATCAAATTGATACGCTACATTAGGTTCTTGAATTACACCATTAATGAATATTAATAAAACAGAATTTAAGTCAATAACTGATGAAGTTGGATTTTCTAAATCCTTTTCAAAACTAAGAAGTTCACCATTATAATACAAAGGAAATCTTTTTCTACTACCATCTTGTAAATTTTTGATTGAATCAATATAATCTAGTTCCCCAAATTGCCAAGCAGAAAATGAATCAGTAAAGACATCTAACACCGTTATTTCAAATGGAGTAATTGGATTGCTTAATCCTTTGGCAGTAACCAAACCAACAGGTTTAAAGACATCCCCAATTCTAAATCCATATCCAGCTCTAGAAATTTTAAAAGAAGTCACTTCAAAAAGGGTGGATCCAATTCCTGTTGTAGATATTGCACCTACATCTAACGTTAATAAAAGATTTTTTCCACTATCTGTAGTTGATCCTATACCAGATCTTGATACACCAATAATTGATAAATTTTCATAAGAAGGTTGTGGTGTTTGAATCGTTGGATTAACATACCCACTACCACCAGAAACAACATTGAACGAAAGTGTTCCTCCAGCACCAACTGTTGCGTTAATAATTGCAACAGATCCAGCATGTCCTGGTTGGGTGACGCCAATAGAAACGTTTCCATAATATCCTGATCCTAAAATGTCTGTACTTCCAATACCAACTGCTACAATAGATCCACTACTTACCACTGCAGTCACAGAAGCACCTACTAATGGAGCAAATCCAGATCCTGTTGTTGACCCTAAAGATACAATAATACCATTTCTAGGAAGTTGATTTTGGTTTACATCACTAGATGAAATAATTGATTGTCCATTACTCGAAGTTATTCCTGTAAAAACAACGCTAGAAATTCCAGATTGTCCAATCAGTTCATAATTATTTCCAGAATTATTAGTTGTTGTTGGAGTTTGAAAAATATCATTTAAGAATAAAACACCGCTACCAGTTTCAATACCAACAGTATTAATTCCACTGGTAGTTAATGTAAATGTTTTTCCAATTCCAGTAAACTGATCGGAAATATCGTCATATAAAATATTTTTATCATAATTACTTCTTAAATAAACACGTCCACTAAATTTATCTTTTGGATAATCTAAGTTTGAACTATCTTTAAATTGTATTGGATTTCCTTTTGGAGCATCTGTAAAGAATATTTTACTACCTACTATATTAAATGCACCTCTATATAATTGACATAGTGTACCATCAGTATGTGTGGACGCCGAGCTGCCAACAAATCCTCTAGTTACCTCAATTAATGAAAATGTACCAATGCCAGTAATAGGACCGAAACTTGACGTGCCAATACCAACTCCAGTTACATTTACATATTCATCATCAATTTTAAGAATATCTTTAATCCTGATACTTGTAATTCCAGAAAGCGCAAAATAAGTTCTAGAGGACCCTACTTGCCCAAAATTATTTGCCAAAGTATGAGAAATTGGAACGTAACTGATCGGTTTTTGTACAACTCCATTTAATGATATAATACTTTTTTCAAGTTTTTTAGACATCTCTAAGGTATGTGCATTTCCAGATCCAAATGTTGTAAAAGTTACATAAATTCCAGCACCGGCGTATTCTTTTTTAGTCGCTAATTTAAATTGATCATTATTTATTTTAATGGCATAAACTTTATATGGAAGAATATTTGTAACCACTCCAACATAATTTGATGTAGATCCAATACCTACACCAGAAGCATTAACTCCTATAAATGTAGATCCTGGAGTGTAAATTAATTCTTCTCCTGTGCTGAAAAAGTGATTTTTAATTGTAAAAGTACCAGTTGCAGCGGCAAATGTTGTTGATGGATTGAATATTTTTTTATAAATCGGATATTCTTGATATTTTATATCAAAATCTAATTTATTAGATCTTACACCATTGATTGCATTGTAAGCAAAAAGTTGTAAATCATCTGTAAATGTTCCATAACTTAAAGATTGTGGATCATTGTCATTATCATTATCGAAATAGAAAATCTCATTAAAACTTTGAATTTGAACACTTGTTCCAAGACCACTATCTGGATAGAATTTTAATACAGCGGTTGATCCTTCTTTAACTCCACCAAAAGTTCCAATACCAGAAGTGCTACCAACAGAAACAGTTTGAAGAGATGGATATGTTGATACATAAACATTTGATCCATCTTGAACCATCAAAACTTGATGTAAAGCATTTGTATTTGCATAAGAAACTCTGACAAAAGATTTTAAAGCAGATACAGTATCAGTTGAAACTCCAATAACAGTAGTTGCTCCTATAGAAACTGCGTATCTAGATTCAAAACGAGCACTTCTTTCAGATCCATCTGGTTGAGACACTGCTAAAAATCTATAAGTTCCTATTCCTACAGAAGTTGTTCCAAATCCAATAATTCTAGATCTTACTAAAATAGAATTACTTTGATCATTATGACACTTAAGTGAAAGTTTACCAGAAGTAATATTTGATGTTATTATTCCAACTAAAGATGTTGAAGTTGATGAAATTCCCTGAATTTCATCATTATCAAAATAAACACTATTTTGATATACATTAGAGCCATTATGATTTACAAATAACTCAATATAATTTACTTCATTTGTTATTGTATTTTCAATATGAATATCCGCAAATATTGCTTCAACTTGATTTGCTTCAACTTCAAGTATAGTTTCAGTAGTACCTGATCCAACAGATTTATTTGATCCTGTTAAAGATATAAATCCTAACGATTGAGTTCCTATTCCTCCGACAATAGAATTAAAGTATGATTTAAGTACCTTAATATCGTAGTCAACATTATATGGATCAGTTGGTTCAAATCTAATTACTTTTTGTAATGAAACATCATCAATTTCTCCTATAAAATTTCCAACATTAGTTAACGTACTAACTCCAGATAATGTACCTCTTACAAAAGTGCTTATCCCCGAATTATTTTTTAATGCAACAATGTCATATAATTGTAAATTTTTTGAGTTAGATTCTTTTACTTGAATTAAATATTTTGAATATGTGTCATTAAAAGAATCAATATTTATGAATTCATTGAGATTAGATTCTTTATTTGAAAATTGATTACTTATATCATCAATAATTAATACTCTATTACTTAAACATTCAATATAATCTGCTAATTTTTTATTTTTAAATTTCAAAAACTTAGATTTGGATTGATATGTATCAACATCTAAAGTTAAATCAAAATTGTTAATAGTATCAACTCTTTTTTCTTCAATAACATCAAGAACAATAAGTTCTGTTGTTTTAGATGCATATGTTGCTGCAATTCCTGTTTTAGATTCAATTTGAGTATCTGCAAAGTTTTTCAATCCAGAAGCATGTAGAATTCCATTTACAGGATTAACCAGATTTTCATACTCTATTTTACTTCTAACAGAGTATGAAAGATTTTGATAATAATCATTATCAGATAATTTTTGCGATACTTCATTTAATCTTCCAAAGTCAGAATTCCAACCTTGATCTTGTTTGCTTGAAAAATCTATCACAAATTTTCCATCACTTTGAATTATATTTCTAACAGTAGCAATAACACCTGATTTTTTGCCTCTAATAATCTCACCCTCTGTTAAGATATAATCACCTTTTACCTTAATATAATTAAACTCACTATCGGTGACAATTAAATCTCTTTCTATAAATCCTGATGTGGAATTTGAAAGAAGGGTTTCTCCTATATCAAAATATGAAATTTCTTGAGTAACTTTAAAAATTGGATAATTTTTTCTGGGAATAATTAAACCATACCCACTTTGATTGGTTTTTGCAATTCCTACATTAGTAGAAATTCCACTCAAACTATATCTAACAACTGCTGGATTAGTATTTTCATATGAAGACACTTTAAAAAATCTATATCCATAATCTTCCGAATTAAATCCATCACCACTACCAAAAATCTTTTCAATACCTTCAACAAATATCTCCTCACCAGTAGTAAAGAGATCTGTAGTAGTACTAAATCCTAAAATCGGTGTGTACAAAATACAGGTTACAATACCGGAAGAAGATGATAATACTGAAGAAATTCCAACTCCATTGCTATTATCAATTGCAACAACTGATTTATTATTAGAATTTAATCCATAAGGTTGAGAAACAATTTGAACAGAAGAAATTGAATTTGAATCTAAATTGCAAGATAGAGCATCCGTATTTACAACATCGCCAGTTTCAGAGTCAATAATAATTAAATTAGGTTTAATAGTATATCCTTTTCCACCATCAAGAACTTGGACATTTGTAATTGTATTTGAATTTGTATATTGAATTATTGATCCTACATCGGATGTTGGTCTTAAAGTTTTATCTGGGGAATAATCAAATCCAACATCTAATAGTCTTGTTTTGACTATTTTACCAATAGAATTAGAATCAAGTATAACATTTGCGTTATTTCCATTGCTAGAAGAAACGCCAATAAATTTAGGAAGTTTTTTATAGTTATATCCCGGAGAAACGATTTTTAATTTTTTAATTCCACCTGAAGTATTTGTGGAAGTTGTTGAATATTTAAGAATTTTATGTTGCGATTGAACTAAATTACTTCTGTCTGGATTTTTATCTAAGGTTATATTAAATGTTGTGGTTGCAGCACCAGAAATAACATAAGACCCGTTATAATAACTATCAATAAATAAAATTTCGGAATAATTTTGAACATCTTTGTCCGAAGTGCTAATATATCCAGACGCTTCAAGACCATAAAACAATTTAAGAGGAAGATCTTCAATATATTTCAATGTTAATGTTGCATTTGATGTAACACCAATAGTGCCAAAACCAATTACATTGAATGTTGTTGTGCTACCAGTAGAAACAAATTCATTTTGTAAATTTTGATCATAAAATATTTTAAAGTTTCTTTCCAAAAGAGAAGAATCAGATAAATCAAACACTAAAGTTGAATTCTTTATTACTTCAATTTTAGGATTAACTAAACTGATCTGATGTGAAACACCGCCAATTCCATTTATGCTTACAATATTTGGATATTGCAATTGAGTATCAAAGTAAGTTTCAGAAAGTTGAATACTATCATTATCAATTTTATAAACAAAATAGAAATCGGTGTTTAAACCAGAAGCTACTTGAGTAGATTCATAAAATATTTTATCTCCAGTATTGAGATGTGATGCATCTAGTGTAATTTGTGAGTTGGTAGTGTTGATTCCTGATGAACTAAATCCAATTGGATTAATCAATACTCTATCATAATTTTGATTATATTTTACTCTAACTATAGATGAACTTCCAATTCCAACTATAGTGTTTGGCACAACTTCTAATTTTACTACATCGCCATCAACTAAATTATGAGATGTAGATACAGATACTGTAGATGTAATTTTTTCAATAGTTCCTGTTACCTGTGATAAATTAGTGGAAATATAATATTCATAACTATCAGATCCATTATTTAAAAAGTATAAACCATTTGTGCTTGTAGTTAAACCAATAGATGTTGTAAGTCCAATATAGTCTTTAGACTTATTAATTATATAAACTGTTTGTGTATTGGAGGAAAATGGAACATTAAAAGATGATCCTGAAGGAGTATTTGAGCAAAGTAATGAAGATCCATTTCTTGCAAAAGTTACTTGTTGTCCTGTTTTAAATGGATGATTTGGTAAGTAAATACTTTGATTTGGAATAGAAATAGTTCTTGTTACATCACCAACTGTATTTGTAACCGAAGATGATCCTCCGGAAGTCGTGCCTATACCTACACTTTGCTTTGGATTAAAATAAACAGTTTTATTATTAAAAGATTCAAAATATGGTACAGACACCGATACTTGAACTTTGTTTGGTAAAATGTTTACAGCGGTTGAGATAGTATGTGCAGCCCCAATTGGAGATCTTTTAACTCTTAGTATTGATCCTTCCGAGTAAATATTTAAAACTGATAATAATTCAGTTTTTATTTTTAACGTGCTTCCAATAGAAACTGAATCTGGAATATTAGAAACATAAATATCCTCAATCAAACTTGACGGGACAGCAGAACTCATCGATTTAAATAAACCAACACTTTCTGTAGTGACTCCAACATTATGTCCACCAAATAGTTTAGAAATTGATGTAGTTAATCCAGAAATACTAATATTATCATTATTAATTAAATCGTGATAGGGAGTAATATAACCCTCAACTGTTCTACTATCTTTCCAAATAAAGACTGAAGAATTATAAGTTTCAGATTGAGTTAAAATTTTAGTAATTGGCTTACCTTCAACTTCAGAAATCTTAATAAGTAAATCACTACCATCTGTATTGTTGTTGTCAAATAAAAGTTTTTCCCCAACACGATATCCATCTCCAGATGCTTCAACTTCAACAATATCTATAGATCCTTTAGTTACAGACTCAACTATTGTTTGTTGATTAATAAATTCATTTGATTCATTTAAAAAGTCATTGTTAGCATACTTTTCTCCAACATTATATGGAAATGTATTTCTTACTAAATCTGAATTGTTAAAGTCAAAAGTTTGATCGAGAATAAAATTATCTTCTTCAACCTCAGATCTATAATAATCTCCAATAAAATATGGATAAGATGGATCTAATGTATTTGTTGATGTATTTGTATCAATTCCAACAAAATATGCATAAATTCCATTTGGAAACTCCGGAGTTTTACAAAATCTTCCATTATAAATATCCAAATCTCCAGAATTTGTAAATACATAATCATCAACAAAAAATCCTGGAGCAAATCCAGTTGGTCTATCTTCTATTCTAGAAGAATTTAGAGTGTATCCAGTTTTAATTAATTTAATTGATGATATTTGTTTTGGATTGGAAAATCCATATGGACCATAAATCGGATTGCCATCATAAGCCCATCCAATTATTGGTGAATGTGAAATACCATTATCATCAAAATTGCTTGATAAAATACTAGTTGAATATCCTACAATAGTATATTTTAAATTATTCTTCGTTTCTACAAGATTTTCAGAGTTAAATCTATATTGCTCATTGAGAGTTAAAGATCTAATAGAACAATCAAAAACTACTCCACTACCAGATGGAGTTACTTTTATACTAGTAGTATTTTGAATATAGTTTATTCCCGATTTAATAACAATTACATCAATTACTTTTTCATCAAAAATAACTGGTCTTAAAATAGCTCCCTGCCCTTCACCTTGAACTTCTAAAAGTGGTGTAGAGTAATATTCAGATCCCCCCGATAAAACTGTAACTTTAATAATTTTACCATCTTTTACAATTGCTTTCAACTGAGCATTTTTTCCATTTTTAACAGTAAACTTTGGTTTCTTTTGTAAATTTAAAATATTTGATCCATATCCTGTTCCCTTTTCATACAGATAAGCATCAATAATTTTTCCTTTTACAATTGGAGTCGCAGTAATTACACCAACAGTACTACTTCCAAAAGATACATTAATTGTTAACTCAATATTTGGATATTTAAAAATGTGATATCCACTACCAACGGAAGAAAATTTTATATAATTTTTTCTTGTATAATTTGATGTTATAGATGCACCTATTCCAGCATTTGCCAATCTAAAATTATTTTCGTCAATTTTTAAAACATAATAAGAATTTAATGTGCTTAATCCTACGATTGGAGTTCCTATAGATTCATATCTAACAATATCGCCATCATTAAAATTATGATTTATAAATGTTATAGAATTTGTTTGAGAAGAAATTCCAGCAGATTTAACATAAAGTTGTCTGTTTTGATACCCATTTCCGGGATTTAATACCTTAATGTCTTTAAGTGTATTTTTTTCAAGTGTTCTAAATTTATGCAGACCAGTAGCATTTTCTGTTGTAAATCCAACCGTATTAATTCCAACAAAGTAATCACTAAAAGTAGGATAAAGTTCTACTGTTTTTGAATTAATTATTTTGGCGTGATATCTAGATCCATTAACTAATGTTTCATTTGCTATTACATTAAAAGGCAATTTATAAGTAGAAATTCCTAAACTAGAATTTCCATTATTATTGTAAATAATTACCTGTCCATTTGTAAAATTATGGTCCGACGTAAATGTGATTGTTTCATTTGTTACATCTACACCTCCTCCATATAAAGAGGATGTAGCATTAAATTCAACTTCTCTAAATCTTTTAGAAATAATTGGTTTAAATAAGGCACCACTTCCATTTCCACCAGAAATAGTTACTGAAATAACACTTTCAATGTCAAAATCTTGTGGATCAACGTATACTGCAGATACCGTACCACTAACAACTGGTTTAACAAGACAAGTGGTTCCTACTGAAGGAGGTGATACTTCAACAACAGGTGGATTGATAACATCATAGTCAAAACCAGAGTTGACAACTGTAACTTTATCTAAAGGTCCGTAGTAAATTTTATCAGATGATTTTGGACTTAATATTTCAACACCATTAATTAATAATCCAACAGGTCCAGAGGCAACATTTGTTTTTGTAAAATTAGTTTTTATTAATTTATTTTCGTTTAAAGAAAATTTTCTTAATATATTTTGTGGACTTATTACAAGATTCTTATGTCTTCTTAAGATAAAAGTATGAGAACCAGTTCCTGAAGGAAGATCGCTAAATTGCAGATAATTATTAGTTCCAATAAAGGACCTAGATCCATAAAGTCTAACTTTATTTGAATCTAAAATTTCAATATAATAAGTATTTCCAGAAGTTAATCCAGGTATTTCGATTGATTCTGGTGAGTAAATAACTTCATCGCCAGTAATAAATGAAGTTGAAGATGTAAATGAAATAATAGAATATTTTAAAGTTACATTATTAAATCCCTGAAGAGCACTTCCGTTTGCTTCTTGAATGGAAGATTTTATAATATTTTTATTAATTTGATAATCAGGTAAAGAGTTTGACGCAACATATCCATAATTATCATTAACATAAACATTTTGAACATTTGAAATTATTTTATTATTACCATATTCTAAAGGTGATCCATTACTATAAGATTTTTTAATTTTTCTTCTTATATCATATTTTCCAGTAATTATTGGAGAAAACCCTCCCAAATTATTTAAAATAACTTGTTTATTAATTTGGTTTATTGTAGAAACCTCAGCATCAAATACCTCAACAATTTCACTTCCTCTTCTTAAAATATCTACTTTATCGCCAACTTTTAAACTCGATTTATCAATATCAGTTAAAAGTGTAAACGTAGATCCGGAAATTGAAGCAACTTGATATCTCGAACTAGTGTTATAAATCCAAGAATTTGCAAAAATTTGTTTAAATGTTTTACTTGTAGATGGATTTTTAATTTTTTCTCCTATATTTTTTATTCCAATTCGATCACCTTTTTTTGCAAAAAATATATTTTTGGGCACAAAGTCAGAAAGAACTCCTGTAATTCTTAATTCAACTTCTTTTGTTACATCTCCATCCTCATATCCATAAACGATTTCATCAGATCTTATTGTAGAAGCAACTGAAATTTGACTATTAACTCCAGAACATCCTAAAAACTGATTAACGCTTTTATTCGAATATGTAATCTCATTTGAATTACATACTAGTGTTCCAGTCTGTCCAAATCCAATTGTTGAATCTACTGAAATAATTGATGATCCAACTGGAACTGTCTCCAATACCTTTGTATTTCCAGAAACAGTAAATGTCCCTTCTGTTAAATTATCTTCATCATATCCAACAAACAAATAAAGTTTATAATAAGTTTTATTTTTTCTGTTAATAATTTCAATCTCAGAAACTGATCCTTGAATAGTTTCATCTGTAGATTTTTTAATTGTTTGTCCCTTTAATTTTAAAGGATTACCTGATATTTTTTCTGCTACAATAACTTCTCTTCTAGAAAATTGTGATGTGGAGGGTTTTAAAAGAAAATTTTCAAGATCAATAACTTTTACATCTTCATTATATAAAACTTTAAATAAAATTTTATATGATTCTTCAGTTCCTTTAGATTCATAAAGACTTTTTGCTTCCTTTATAAAATTTCCTACGTTTAAATCTGAAGTAAAAGCAGTATTTTCTAGTCCTGGTGTATAAGTATACTTAAGATTTTGATAAAATTCTTGTAAGAATAAAGAACTTAAATTTTTAACAACAGATCCAGATGTATGAATTCCTGCAGAAGAACTTGAAAAAACAAGTTCTTCTGGATTATTTACTTGATGATAGGATGTGATTCCACTAAATCCTCTTATACACCCAGTAAATGTATTAGTAGTTAAACCAGTATATGTAATAATTTCATTATCAATTTTTAAAAGACCATACTGTTGTGGATAACCATGCGTAGAATTTACAAAAATAGTGTCAGACGATGAGGTTATTGTATTTGATAGTATTGTTTCTCCAATAACTACTTCAGGAAGTAAATTATCAAGTTTTAAATATTGATCTAAATTCTCAGAAATATCAATAGGACCTCCTTGATATTCTTGAGAAATATAATATTGCTTTAAAAACTCTGAGGTTTTAGGAGACTCTGAAAGTAAAAACTCAGGAATTTGATTTTGTACAATTTGTTGTATTTTTACTCGACTATCAAAACCAGTTTCTATCATATTTTATTTCCTCTCCAGCTCCAGATCTCCGTTAGAATAACTTGATGTATAGTAATCTCTTACGAAAGTAACTCCAGAAATATCTTCTCCAGAAGAAATTACATCTTTAACCATATTTAGTTTGCTGTTTTCAATGTTAAAACTTAGATACAAATCACTTAAACCAACAACATCATTTGACTCAGGATAAGCTTGAATCTCAATAATATTATTTTCTTTAACTGTTGAGGTGATATTAAGAGTTGAAATTAGTATTTCTCCAGTATTATAGTTAACTGTTCCACAAGATGTGATTATGACTTTATAAGAATTATCTAAAGATTTTTTTACTACAGAAAGTATTCCTTTTCCACTACCATCCAATGTTCCGTCTTTATTTTTATTTGGAATATCAGTAAAATAAACAACGTCAGAGACGCCTGAAACATAAAAACCTGTACTTTTGATATTTAATCCATTAGGGTTTACATGAAACTTATTTCCATAACATAATTCATATTGTGTGAAAGTATTTAAAATTGCACGTAAATTTCTACGAATTTTTACTTTCGTAATATTTGAAGTTATTGCACTATCAACATTATCAATTACTTGAAGAAGTTTACTATATTTAAATCTCCCACCAAATTGATTTAAATCAACAGAACCTGCATAAGTATTTAAAGATTGAATAATTGAAGTCTGTAAATTATTTACATTTGAAACTTTAGGGGAATCATAATAAATTGAAGAATCAATCTCAACATAAAGAACTTTAAGATCAACTATTTCTTGATTGATTCCACTTAAAGAATACTGTTTTAATTTATTTAAAATTGTTTGTTTATCAAAGTCGGAAACATAGTCTCCATTTTTGGGTTTAATGCTAATTAAAACTTTACCAAACTGAGGAGGCGTCAATTCTTCACCACCAACTACAGAAACAGATTCTGTATTTGAATATATTTGTGAAATAATTGCCTCATAATCTCTTGCAGTAACCGCCCTATATTGTGAAGAATAAAGTCTAGGTGCAAAATATTTAATTGAAGAAATCGGTTCAATATCACCACCGTTTCTTGCATTTTGAATTGTAGTTATGGTTGCTGTTCCTGCTGATGGGACAACAATATTTTTAGAGGAGTCTTTAATCACTCCAGAAAAACTAAAGTTTGATGGTCCATTACCATCTTTACCATCAGTAACAATGTATGTTACAGTAATTATTGATTGATTTTCTAATTTCTTTCCGATTATTCCGTCACCGAATAATAATTCATACTTTTCATCTTGCACTTCTTGAAGTAAGTATATCTCAGATGTTGTTTTAATTCCAACAATATTATCTATTTTCTGATATTCCTTTCCTAATCCACTATCAGAAGGAGATTTGACATAAACAACAATTGTTGAAGTATCAATAAATGAATTTTCTAAAATAAATCTTTGATTCAAAGATTTATCAACTGTAAACTGTTTAGATAAAAACGTTCCTTGATAAATTTCAATAGGATTGGATGGCAATCCAAAACTTGCTATTCCATTTTGAATAGTTGTTGTAATATTTTCGGGGATTGAAAACGTATATGTACTTTCATTTGCGGTTCCAACGCATACCAAACCTGCCTGTAAGGTCAGAGAACTGCTTGTTGATGTTGTTGGGACATCAATTACCACCTCTGCCTTTGCTGCGCTTCTAGACCTAGGTACGTATCCAATATTTCTTGCAAGAGAAACGACATTCTCTCTTAAAGTTGCAGAATCCAAAAAGGATTCATTTACAACCATATTTGAATTAAATGCCGTAATATATGTATTATATGCTAAAGTATCAATTAGAACTGAAAAGTTAGAACCTTCGAAGTCAAAATCCGTAAAATCAGAATTTGCACGAAGATAATCTTTAATAGATGTTCTTATTTGATCAAAATCTAGATTTGTAAACTTAGTAAAAGGCATTTTATCTTGTTGCCTCTAGTATAAATGTAAATTCTTGAGTTGGAAATTCCTGTCCAATAATATCAAAAATAACTGTCACATCAAATGAATTGTTATCTGGTTGTGGATCTACGTTGACTTGAACATTTGTAACTCTAGGTTCAAAATTTTGAAGTGTCGTAAGAATTTGTTCTTCAATAATTGATGCTGTTCCATAATCAATAAAATCAAACAGACTTGAACGTACTTGGGATCCTAATAGAGAATTAAAAAACCTCTCAGTTGGGATCGTTTCTACTAGATTTCTTACAGAACGACGAATTGCAGATTCATTTTTTAAAATTGGCAGATCTTTAGTTACCGGATGTGGTTGAAAAGATAAACTAATATCTTTGAATGCTCGTGAAACTTTTGAAACTACCATATGGACGATATTTTTCTTTCATTATTTATAGTTATTTCCATGGAATTCCATAAGATGGTTCTGTCCCATAATTCCAATCATCATAATCATCATCATTACGAATCTTTTCATGTAATTCTTCTTGCTTTTTTAAATTATGTTTTGGGGCAAGATCATGCATAACTTCTTGAATTACTCTTTTTGGTGGTATTGAATCATAATCTGTAATTAATTTAGCAGTTCCCCACATTTCTCTCATATAGTTGGGATCTCTATCGACTGGCAAATTAGACATTTTAACTCCTGTTTTAAACAAATAAAACAGAACTTTTATAAAGGAGGTTGCTATCTCCTTATGTCTATTTAACGTTCGACTTCACGTAGAGAATATGAGTCAGAATTGAGGTATTTGAGTATTTCTAAGGCAATCAACCGTGGATTTCCTTCACCACATGTGTATACATCAACTGCCAAACATCCATTTTCTGGCCATGTATGACAAGAAACGTGACTTTCTGCAAGTGCAATTACAACTGTACAACCTTGTGGAAGAAAACAATGAGAAAATATGTTCAATATTGTCATTTTTGCACGCTCAATACCTTTAATCATGACGTTTTGTAGAGAATCTACGTCATTGATAAGGTTAAAATCAACATCATACACCTCTAAGAGCAGGTGTTTGCCCATTGAATACTGTTTCAATTCAATTTTTGTAAAAAATTTATTTATTTCTAATTTTTTGAACCATTTGATAATCTTTTCCTAAAACTCCTTGTAAATAGTCATCATCCCATGAGTCATGGTAATCTGTTTT
>Ga0194133_10002271_pt1 | contig 30276 bp, 16 predicted proteins | sample TA2KigOf40mmetaG_FD_155448 | JGI IMG/M metagenome (GOLD analysis project Ga0194133, IMG submission 155448) | Freshwater microbial communities from Lake Tanganyika, Tanzania - TA2015055 Kigoma Offshore 40m | ecosystem: Environmental > Aquatic > Freshwater > Lake | place: Tanzania: Lake... | reverse complement strand
GAACACGTGAGCGATCAAGAGATATATCAAATGAAGATAATGCTGGGAATGATGACGCGAAGCCTTCTACGCCGAAGAACGATGGTATTACAAATACGGATAATTTCTCTCAGTCGATCGATTTTCTCCGTAAATTAGCGATGAAACGCCGTCAGATGACGCAAAAAAAAAGTTCATCAAAGGATAATCCTCCGCCGGCGAAAACAACCGAAGCCCAAATATTAAATAAAGTTGCTGAAACATTACACAACGGTGAAATTGTAACGAATACTGGGTTGTTAGGGTTGCCCGTAGTTCCTACTATCGTTTCACCGCGTCAAGATATAATCACGACAACCGCGGCGGATCCGTTTCCTGTTATTTCACTTGGTTCGATGCCGGTTATAAATCCTATAGCGACAAGTTATGATACAGCATCTTCATTATCAACACCAAGTATCGTTTCAGAACCTCCAAAACTTACACAACTTGCTGAAATGTATAATAATACAATCGCAGCAGCACCCGATGCGTTACCTGATAATCCAAAGGACGCGTCTGTTGAACCAAATAACGAATCATCATTTCATATCCCTCAGAAACCAGAAGACCTTTTGCCTTCTATTTTTATTAAAGAAGAACCGCCTCATGGTTGTTTGAAAAATGGGAAAAAACCGACATTTAGAGAATGGGCGAGTAAGATACTAGGGGGTGGTCCGCCGGGGGTTCCGCCGGGGGTTCCGCCCCCCTACGACGGCGGTGCGACTGGCGGCGGAATTCAATCAACATCCAGCACTGATACGAATACACATAATAAGAGTGTCCAGCCTATAAGTGGTAGCACCGGTGAGATTGACCCTTCACAAATTGCCGGCATGCGTGTTAAAATCCGTAAAACACATAAAAAACGTTACCGTATCGGTAAACATGATGATGTTGTCGGTGTGTTATTAAAAAATAAACAGACACAACGGCATATTCAAAGTCAACATTTATCACTACGACAGAGGTCGATTGGCGAAATACGAAAATATTTATACGACCATCATCTTTTAAAGATTGGTTCTAATGCACCGCCTGACGTTCTTCGCCGTATGTATGAAGATGCCATATTAACCGGTGATGTAAAAAACACGAACGATGGTGTTTTGTTACACAATTTTATGTCAGGTGGTAGTGGTGAATAATACGCTACCGGCGGCGATTCCATTCGCCACGCTACCTGCGGCGATTCCATTCCATTCCATTCCATTTCATTTCATTAGCAATGTGTGCATATATACACCGTATTTTCCGGCATCGAGTGTGTATCTATATTTCTACTTTCACTTCCTCTCGGAAATAGTATATCATCTAGTGTCCGTCCATGAATATGAAACTTGCGTGTCTTCTTCAAAAGAATTGGAATATCTCGATATTGCCGTTTTTTGACCAGATCATCATAAATATACTGAATAACATAATCAACAAGGTAAGACTCAAGACGAATAAACATCGGATCACTTCTTCCAATATTACCAATTTTACATGTATCTCTGTTTGTATTTACATTATAGTGTCGATCATTATCATTATCATCGTCATCGTCATCGTCATCATAATAATCATCGATGCGTATCGGAATATTGAATTTATATTTCCAGAATGTGTCGCAAGAGATACACACATCTAGTGTAACCATACTATGATTGTTTCTGCGTATAATATGATTCATGGTTCGTATTTGTTATTACTGACTGTTTTTATTGAAACATTATATTTAAGTTCATTCATCAAGTGACATAAATATATTTGAATATAATTACTACCATTACATTCCATTATGAATATTTACATTAGAAATCCAAGAACGAACGACTGGACACAATCTAGACGAGTTATCACACCTGGAATGCGTGACGCCTACGCAAATTACAAAGAAGACCCTGAACATCTTCATTTTCGAGAAAAGCCGTATGTATCGGAAAACTGGGTCGTATATCGCCCAGACAACGACCCTTATTTGCCCACGTATATTGTGCGACGGACTGACGTCTTTCCTGAACGTTTTTCAGGACTGAACCTGAACCTGAACCTTCGGCATATCACATCAGAAGTTCATGAAATAATGGAAAATAATCATGTCGCAATACCAATTATCGACCTGAACGATATTTACGTATTTTTAACTGACCACCCTCCGAATGAACCAAACTGGGTTGCTGCGCGGTCTTATCAAATTTGGGCATATCGTGATTATGTGTATGACCGTTTCAGGTCTATCAAAAAATCATATATGACGATCGGCACGCAACCGTTTGTCTATGAAAATGACGCCCATATACTCGTAAATCAAATGGTTACAATCGATATTCCAAATTTACTTCCGAATATCGTATTCAATATATCGCGAAATGATAATAATAGTGTTTATTTCGAGAGAAATAATGAGTTTCGAACACGTGTCCGAATTTGCGACAGTCAATATGCGCGAATAGGATATCTCGGTTTTTATACACGAATTACTATGGATCCGGGTATGATCGTTATGTATCCACCCGAACTTCCGCCAATCCCATCGGCATCTCCGAACCTTCTCTCGGTCGCACATTTATCTCCGTTGGAGGAAATCGACGGCGACGGCGACGGCGGCAACGGCGAACAGTGTATATTGTGCGTTCGCTATCGCGTGAATGCCCGTTTCTCTCCATGTGAGCATCAAGTATGCTGTTCAGACTGTTATTCCAAGATGTCAAAAAATGTATGCCCAGTATGTCGTGCGGAGATTACACGCTTGATGAATGTATAATAAAGCTATATCGCGAGAGATATATAACATTACGTGCGAGAGATTTCGTTCGTTCGTTAATAAGATGGCACTTATTAAAGAGTATTTTACATTAACTAAAAAATATACTGCGGAATATGGAGAGAAAACTGTCGTGCTTCTTCAGGTCGGGGCTTTCTTTGAGGTTTACGGACAAATAATTACTCCGGCCGCGGAGGGGGGTGCCGGGGGTGCTGTGACGTGTTCTGGTAGTCGCATCGACGATTTTTGCTCGATCTGCGAACTCGCCAAAGCGAATAAAACACCTGGATTTGTCATGGCCGGATTTCGTGATTACGGGCTTGATAAGTATTTGAAGAAATTACAGGATGCCGGATATACTGCGGTTGTTTATGTTCAAGATGGTATAAAGAACCCGCCCGTTCGTTCGCTTCAAGGTATCTATTCGCCGGGGACTTATTTCTCCACTGATGTCGTAGACGGCGGCGGCGGCGGCGGCGGTCATGCGCTCTCGAATAACATCGCATGTATTTGGATCGAGAAAATCTCTCGAACACTCATTATGGGAATGACAAATATCGATATTTATACAGGACGCGCAACCATCTTTGAAACTGAGAATAAAGACTCACATAATCCAACAACATATGATGAAGTCGAGAGATTTATTTCGTCATATATGCCGTCAGAAGTGATTCTTATATCGAATCTCTCGACGAGAGAAGTTGAAGACATCATACATTACACGAATATACAGGCGAAGGTGGTTCATCGGGTATCGACGACGGGAGCGACGGCAGCAACAACGGCGCCTGCGACACTAAAATCCGAGAGATGCACGAAACAAATCTATCAAATGGAGGTGCTGAGAACCTTTTATCCAGATGGTCGATCTAAATCTCTCGAACAATCATTTATGAATTATACAATCGCCACCCAATCACTTGTTTATTTATTAAACTTCATCTACGAACATAATCCAAGCTTGGTTTCAAAGATCCAAGAGCCTGTCTTTGAAAACATGTCCGAGAGATTGGTCCTCGCAAATCATTCTTTACGTCAATTGAATATCATCGATGATGGTAATGCTGGTGGCGGTGGCGGTGGCGGTGGCGGTGGCGTAGGGTCTCGTCTCAGTTCGGTTCTCTCACTTCTAAATCATACAGTCACTCCGATGGGTTCGCGTGCTTACAAATACGCACTTCTTCATCCAGTATTCGATGAAACACGTCTAGAACAAGACTACGCAATTACAGAATACATGCTGTCTCTCGGGACCGGCACATGCCTTACCTATGCCGTATTCCGAGAGAAATTAGCGTTCATGAAGGATATCGAAAAACTACACCGACATATTATATTACGAAAGATTTCACCATCTCATACGTATAATCTTTTCCATAACTTGCGTCATATTCGGGAATTATATTCGATGTGTTTGAGAGATTCGACCATTACAGAACATCTTTCTGAGAGATGGAATATTCGTGATGACGTTGTCGGGAAAAGCACCATTTTATTGGATTTATTTGAAAAGACGTTGAATATCGATTTGTGTCGTGATATTACCGATACTCAGTTTGATACGAATATCATTCAGCGCGGTATATCCACAGAATTAGACAAACTCACGGATGATTATCGATACACACAGAAATCTCTCGAAGAAGTTCAGCGGGTTTTGAATGAGTTGATTCTGGCTGGCGAACAAAAATCGTCGGGCGCGGGTGCGGGTGCGACCGCCGAACCTGATTATGTCAAAATCCATGAAACTGACAAGATGGGAATCTCTCTTCAAGCGACCAAACGACGCACCAAAATCCTTGAAGACCGCATCAAAAAACTCCCAGCTGATGGAAAAGTGATTACGATTGTTCTTGATAAAGAAACGAACCGCACACTAATGTTCGACACAGGCGGTATTACATGTCCCACCGCATCTGGAAGTAACAATACGATACATAGTCCACAAATCTACGAGTTATGTGCTACGGTTGTAAGCCTGCGGGTGAAAATTTCAGATATGGTCGCTGTGTTGTATCAAGGATTCATATGTTCGCTCCATGAATATTACCATGACTTCGAGAATATGACGGCATTCGTGAGCGCGATTGATATAATACAGAATAGGTGTTATGTCGCTCGGAAATACAATTATTGTCGGCCGGTAATTGCGGAGGCGGAGGGCTCGTCATTCGTCCGTGCAACTGGGCTTCGTCACTGTCTCATCGAGAGAATCAACGAGGAAGAATGCTACGTCACCAACGACGTTTCTCTCGGCGGCGACGGTATGCTTCTTTATGGAACGAACGCAGTCGGAAAAACCAGCCTCATCCGCGCAATCGGAGTTGCCGTCATCATGGCTCAGGCCGGATTTTATGTTCCCGCTTCGGGGTTCGTCTATCGTCCATACCGCGCAATCATGACACGCATTCTTGGTAACGATAATTTATTCAAAGGTCTCTCCACATTCGTGGTTGAAATGTCCGAACTTCGCGTGATTTTGCGTATGGCCGATACGCACACTCTTGTCCTCGGCGACGAATTATGCTCAGGAACTGAAATGGATTCAGCAATCAGCATCTTTGTAGCCGGCCTACAGCACCTTTACCGTGCCGGTGCATCGTTCATCTTCGCAACACACCTTCATGAAATCGCGGGGTATTCAGAGATCCGAGAGATGGCTCCACGGCTGCGTCTGGCACATATGCGTGTGTTTTACGATAAATCCCGCGATACGTTGGTGTATGACCGGAAGTTACAGGATGGTGCGGGTGAAAGCATGTATGGTCTAGAAGTGTGTAAGTCGCTTCATCTTCCCGATGATTTCTTGGAAAACGCGAATACGATTCGTGTGAAATATCGCGGGGTCAGCACGAAAACGCCCACCGCGAGTATTTTAGATGACGCAACACCGTCTCGGTATAATGCGGCAAAACTGCGGCGATTATGCGAATTGTGTCAGAAAAAAAAGGGAACGGAGGTCCATCATCTTCAGCATCAGGAAAGTGCGGACACGAATGACTTCATCGGACATATTCATAAGAACCATCCGGCCAATCTGGCGACGGTTTGTGAAGACTGTCATCGAGAGATTCATACGACCGGTGTTGAACACGTGAAAGTGAAAACGGGGAAGGGTGTGCGGATTGTGGCGAAGAAAGAATAATCTATCTATAATGTAACGTATAGTTGAAATATCGAAGAATACGCTAACGGATATGGACCGAGCATCAAACGCACTTAGCGCAATCAAAGACGCGGGAACATCTGCTGTGAGCACGGTGGGTGGGTTTTTGTCATCATCAGCAGATAGCGGTATCACCGCATTCAAAGGAACGAGTTTAGGCGAGTCCTTTTTTAAGAATATTGGCGCGATCATGGTTGTCGTATTTATTTTATTGGGAGGAATGTTATATATCGATTTAGCGAGCGGAGGCAGCGGAGTATTGAAAGATCAAGAAGTTGTCGAAAGAAAGGTATATATTGAACCGAATACCGGGATTGCCGGCGGCACCGGTGCTAGCGATGATACCCGTGTATTACCGACCGATGTCGCATGGACCGCACCCATGATAACTATGCGAAACGAAATGAAAGAGGCATTCGGCACACCATATACAGAATCTCAGTTAGATAAAATTCAAACCACGTGTTCTGACTCATTTTGTGTAATGCATAATAAATCGCCTGCGGAGTTAGAACGCGCGTGTAATTCGATCACCTCGAAAAAAATGTGCGGGACGAAATGCTGCTGTGGATGGGCGAAGTATACCGGATTTGAAGGTGATAATGATCCGGTGGTGACCATGAATACCGCCCAAGCGAATGTCGCTGATCCAAGCGGCCGGGCGGATGAAGCAATCGCTCCTGGCAAATGTGTTTCGGGGAATGCCAAACGGCCGTATGATATCAAAGACGCCAACAACAACGATCGTGATATCGCATATTACTATTATTTAGGACAGTGTGTCGGCGGACGTGGATGTATGAAGGAGGGGACGGTGCGGGCGTAAAAATATATGGATATTGTATAAGATGGCGACATTACGACGATCTTCACTACGAAAAAATAAGTTGAATAAACATAAAAATAAAAAAACACAAAAGGGCGGATATTTGATTCCGAATTCGCGAACGCCTTCGCGAACGCCTCGGTCGAGGTCGAGGTCGAGGTCGAGGTCGCGATCACTGATAGTGAATAAACCACAATAAAAATTGATATATAAAAACAATATGTATTCATATATCAATACGCTCCGTTACGCTCCGTTACGCTCCGTTACGCTCCGTTACGCTCCGTTACACTCCGTTACACTCCGTTACTTCGCGTCGCTACTCCATTATGATCATCCCCGTTAAATGCTTCACCTGCGGCAAGGTCCTCGCCGACAAATACCGGTATTATTTAGCCGAAGTGCGTAAAATTAAGCTTTCCCGCGATCTCGACGTCGACAAGGTTATCTACCTCACAGCGGAATATATCGACAAGACGCCGGAAGGCGAAGTCATGGACTCACTCGGTCTTACGAAGATGTGTTGCCGTCGTCATATGCTGACCCATGTTGATATTATTTAGACTATACAAGGAAGGTATTTTGACATATAAGCTAAGGCATCTTATTATTTTCTATTTATAATACAATAATAAGATATATATATAATGGCATCATCGAAAAAATATCGTAAGCGCTCAACCAAAAGCGGTAGCAACAAGCGTCGCTCCTCCTCCTCCTGCGCCGGCGGTAAGTCGCGTCGTAGTTCTTCCAAAAAAAAGAACGGCACACGTAAATGGGATCAGAAGGGTTGTCAGTCTGGTGGCGGTAGTATGACAGGTGGCTGGCCATGGGGTCCTAGCGATGTTCAACACGCCGGCAATGGTGGTGGTGTTGGCGGAGTATCACCTGTTCCTCAATCCATCAACGGTAATCACTACTCTTTGAACACCGCGACAATGTCGCCCCCACAAAGCAGCAACCATCTCGTTGAAAAGGGAATGTTTGGTGGTGGTAGTGGTAGTGGTAGTGGTAGTGGTAGTGGTCGCAGTAGGCGTGGTCGCGGTCACGGTCACGGTCGCGGTCGCCGTCATCGCAAATTCATCGGTGAGCAGCATGGCGGTATGGCCGAATATTTACCTGAAGCTGCGAATATGTCTTTACGCGGTGTCGCGGAAACTCCCGCGAGCGTTGTCAACACATTACAGGGTGATTCTACAGCGTTTGTGACATCGAATCCAACAGTTCAACCCATCGCACAACCAGTTCAGTTGAAGTAAAAACCTTTTTTGGAGAGTTTAGGTGTATATTTTATTACAATACTATTATATACACACGAATACCTATACCTAACCACCACTACGATGGATAGCGTGATTTCTAAGATACAATCCTTATGCACCCCCGCGTTTATTTTTTTCATTCTATCGGTTCTTTCGTTGTTTATTATGCTGTTCGATAACCTCGAAAACACGCATCAATATTGCTTCGGAAATGTCAGCTGTAACGTCGCAAATACATCCACGATTTTTATTGTGGAAATCTTGTTCGTCGTGTTCTGGACATGGGTTTTGAACGTGATCTGCTCGCGCGGCTACGTGAATGTTGCTTGGTTTATACTGCTTTTCCCTTATATTTTATTGTTCGCATTATTATTGTTTGGTGCGGCAGAAATCCGTAATACCCAAAAGATGAATGAAGCGAGTGTGGCGATTATTGACCCATTTAGCTTTCGGGGTTGAACCTTGTTGTGTTATTATTTATGTATCTATAATAACACACATAAATAATAATACATTATACATAGTAGAGGACCCATTATTTTTACTAACATGGATTCTGACCCCGAACTACCCTGGAAGGTGATCCAGCGGTTATTTGACGATGACCCGCAAATGATGGTTCGTCATCATATCGACTCATATAACGATTTCTTCGGCAAGGGGATCTTCAAGATATTTCGCGAGAGAAATCCCATCATTCTTCAAAAAGAACAGGACCCCGATACACAAGAGTTCAATCTACGCTGTGAATTGTATTTAGGTGGAAAGAACGGCGACAAAGTTTATTTCGGAAAACCGATTATTTATGATGACGACCGCGAGCATTATATGTTTCCGAATGAAGCCCGGTTACGTAATATGACCTATGGAACAACCATCCATTATGACGTTGATGTTATCTTCAAGATTGCGGTGCCGGATGAGGCGGCGGTGGGCGGTAGCGGCCGTCGCATCGAAGTTACAACGGCAACTCTCGAGAGAATTCTTCTCGGCAGATTCCCCATCATGGTCCAGTCCAACAATTGTATTCTCCACGGTCTTGAACCGAAAGCCCGTTTTTTTATGGGCGAATGTAAAAACGACTATGGTGGTTATTTTATCATCGACGGCAAGGAAAAGACGATCATTTCGCAAGAGAAATTCGCGGATAATATGCTTTATATTCGTGAAAACAACGAAGACAATATGTATACACATGCCGCCGATATCCGCACCGTAAGCGAGGACGCATCCAAACCCGAGCGCACATTATCCGTCAGAATCGTCGCTCCAACCACCCTTTTAACCAATAAACAAATCGTCGTCAATATTCCGAATGTGCGTTCGCCGGTCCCCTTATTCATCGTGATGCGTGCTCTCGGTGTTCTCTCGGATCGCGATATTTTAGAGTTCTGCCTGCTCGACCTCGACGAAAACGCCGAACTCCTTGACCATTTTATTCCATCGATTCATGACGCGAACAAGGTTTTCACACAAGAAGGTGCGATCAAATTCATCGCGACACTGACAAAATCCAAGACGATCCCTCAAGTCCATGATATTCTTATGAACTATTTCTTACCACAAGTAGGTGAGACGAATTACATCCAGAAAGCGTATTTCCTCGGGAATATGGTCTATAAGTTACTGCGCGTATCTCTCAAACTTGATGCTCCCACCGACCGCGATAGTTTCAAATTCAAACGTATCGAGTTAAGTGGCTCGCTCATCTATGATCTATTCAAGGAATATTATGCGCTTCAACAACAGCATATCCGTCTCTCGATGGATCGCGAATATTTCAAAGACCCGAAGAAATACGAGAAGAATTTCGTGGGACTTATTCAAATGAATTATCAGGAATTCTTCCGCGAACGTATCGTGGAGAACGGGTTCAAGAAAGCATTTAAAGGAAATTGGGGCGCGACCGACCATACGAAGCGGATCGGCGTCATCCAAGACTTGAATCGTTTGTCGTATAATTCGTTTCTCTCACATCTGCGTAAAATTAACCTGCCAATGGATAGCAGCGCGAAAGTGACTAAACCGCGTATGCTTCATGGGTCGCAGTGGGGAATGATCGACCCGGTGGATTCACCTGATGGTGCGAATATCGGGTTTCATAAACATTTGGCGTTTGGAACGCGGGTAACGAATCAGTGCTCTGCGTATCCGATGATGCAGTGGTTGCGCGAAGTCGTGAAAATGCAGCTTCTTGAAGAATGTACACGAATGTTCCTTTATTATACCACGAAGATATTCGTGAATGGAACATGGGTTGGTGCTGTGACACGTCCTGAAGAAACGATGCGACTTATTCGTCTTCATCGCCGGAATGCGCTTATTCCGATTTTTGTAAGCTGCTGCTGGGATATCAAAAACAACGAAATCCATGTTTTTACGGATGCGGGTCGTCTATGCCGACCGATTTTTTACATCGATGAGGATACCGGTCGTCCAAGTTATGATAAAGACGAGATCTTGGAAATGATACGTGCTGGAAAAGCGTCATGGGAACAGATGACGACGGGATTTACTGCGAAATCGGACCCAACGTTTAATCCATCACACTGTAATTACTATACAATCGATGAGCTATATGGACATGCTCATGATACGTCGGCGTTGACTGCGAAACAAAAGGTCGCGGATGATGTGGCTCGTGTAAATACGATCGAGGACTTTCGACGCTTGAAGGCGACACAAGCGATTATCGAATATATCGATACATCGGAGACCGAGTCTACCCTTATTTCGATGAGTCATAAATTCGAGAGACCGGGTGCTAGCGAAGATAAAGGAAAAAAAGACAGCAGCGGCGAGAGCAGCGGCGAAAGCAGCGGCGAGAGCAGCGACGAGAGCAGCGGAGGCGAGAGCAGCGGCGAGGGTGCGGATGGCGAACATTCAGGCGGTGGTCGTAGTCGCGGTCGTAGTCGTAGTCGCGGTCGTAGTCGCCGCCGAAGTTATCATCATCGCGCACGCGTTCTTTCCAGTGACGGAAAACAATATACACATGTCGAAATTCATCCTTCTCTCCTCATGGGGGTTATGGGAAATCAAATCTGCTTTCCAGAAAATAATCCTGTCGCACGTAATGTCTTCGGCTGCGGTCAGGCCAAACAAGCCGCATCAATCTATCATAGTAATTACCAAGTTCGTATCGATAAGATGGGCGTCGTCATCAACAACGGCGAAGTTCCGATCGTAAAGAGTCGATACCTCGATCTCATCAATCACGAAGAACACCCGTGCGGTTTCAACGCAGTCGTCGCAATCATGTCATTCAACGGGTATAATGTGGAAGACTCGATTCTTTTTAACGAGGCGAGCATCAAACGCGGAATGTTCCGTATTACGTATTACAATATGTATGAAGCACGTGAAGAAAGCAGTAGTGTTCGCGGTGCTCAACGAGATACTCGGTTCGCAAATATCCAAAAAGAAGGCGCAATCGGGATCAAACCAGGATATGATTACAGTTACCTAGACGAACACGGTCTTATTCGCGAAAATACCGAGATGGACGATAAAAAAGTCGTGATCGGAATGGGTTCTATAAGTATTCATAATGACGGGGGTCAGATGCGTGATATGTCAGTTATGCCAAAGAAGGGGCAACTCGGATTCGTCGATAAAGCATTTATGACAGAAGGCGAGACGGGTTTTCGCATCGGTAAAGTCCGGATTCGCGAGGAACGTTTTCCGTCGATCGGTGATAAGTTCTGCTCTCGATGCGGACAGAAAGGAACGTGTGGACTTATTATTCCAGAGAAGGATATGCCATTCACGAAAGACGGAATTCGCCCCGATATTATTATTAATCCTCATGCAATCCCAACACGTATGACCATCGGCCAACTCATCGAGTCGCTTATGGGGAAAGCGTGCGTGCTTCATGGCGGCTTCGGCAACTGCACCGCATATACGAACAACGGCACCAAACATGAATCATTCGGATCAGTTTTAACCGAATATGGGTTTCATTCATCGGGGACTGAGGTATTATATAACGGAATGACGGGTGAGCAAATCAAGAGCGATATTTATATCGGACCCACCTATTACATGCGTCTCAAACAAATGGTGAAGGACAAGATCAACTATCGCTCACAGGGACCGCGCACTCAACTCACTCGTCAAACGGTTCAAGGACGTGCGAATGATGGCGGCCTTCGTGTGGGTGAAATGGAACGTGATGGTATTCTTGGACATGGTGCCGCGCATTTTCTCAACGAGTCACTTATGGTGCGTGGCGATGAATACTATATGGCGGTTTGTAATAAATCGGGCATGATCGCTATTTATAATCCGACACAGAATTTATTCATGAGCCCGATGGTAGATGGACCGATTCAGTTTTCGGGGAATTTGACGGATGCGGCGACGGCGACGTCGGGTAGCGGCAGCGGGGCGAGTGTGATTCATATGACGAAGTTTGGTCGTTCGTTCAGTATTGTCCGTATTCCGTATTGCCTGAAACTACTGATGCAGGAACTCGTCGTGATGAATGTTCAGATGCGTATTATTACCGAAGATAATATTGACCAACTTCCGAGTATGTCGTATTCAAAGAATGTGTATCGTGTGCTGAAAGACGGCAAAGGTGCGATGGGTGTCGATGATATTATCGAGAGAAATCGGCTGGCGGCGGGATTGAAACCGCGTGACAAGACGGGAGCGACGGGAGCGACGGGAGCGGAAAGCACCGGCGTGGGCGTGGGCCGAGACGACGAGCTAGAAGAAGAAGCCGCAATCGGCAGCCGCGTTTATTTACCAAGCCGCAGCGAACAAGAAGAAGAACAACGTATGTTGTCGGCGCAAGAATCAAGAACCGCCGCGAATGCGACTGCTAAATTCGACCCAGATGAACGCATCGATGAAATTATTCCTGACCTTGATATCGATACAAAACAAAGTATTCGAAATTTAGGTTGGCGATTTGCGCTGAAAGAGGATATTGCTCGTCAATTACAAGGAAATCGCGCCTCTGGCAGCGGAAAAATACCGACGATCACGTCAAACGACATCACCAGCGAGGATCTCGTTCTGGAGTCTGTTATCTTGGACAAAAATGGCGAACCTACCGAGAGATGGACAATTAGTGGCAGACAATGGGTCGGCGATTATCCAACACGATACCCCGACGGATGGCTATCTGAAATGCTTGTATATCCCGATGATACCCCGATTTCACCAAGCGACATGGTTGAAGAATTACGCACGACTCGCAAACCTTTGAACTGGGTGACATCTATTATTTCGCTTATGGACAAATATGGCAGACGAAAAATGGTGAGAAATCAATCATCCATCGTCAAATCACAGAATGAAATTGCGTTGGATGAAAATGAACGCAGTCTTGCTGAAAACGAACGAGAGACACAACGAGTATCAGATGATATCGCACGTGCGAAGCGTGAAGGAAATGTTGCGGATGAAGAGAGGTTGAAAGTTCAATTGACACGATTGGCAGATGAACGCACGAAATTAGATTCGTTGCGCCGAGAGATGAAACGCGAGATCGATGCCGAAGAAGATCGTCAACGACGTGAATATGCTCCATCAACCCCGCAATATTCTAGTATTTTTTCGTCAGAAAATTCACCTGACGAACAACAGGCTGAAGAAGTTCGACGTGCGGTGAGTTCTTTTAACGCGAAAATGCTTGAAAAATACGGAGACAATGACGAAAATATTCCAGAAAGTGATGGATTTTCACCGCGCACACCCTCGTCACCCGCGTATTCGTCCATATTTGAAGGCGGCGGTAACAGTCGTCAACTCGGCGGTGGCGGTGGCAAATTCATACCTCAAATACCCACTTCTGTCCTTGATCATTATTTGAATACAAAGTATGGTGTATCTTCAAAACATACAACCTTTAACCTATCCGGTCTTCAATCGTTGTCGTCATCGTCCGGATTGATGACGGGTGGTGGTAATGGTAGTGGTGGAGTAGGACTACCAACTATGAATATACCGGTTGTTGCTACTATGCCAATGGCGGGGATGATGCCAGTTCAAGCACAACAAGGCGGCGGCGTGACGGTAGGAACCAACGGATTACAACAACAACAACAACAACCGCTACTAAGTCAGCAATCATCAAATGGTCAAACCGGAGGCACCAGTGCCAATAACGGCGAACCAAACGCGCAAGGAGTGAAGACATTCTCAATCAAACTGTAAAATTGAATAATAAAGATTTGTTATTAGTATATAGTAAGTTCATTACATTCGACGTATTCAATTCGTCTATTTCATTCAATTCATTTGATTACATATTATGTCGACCGCACATATCAGCAGTGGAACTGTTTCCTCATTATTTAAATCGAGGAATATCCTTCTACAATTACTTGCTCGTCAAGGCATGGACGTATCTAATTATACGGATTATGGTGTTGCTGAAGTCCAAACGATGTATGCGAACAATCAATTGGATATGCTTCTAACGACGGAAAAGGATATTCATCCTGGAAGAAAGGTATATGTCAAGTATTATTTAGCCAAAACACTTCGCCGAGAGAATATCAATCACATGATCGACGACCTCTATTACCTTGAACAGGTGCTTCAACCCACAGACACACTTATTATTGTTATGAAACAGGAAGTGAATGACACCGTTATCGGTATTCTCAACGAAATTTGGGAAAAAGACCGGATTTTCATCGTGATTCATTCTCTCGACCGTCTTCAATTCAATCTACTGGAGCATCAATACGTTCCAGAACATGTCGTCTTGACAGAAGCAGAACAAGCAGAAGTGTTGAAAAAATACAATATCACCGATACAAAGCAGATGCCGAGCATCTCTCGATATGACCCAGTAGCTCTTGCGATTGGGTTACGACCTGGACAAATATGTAAAATAACAAGGTCTAGTAAGACATCAGTCACGAGCAACTTTTACAGGTATTGTATCGCCAGTTAATCGCGTCGCGTAGCGTCTATCGCACACACACACACACACACACACACACACACGCACATGTTCGTAACTATTATTTTTTATTGCTGTAATATAACTGATATATTAAGCATGGCGACGTGTAGTTCCGGCGATAAATTTAGAATTCAATCCAGCAACGGCGCAGAAATAACCGCGAACTCAAATACCATAAATACATGCACCGCAACAAATATTCTTGACCGACTTCATCGCGAATTTACAGAAAAATACGCACCAAGTTCAGGCACGGCTCCGGTTGGTAAAACAGCTATTTCCGATACGCATCGAAATCACCCGACATTTTATCTACGAAAACAGCCCACACTTTCATCCTTTTTCGGCGAAAAAGACGATGGTCAAGAAATAAATCGATTTAACAATATGCTTTCAGCGGATCCACCAAAAACGGAAGATGACCCGCAATATCGGACTACGATTCATGGAATTATGAATGGAGCGTATAATAATCAGCTAACGACTGATAACTATAAGACGCCGCCAACTCCACAGTCAGATTTGAGTAATCCTAGCAGTTTTAAAGGGTTATATGGTCTGGTAAATCTGAATAATGTTCTTGAAACCCAGATCGATACCATCATAAAAGGCATAACCGGTAGTGAATCTGCCGCCCAAGCAACATCGGATATTGCGAATAAATACGCAAAGCGTCGAGAAATACAAACAACAATACAAACAATCGCTGATCGAGAGAATGAGATCTATCGAGAGAAATTCTTGAATTTGATTCTTATGGTTGTGGGTATATTTATCATAGGAACACAACTTGTCAATAAATACTTTTCATATGGGAGCGGTGTCGGTGCTACTGGAAGCGGGAACAGCGGAGGAGGGTTCTTCGGAAATTTATTTACCGGATTTGGATTAGGAGCTAGTAGTGGATTATTTAGTCGTTTTGGCGGACTTGGTTTAGGTCGTAGTGGACGCTCACGTATTACCGGAATGTTTTCAAATAACCCTTACTCATTATCTACAAGGTAAAATGTAGAATACGCACATCGAGTGAATAATGAATGTTCGAATAAATATCATGTTATAATATGTATTATATATAACATAACATACTGTAATGGATTTTCAAGAAAGACAAAGATTGTTCCCTAATGCGACACCTCAATCTCTCGACAATTTTGACAATAAACATACAACAATCAAAGAAGGTGTCGCTCTTCAAAATGACGATGACTTGAATAAGGCGATGTCTTCGCTTATGACTGAATATGCGAAGGACATCGATGAGAGCGGTGATAGTGGTAAAAAAAACAAACAAGAAGGTATGCTTACTGGAACATCTTTGAATATGAACCTTCTTCAAGGCGACCTCTTACAATACGGGCGATATGATTTACATAAGAACCCGATTCAACCATTTACAGATCGTTTGCTTTCGTCATCATCCGGTGACAATATCGTCTCATATAAGGAAGGTCTCACCAACGATGACCGAAATATGGTTAGAGCAACCACGACCGGCACGACAAGTGCGGGCAAAAGCCAGAAATTGCTCGACCTTGAAAAACAATTAAGCTATCTCACGACGGATTATACAAACCAGTATCGACTATACACCGAAGACCTACTTACACGTTCTAGGTTTCTTCAAACGAATAGTCAATATTTGAACAAATTGGTGCGCGATCTCTCACATTCCGGAAGCGACGCGAGTGCCGCTTATTATTACGTGAACTCTTTCGGATATACACACCGTTACAAAGACCTATCGTCGGTTCTTTTATACGATGACAAGACATGTCCGGCAATCACACGAAATGACGCACTATCCAGCAATGACCGGTCGAATCCGTTTAAGATAACAACGACGTCGTTTATCGACATTAGTGCTGGAAGCGTAGGCGGCGGATTTAGCAAATTTTCCGACTTGGCGAGTTACGATATGAAAGGATATACTCCATGTATCACTACCAGAAATGTGAAATTACCGGGATTGACGTCATCCGAAGATAAATATGCGTGGGTCGATGTTGAAGGCAAAAAACATGTGTATGAAGCAGGTGTATGGCCAGATAAACGTCATTCAAGTTGTCTTACGGCAGTTGTCGGCGAACCCATTACTCTCACCGCGAATCAATACAATTCAATCCCTACTGCGGAAGACGCGCCTATGAAACCAGATAGCGAATGTTTTCGCGCAAGTGTAAACCCAACGATCAATTCCAAACTCGCAGAGATTAAGAAGAAGATCGATGAGACTGTTAGCGAGATAAAGAAGGAAAATCAAAATATTTTGAACAGCGTTGCGAATACTACGATCATTCAACGAGAGAAAACATTCGCCGAAAAATGGGCATCTCTCGACGATGATATTTTAGCTCAAGTGAAGAAACTACTCGGGGATTATTATTATCCAGCTGTCTACGTATTTTGGTGTATTATTATCCTCTTTGCGTTAATCATGATATTCAAGTTCGCATTCTTATTTGTGTCTCCGGGAGGTGGCGGTGATAACGGTAATATCTCAGAAGGCAACGGAAATGGCGGTGGCGTTTCATTATTAGGCATCGTCATCATGTCGCTTATTATTATTTTTGCGGTATATTATTACTTCTCATATACATATGATTTAGATGTGAATATTACGCGGAATGATTCAGATTCAGTATATACGATGGTATAATTATATATATAATATGTATCGGATTATACCACGAAGATAATATATTAGACATATAAAATAGAATAAAAATGGGAGATTATTCGAGATTTCTTACAAAAATGGCAGAGTTGAAGGCGATTGTGGGGGAATACAATCAACTCTCCATGGATATAAGTGGAGCTGTATCGACTGACACAAATTATACTGATAATACATTTGATAAATACGATTACACACCTAATAAAAATCCGATCTCAAATACAAAGACGCCACTTGTTATTGCTCCCGGCGAAGATTATGCCGAATTTTGGAAGTATGTCGGAAAGATTAAACCGGTTGAGTCCTCTGACGTAAATTCACAAAAAAAAAATGCGCAAAAATGCTGGAATCTGGCGGCATATGATCCGCGTCCATTTAAAAAGGTCGTTTATACCGGAACTGATGGAGTAAATATAGGACAACCAAAATGGGATAATTTATGCTATGGTCTTTTGCCAGATGCACCAGCAAGCGCGTCATTCGATTCGAATGATTCAAACGGTTACGCTTATATGGTTGGAAATGGTGATGGCGGTCCAGGGAGGACAAATGGAATCTATACAAAACTAGGAATAAATCCTTCAGGGGCAAGTCAATCCACTGTTGATTCTAATATCGCGAAAGCGTCAAGGTTACATGAACTACAACAAAGAGTTGATTCGCTTACCCGAGATATCGTCGCCGAATCGGATGCTGGTATCAATAATGAATTGAACAACCTTATCGCTTCGGCGGCAGATTCGAATGAGCTTATTAACAAAATTAATAATTATATGAATGAAGCGGTTGGTGATATTACTTCAAAAAATAGTTTAGTGAATAAACGTAAAGACATGAACAGCGTATATGCGGAAATCAACGAACAGACAACATTACGTGCGAGAAAATATCGATTTATATTTTTCATCATTATTACGATTGCTCTTATTATTTTTTATGGTTCATACACTTCAAAGTTATCATTATTGGAACAGATAGAAAACATTCGAAACTATATCGGTTGGGGCTGGTGGACCAATTGGTGGATTATCGCAATCGTAGTGATCGTATTTATTATTTCGTCATTTGGTTGGGATATGAAGGGAAATATTACGACGTTTATTCGCTATGTAACTAATCCAGATTTTTGGACAGGGCAGCTTTGGTGGGTTGGCGTTACGTTCTTGATGTTGATTGTGATTTTCTTATACGCGTCATTCAAGTCATTTTTTGCGGAATTTGATGCGGGAATGAAGAGTATCCAATCATCGTTAGACGGAGAAAGTTCATAATAAACAAATATTCTAACAAAAATATTCGCTGGTATATATAGTATTACCGTTATTACTATATATAATGTTTTATCAAAACTCGAATGATTTAGTAAAAAACGCAAGTTTGAAATCAGGACATGTTCAAAATTCAAAAGAAACACGGCAACTCTTGACGTCGGAGTTGTTGATTTCGAACAACGACAATATCGGTACAGGTGTAGTGGACACCAGAACGAATGAAGGAGTAGGAGCATCACTTAGTATGGGTTCACAATTTCAAAACATGATTCAAGGTTTAATTGGGTCATTTTCGATGAAAGAGGGGCTAGTTGGCGGCGGCGGTGCTGCAACTCCTGCGTCCCCTTCTACCGGTATTGGCGGCGATGGTAAAACCGACCAAACTAATTTCATAAAAAGTCAGGCTGCCGAAGATAAAAAATACACCGAACAAGAGTTGAATCATATTAAAAAGGTAGATGGTATCATGAAACTTATCGATCGGGACGACAAAAATCGACGACAAAATTGGGTGGAAGTTACAGATGTTACCGGAGTTACGAAATATGGGTATATCACCAAAGATGGCGTCTTTCAAATATGGCACGTTCCTTCTTCTCCCTCCGCCAATCCACCCAACTGGCTTGAAACCAATATGAAGGAGAATACAGGCGTAATCGGATGCCCCGCTCCAAGTGGATCAATCCAAAAAATCAAAATTGCCGGAAAATGGGATGACATCAAACCGTATGACATGGTCTATGCGGATACAGATAGCGCACGAACCAATCCACTTTTTATGATAATAAATGACGCTGTGCGTGATCCTAGAAATACTCCTGGTGGTAAAGGCCTTTTTTCATGCGGTAATGAACGAGGCAACGTTTTTGTGAAAGAACGACCTTCCGCTGATTTCAATATTAACGATAAAATTAAAATAGGGTGTTATCTTCTTGACGATAATGTGAAAGACAGCGATTTAGCGAACCGCGGTTTTACGTTTCAGGAAGATATGAACGAGGTATCTATCTCGCAATGTAAGCGACGTGCTGAAGACCTAGGAAGTTCTTATTTTATGATCAGTGCATCAGAAAAAAATAAGCCTAATAACCGCGGTGGTTGTTGGATTTATACCGGTTCTGGTGAGCCGAATATTAAAGGAATCATGACGTTAGATGAAAAAGGGGGCAAATGTCATACAATGTCAAACCAAGAAGCAGATGAAGACGGGTTTTTGAAATCATATACCGTGTCAAATTTGAAACGTATGTATGGAAAAGATACTCAAGTAGAAGTTCCGCTGAATCCACCGAATCCTGAATGTGATCACACAACACGAAGCCGTTGTATATTTAAAGATTATCATCATATTGGCAACGCAACATGTTATCCGAATAATTGGAACGGATGGTATGCGTATGGCGGTTTATATTCATACAATAAGCAAGATTTTAAGGGATGGTTAAAACATCTTTATGAACGTAACGCGGATGGATTGGAACGTGCTGCTGTAAGTGAATATATTGAGAAATGTAAACGCACCGAAGGATATGAATTTTTGGATGATAATCCGCAGTTTAACACCAAAACCGAGCGTTCCGTGGCCCTTTATTCGCTTAAAAAAGGGGGGCCAACCGGCGTTGATCAGGCCAATCCGGGCGGACGCGGTTATGTTGGGCGTATCGCGTATATCGACCATAACGGCGAGAGGCACGACTATCCCGCATCGGCACTTTCATATATGGCACCATCAAAGGATGAAAAAGGCAATACTCTACCAGCAACCTATTTGAATCTCGGTGGTTATGATACACGTTCAGCGGAAAGTTCGTATAGTCTCAAAGAGATCACGCCAGGCAGTTTCAGTGAAGCAAGCAACCTTCTTTATAAGGCAAGTCGTGACGGGTGGGAGCCAGAAACATTTCATCGTAAATGCGATAACAAGGGGGCAACATATACCCGCGCAATCATTAATGACGGGCGTGTGCTCGGTGCTTATACCTCTTTAAGTTGGTCCAGTATAAACAATTATCAGGATGATACCACCGCTTTTCTGTATGATGGGACTACGAAATTTCCTTCTACGAATGGTGTTGGGGGAGCTGGTCGATATGCCACATATATGGGTTCCGGTTATTTTCCTACCTTTGGCGGCGGTCATGACTTATACATTTGGGGGCAAAATATGTATAATAGCGCATATACATTTAAAACAAGTAACGGACAAGCCCCATTTGGACGAAAAGAGTTTACGTATCAACAATATACGATTACAGATATCGAAGTGTATTCTGTTGATCCGAATATATTCCCGAAAACACTAGAATTCTCGCGTCGCTTGCGCACTATGCCGATTGGCGAGAGTATATCTGCTTCCTTCGAAAAATGTCGCGGAATGTGTGATGCGGATGAAAAATGTGGCGGGTTTGTTTATACGAAGGGTAGTGCTGGTGTGGATGGTAAATGTGAACTGAAAGATCGCGCGAAAATGTATCCGGTTGGATTGCGTATCGCTGATCCTACAAAGCAGTTGATGCTCAAGGTGCCGATCATCAACGGAACTATCGGCGACGAAACGTGTAAAGCCGCCGGCGGCGGTGCGAATGGCGTGTCATATTCTATGATCGACAGCGCTCAATATGCGCATTATCCTGATACAGGCTCTATGTTATCTACTACAAAATGTAACATCCGCGAACTTGTTCCGAAAGATGGAACACGGAAACCAACCGATTTGACTTCTATGTATGGTGCGGTGAATAACGAATTTACTGAAACAGAAGAAAAAACCGCGGAGTATCGTAACCAAACAGCGATTAAAGCACCACCGCCTGAAATTACTGGTCGATTATTGACAGAAGGTATGACATTACAGGATAAAAATGCGAATTTTTATAGTGATAAACCTGAATATTCGTCTAACTATGGCACAGCAATGAAAGGTGTTCAGGATAGTTTGGTTAAAATCGCGAATTCACGATATCAGCGCGAACGACTGATTGCGATGACAGAAGAAAGTAACAAGAATCTCATGTCCGAATCCTATAAATTCATTCTTTGGAGTATTTTAGCGATATTGGTGGTATTAGCTCTTTTGAAATTAAAAGAAATGTTCGGGCAGGACGACGCGGATGAGAACGATGGCGGCAGCGGCGAAGGAAGCGGTGGCGGCGGACTTTTAGCAACAATCCTTGCTTGGTTCGGAGTGAAAAGCGTAAGCACCGATGATATTCCAGACCGCACCGAAGATGTGAAGGCCGCTTTAAGTTCAGCGGGCGAACAACTTCAAGAAACGGGAGCTAGTATTGCGACAGGTATCACCGAAGGTGCTGATAATTTAGTAAATTCCGCAAATGAAATGGCGGCGGGGGCTATTGAAGGAGCAACCAAACTAGTTGATCAAGCAAAAGAAGCCGCGTCAAATGCGATCGACAAAGTTGGAACAGATAATTCATCGCCCGCACCTACTACAATCACAGGAGGACGAAAATCATCACGACGATGACCACAGACCACGGACTACGGCCCACGGACCACGGACTACGGACTACGGCCCACGGCCCACCGACCATAGGAAAGAAATAATAATATAATGAGTATTTATGGATTGTATTACTACTCATTATAAACATGGCGTCATATCAATTAAGTGAAAAAAATCAAATCTTGATCGCATTATTTGCGATTGTGGTAGTATGTGCCGGGAAATTATTCAAAGATTATCTGTTTCGTCGGGGGTATGTTGAAGGTATGATGGTTACGACAACAACGAACAAACAACTCAGGAGAAATGCGGCAGGCGGAGATAATCTTATCGCAGAATTGTATCTTGACTCCACGTTGGAACGTGAGTTGACTTCGTCGCAAAATATACAACTGTCATGGACTGGCAACGCTGCCGCTGCTGCTGTCGATGTCACAACCAGCACGAATGGTTCCGACTATACCGCTACTGTTGTAAGCGGAACTACGTCCGCGACATTAACCCCGAGTGGTAGCGGTAGCCCGATTACATTTACGCCTTCAGCAAACATCGCAGCAGGATCCAAAATCCGAATTACGGTAAAAAATGTGACGATTTTCCCTGGGTCGAAGATAGATAGCAAACTCACATTTACAGTTACACCATCGAATGGCGAATCTGCTGTATCGAGAGAATTTAAAATCTTTCCAGCATTATCCGCCAGTCAAACTCAGTTTGTATCATCTTCTTCCGCTACAACGACCGAGATTCAAGCAGCAATCAACGACATCAATACACGTCTTTCGGTTGGAGGTATCACGATGCCTGATACCGAACGAACCAACTTATTGAAAGCTCGTTCTGCTCTTGTTACATTATTGGCGTCAACATACGGCACCGTGAAAGAAGCGGGACAAGTATTCGATTCGGACGCCTTGTATGAAGCACAAAAAACCGCAATTCAGTTCATTCAGAGTGAAAAAGAACGAGCTGCTGCGAATGCGAATGCTTTGAAAGAAGACAATTCGAATAAACGCCGCATGGCACAAATCAATACGTATTACACCAAGAATTATGAAGCCAATACTGAAGTCATGAAGAACATCATTTTTGTTTCGATCGCCTTGATCGTATTGGCGGTATTACGGAATAAAGATCTTGTGCCTGAATCGATCGGCACTTTAGGCGTTATCTTCGTTCTTACGCTGGGAGGCATCGTGATCGGCAAGCAAGTGTTCGATATTATTCGGCGTAACGACCATGACTTTGACAAGTATGACTGGAATTTTAATGAAGATGAGATGAACCGGAAGCAGCTTCTTCAACAGAATAGTGACCCTACGAATCTCTTGGATATGGGATTGGGAATGGCACCATGCTATGGACCCGGATGCTGTGATGTCGGCACTTCATGGGATGCTTCCATTAAGAAATGTATACCTGGTGCGGGTGGACGGATAAGTGGAACTGCGGCTTGGACAAACGCGGCTGGAGGCACCTTAACGACTTCATTAAAGGTTACAAACGCACTATTAGCTGGAAATACCATAACCATGACGTTGCCAAGTGGTTTATTTACAGGGACCCCCGCTTTAAGTGGCACAGGCTTTACCGGAACCCCGTCTATATCAGCACCATTCGCGTTGACTGTGGGGGCCGCTGTCGCTGCCGGCGGAGTTGTTCCAAATATCGTTATCACCGGTTTGTCTGTTTCTCCAAATGCCTATTCTATATCCAAACAACTTAAGGTGAAAACCACGTCTGACATCAACGATGTTGGTATCAACATAACAGGAATACCGTCATAACTATAATCTACATAATTATAATCTACATAATTATAATCTAACAAATATAGTAGTTACAATAAATGGGTATCAACTTTAACGATGCTGAAGGGATTGAACCCAAACTTTTAGATCAAGCAATAGATGGCAAATCAAAGATGAAAAAAACAGTCAGCACTGATGAAGAAGCGACTCAGCTCTCGAATCGAGGTGGAGGAACTGGGAATGACAAATCGATCGATGAAGTGATACGAGATTCAGAACAGAATCTAACAAAGGTTCGGCAAATTATATCACAGGGTGGGTTTACAGGACCTGAAAAAGATAAATATGAACTGAGTCTAGCTCATGCGGAGTGGGTTCATGCGCGAAATATCGAGCGTAAATGTGATCATGATATCAGAGAAACAAGCGTAAAATATACGGCATTAGTGAACGGGAAAGCACAAACCCATGAAATCAATAAAGCACATAGTGATTGGAAAACGAAACGGGAAACCTGTAAAAAAATAGATTCAGAATTACTGGAGAAGGCAAATAAATACATCGAGGTCGATCGACGCGTGCGTCAAAATAAAAAAGCGGCGGACGAATATCCGGCGACTTTACCTTCTGGGTCGACGACGCGCGAGAGATTTCAAGTCGCGCGAGGTGAGAGTGAGACGGGCCTTGAAGGATTTACCGGAGTCAGGGAGGGGTTTGACTTTTATAACGGATCATCCTATGAAGATGGTAATTCTGTTCTATCAAAAGCAAGTGGAACAACACCCGCTGTGATGAAATATAATGTGCGACTTCCCCTGTATGATGATAGCACTCGTAGCACTAGTGTCGATAAAGAAGGAGTCGCTGGAGGCGCAACAATTCTTCCATGGAGTGAGTATTATGTCGATTGTGATAAAGCGTTTAAAGGCGATACGCCGGCTATAACTAGATGTAAAAACACAAACATCGAAAAAGACAAATATATTAAGACGATTAATCATGAGTTCGATCGCGCTGATCGATTATTGAATATACTTTACAACATTCAATTGAAAAGCTCGTTTCGCGGTAATACAAATTATCTAGATCCAAAAGATATAGAAGCCATCCTTGAAAACCAAAAGAAAAATATAGCGCTGAACAAACAGAACGCACTCTATGATTATGATGAATACAATAGCTTATCATTTTACGAGGATTTGGTATTGTTTCTTTATTATGCGGTCTTTGCGATTTTTGTATTGTTGTCGATGCGCGAGTTTTTTTCATCCAGCGGTGCCTACGATAAACGCAATATTATTATATTGATATTACTAGGCCTTTATCCAAAATACATCTTACCGCTTGTCTTGTGGATAATGAACGGACTAACACGAGTCGCCGAAATTTTGGGATTGAAAAATGTGCGATTTTGGGAATCGACGGAATAACACGGCATGGATTACGAACTATATTCGTCACTTGTGGTAGTAGTAACGTCGTCTTCGTCATCATCATATACAATCCGACATTTACGCCAACCTTTCGGTGTAAGCTTCCCAAATTTCTTCGTCATATAATCATATAATTCGTTGCCTTTCGGAATATTCTTACCATGTTGAACGACATACCATTTCTTGAACTCTTCATATACCTCATTCTTCTTGATATACGTATCTTCATCGGCTGCGCGAATCTTGTCGCGCAAGAACTCCGAGAGATAATCTTGAGTATTACGATACTTGTTGCTACTCGCAGTCACCGCAGCACATGTGCGCACCTTTCCATCTGTATCAAATGCCTTCTTGACGAGCATCGCCATGAATACATTTACCCACGTCTTAATCTTCACGTCGAGATTCTTGTCGATAAGGAACTGATACGGTTCTTCGGGATCGTCGGTTTTCGGGTCTTCACAGAATTTCGATTTGTAAGGACACAGGCGAATACGGCGCCATGTTCCGTCATCGTTGCTCTTGATATCAAACAGGACATTCGTGCAAACAACGAGTTTGAACTGTGGGACGAACGTGATCGTATTTTTGAAAAGTGCGCGAGCAGTCATGTCGTCTCCACCGGTGATTTCTTTCAGAATACCTTCATTGATACGGTCGCCTTTCGTCGGTTCCTGCATCACCGCATATCTCACACCTTTGAGAACTGCGAGTTCCGGAGAAGCACCACCGATCATCGCGCGTTTTTGTGTAACTGCCGTAATCGGAAGGACCGCTTTATACTCACCTAGACATGCCGACATCAACTCGATCAACTTCGATTTTCCGTTGCTGCCTCCGCCAATATAAATATTGAAGGTTTGCTCGCGGTTTGTCCCAATAAGCGTCGACGCTAGATGCTCCCACATATACGTTCGGAGTTCTTCTTCCGGAAATAACTGTGCCATAAACTCGTTGATTTCGTCGATTTGTGTGCGATGACGTTCTGCGTCAAGCGGAATATAGTCGATTTTGGTAGTCTTCGAGAGATTGTCATCAGGTTGACCACGACGAAACGTCTTCGTCTTGAAATCGATGACTCCATTCTTGAAACAAAGCAGCTCGGGGCGCGTGTCTATCTTTTCTTCAAAGTCCTTGTCATAAAATTGCTCACGCACCTCACGCATGATATTATTCTTGAAACTCGTGGTCTTTAATTTTGTGCAGATATCCACAATACGACGTGACCGTTTTCGTGCGGATGTGTATTGATCACACGTTGGGTCGAGTCCGGATGTTAGATCCATAATCTCGCGGTGCTTTCTCGTATAAATATCGTGCATGTCTTTGGATATAAGCGCACGAAGTGAGTTGCCTTGATCACATTCTACCCAGCGATTCTTGTCGAATTCATACCACTGATTGTCCTTTACGCTGACACAAACAAATCGGTCCTTGAAAATCGTATACAACACCGTCGCCAAATCCACGTCCGTCGACGCGTCATTCGTCGTCTCATTACAAATCGTTTGATGAATAAAGTTGTCGATGGTTTCGTTCCGAATACGTGTGTATTCTTCTAAGCAATCATTCTTTGCCCAATACATGATGGAACGACGGGTGAGACCATCCGGACTATACGGAAATCCGCACCACGTATCATAATGCTTCATAATATCTGTAAAGTTAAATTTGCTGGATTTAGCACTGAAGAGCATCCACGTCAGGAAGAGCTTATCACTCGTATTATGAAGCGCTAGTCCCACGCGCAACCATTTATCATAGGGATCATAGTATTGCGAAGGAAGCGCCATCGTATAATAATGTGTTTCGCGTATTTCATATTCTTTCGGTTCAAGCATATTTAGCATAATGTCGACGGCCATCGTCAGCTCAGAGTGATTGGTGATTTTATCCATCATGATTGTCCCGTTGTGTGCCATTAAAGCATCGGCATTTCCACCAGATACTCCTCCTCCGTTACCGGATAGACCGCCTCCCGTAACTACTAAACGAATACGCTTTCCCCCATCCGCACCACCGTTGGCACCATTTCTGTTGGCAGATGTTCCGCGTTGTTGAATCGCGTCGTATTCCGCCTTCAGTGCCGGATTATTCGACAACAGCGCGAATGATGAATATCCGAGTTCGATCGCACCCGGTGCCCCACATGCCGCTGTCTGAACAGAGAGTTTAGCAAAATTATCCTTCACGTTGAACTTACTCGGTTTCTCTTCTTGACACATCCATGCGTGTTCTTCGTCTTCGGGGTCATGCATCATAATGAAGTGATACTTCAACATATACGCTTTATGCCCGGGTTTGCGTGAACCATATAATTGCCAGTTGGTATGACCACGTGAAATACCTTCGTCGAGGATGTCATTCCATGTATTTGTAATCGGCAAATCTGTCCAAATTTCGGGGAGCTCTTTCAGCATCCGAGACCGCAACATTCGTTGGATCGGGCGCTCAACGATTGCGCCGATGATCATATGAATCCCGTCCTTCGTTACATCATCCAGCTGATTCACGTCGCTTTTCTCGAAGATGTAAATCGGAATCTGGGCATCATTCGGAATCGCGACTATCTTTTCCAACGTTTGAATATACGTTTGTATCATGTCCAGAACATGTTCTTTCGAATGTTGGCGCTTGGTAATACTTGTATCATACCTGAAATCGAAATCCACCGTGATTAGTCCTCGTTCAGGATTCTGCTTTTCTGTCAGGAATTCCTGCTTTCCATTTTCGAAGACGTGTGTATAATATTTTCTCCAAAATACGGGGAGAATCGCTGGCGGAATCGTATAAACTCCGCCGTGAACATTCAACGCTTTATCGCCAATCCTTGTATGTGTGTATGCTTCTCCTGGCTTTGAAATGTGGTGTTTCATAAACTGTTCATACGTCATCCCCGCACAAAGAGACTGATAGGAAGCGGTCATCGGATCGGCGGTCGCCGCGGTTGTGTTCGGTGTTCCACTTTGTATTGTCGTTGTCGTTGTCGTTGTTGTCGTCATTCACAGCAAGTTGTGTAGCGTCTGTTGTAAAATTCTAATTTTGTAGGTTCAAGCTTCAATTTTGTGTTGGATTATGAATTGAAAAATGTTCCGGTTTATATATTCTAAAGGTTTTATCTCTAAATCTGATCCCCTAAAAATGGACCTTTTTATTTGGCATTCTAAAAAATACGCGAAAAAGGGGGATGCTTTTCTGGGTAGGTTCACGCGTTAGTAACGCACGCAGGGCTTTATATGGTATGGTTTGCGTTTATGTTTGCGTGGTTCGGAATTGTGATGATATATAGTGTGGTGATAACGCTGGTATGAACACAAAAGTGGGTGCGTGCGGGTGGTGTGTCAGGTATGGGAGGCTGACGGCTGAAGCACATGTATAATATCGGAATTCTCCTCGTTCATAGAACCGGATTCCTTCGGAATTCTCCTCGTTCATAGAACCGGATTCCTTCGGAATTATCCCTTTTCAGCCAAAAATATTCCGTTCAAAAGTTGTTGATTTCCAAAGTTTGGATTTCGGGCATCCGCCAAATCATATTTCCAAGATAAAACGGTCAAAAATATTTCGTTCAAAACGGCCGAAGGCAAGAATGGACGACGGATTTTGACCCCCTTTTTTGGACATTTTTTTGGACATTTATAAATGTCCATTTTGCCCTTTGTGCGCCGTCAATTTTAAAACATGAAATGCACACACCCAAAAATCGGGTTTGTGACCATTATGCTCTCAAAACGCGTTTTCGACCATAAAAAACTGTGACTGAACTTTTTTGGGGGGGTCGCAGGCCGCGTCCATTTTGGTAGGTTAAAATCGGACATTTTTGTATACTGTGTATTTAGGAATGGTAATTGGTAATACTGAAAAAAGTGCCGAAGGTGCCGAAGGTGCCGAAATTTCGTCCTCTATTATTTGTGACGTAATAAGCTATAATCAATATGGATCAAACCAAAGTATTTTAACGCATAACGAAAATGATAATGTTTTGGATCAAATAGGTGCCAAAGGTGCCAAAGGTGCCAAAGGTGCCAGTGGTTCAAAACAATTCGTATGTATAGATTGTGACTTCATATGTTATAAACAAAGTAATTACAACAGACATATTTCAACGAATAAACACAAGAAGACGATGATGAAATATATAAAAAACTCAAAAAAATGTCAGCATAAACCAAAGGAGGTAATAACTAATACCTGCCCCAATTGTAATAAACAATATTCACACCCTTCAGGGTTATGTCGTCATAAAAAAACATGTATTACATCAAATTTGGTATCTATTACAAGTGACCATAAAACCGACTACTACTCTGAGTCTCATTCTGATAGTCTTTCAGACTTTGATGACGTATTTGAAATATCACAAATAGATAATGTAATTATACGTAAAAATCATATATGTATCAATAATGACTCACTAAAACACCAAAAAACAATAAAAGATCTTACTGATGAAAATCGTGAAATGAAGGCTGAAAACCGTGAAATGAAAGAAAAAATGAACATGATGTTACAATTGATGGTGACCAATAGTAAATTTCAGTCAGAGATGCTAGAAATAATTAAAACATCAAAAACAGGCATCGCAGTAAACAGCGTTCATAACACATTCAACAACACCAACACCACCACCAACAACAGTAACAATAACAACAACACCTTCAACATGAACATGTTTCTCAACGAGAAATGTAAGGATGCGATGAACATGAAGGATTTCGTGAATTCCATC
>Ga0194133_10002269_pt1 | contig 30285 bp, 28 predicted proteins | sample TA2KigOf40mmetaG_FD_155448 | JGI IMG/M metagenome (GOLD analysis project Ga0194133, IMG submission 155448) | Freshwater microbial communities from Lake Tanganyika, Tanzania - TA2015055 Kigoma Offshore 40m | ecosystem: Environmental > Aquatic > Freshwater > Lake | place: Tanzania: Lake... | reverse complement strand
TAGATTTTGTTGAGTTTTCGTCCCAAGTATAGCCGCAAGCTTGCAAAAAAGGATGATAATTTGGTGTAGCTTTGTCCCATTTTAGGTATCGATTAAAAGTTGTACTTCAAAGATTCATGTGCTTGTTGATGCACTGGGATATCAACTAAATATTGAAATAATCTCTGGCGCGTTTCACAACATTACTCAAGCAGCGTCTCTAGCTGTAAATCGTTTTAAGACGCAATTACTTGCGAGCAAACCCTATGGATCCGGAAGCTTTAGAGTTTTTTTTAAGCCAAGAACTGCGCTCCTGTAAATCAAATGTTCTAGCCCATGAATTTTACTATCCAGAGCTTTATAAAAAACGAAATCTTGTAGAGTGGTTTTTCTTAAAATTTAAACTTTTTAGGCGCCTGTTTTCTCGCTTTGATAAAAAGCTTCTTAATTTCAAAGCATTTCTCACTATTGCAGAAACTGTTGGGGATTAAATGAAAAATTCGTGACTACGTTCTAGATTTTTACATCAATACCGATTATTTCTGTAGATGTTGTTTCGTTCCATTCGTTTTGAGTTATAGTTCCGATGATACTAAATGGCTTATCTTCTAGATTTTTGAAAATATCGTATAATTCTGGTCTATTAAAAAAGACGATAGGTTTTATAATTCCCTGCGAGAATGCGGTGACTTTGAGATGTTTGTCTTTCATAAGTTTTGGTGGTTTAACCTGTGAAAGATCGTGAATTACAAAAATAGGCTCTTCGTTTCCCATGCCAAAAGGTTCAAGTCGTTCAAGGTCTTTTATTAAATTTTTATTGATGTCACAAAATTCAAGTGGTGCATCGGCGATAATTTGTGGTTGCAGATCTTCAAGTGAAACCTTGCTGGCAATAGTTTGTGAGATTCTTTTTTTGAATTCAGATAAATCATTCTGTCTCAGCGAAAGTCCAGCTGCAGCACTATGACCTCCAAATGAAATAAGCAAGTCTTTATTGGCTTCAAGAATGGAAAAAAGATCGAGTCCTTTGACAGAACGGCACGAACCTTTTGCAATTCCCTCTGAGGTGAGGTGAAACAAAAAAGTTGGCTTTCCGTAAGAATAAGTTAATTTTCCAGCAACAAGACCAATTACACCTGCTGGCCAAGCGTTGTTTCCTGCGATCAGTACAAATTCTTTTGAAAGATCGTACAATTTTTTTTTGATGGCAATTTCAATTTCTTCGTAAATATCGCGTTCAACTTTTTTACGTTCTTCATTTATTTTTTTTAAGATGTCTCCAACTCGTGCAACATCTTCTGGATCTGAACTGATTAAAAATTTTACTGCATCGCGAGGATCATCTAATCTTCCGAGTGCGTTGATTTGTGGAGTGACCATAAATCCAATATCGCGAGCCCCAATTCTGTTTTTTGCCAGGTTTGCGTTTTCTAGAAGACGAGCTATTGATTCGCTTTTTTGTTCATTAATCAGTGATAGTCCGTGTAGTACCCAGTGACGATTTTCATGAATGAGGGGAACTACGTCGGCAATTGTACCAAGCATGAGTAATTCATAAATTTTTCGGGGTAATTCTTTTCCTATTTTTTTGTACAGCTGCGAAATGACTTTGAAGATAACACCAACGCCAGCAAGATTTTTGTGTGGAAACAGACAGTCACTTTGTTGTGGATTGACGATGCAGTATGCGGGAGGAAGATCTTTGTGCGGCTTGTGATGATCGGTGATGATTAAATCAATCCCAAGTTTTTTTGCAAGTTCTGCCGCTGGGAATGCGCTAATCCCATTGTCGACTGTAACTATGAGTGAATAATTGTTTTTGTGTGCTTGTTCAACGGCGTATTCTGAGAGGCCGTAGCCATGCTTTTTTCTGACAGGTAAGAAAAAATTTATTTTTGCATTCAAGGGGATGAGCGCAAGCAACATCAGAGATGTAGATGTTATTCCATCAACGTCGTAATCGCCAAAAATAAGAATTTTTTCTTGTTTTTCGATTGCGCTTAAAATTCTAGTTACTGCTTGATCGCATGATTTTAAAAGTGCAGGATCGGCGATATGTTGCTGCGAGTCGAATGAAAGAAGTTCAGAAATTTTTTCTGAAGAAGTATACCCACGCGTGAATAAAGCGTGGGTAATTGGTATTGTTAAATAGTGTTTGGCTGCAAGCTGTGTAATTTCATTTGGCTCTGCTTCTTGCAAGTGCCAGCGAAACTTAAGGCCCTGGATGGTGATCATTAGTCGTTAAAACTTCCTGAATCATCAGCAACATAGGTAACGCCACGTTGTCGAACTTGCTCTTCGTACCAGGTGAAAAATTTTTTAAGAGCTTTGGTTCGGTGATAGTATTCATTTGCTTCTTGCTTGCCTGCCATCTGTAGGTAAGTGTACTTGCTTCCAGATGGTTTAAATATCGAAGCAAATCCACGAGAATTGAGTAATTCTAGTGATGGTGGAGTAATGATTTCTCCTTCGGTATCAGCTCTGAAGTGATGAAAATTAATACCATCTTCGGTAAAGCAAATCCTGCAATAAATGGTGACTCTGTTATCGTCATCGATTAATCGATAAATGCCTTCCCAGCCAAGACTAATGGCTGTTGGTTTTGCAAGTGTTCCAGGGTAAAAGCCATACTTTTTGAGATAAAAACCAGCATCGTCGACAAGACACGGTCCTTGAACTGCGTTCCATGCTTGTTGAGCTTTGTGTTCAATGACTGTTTTTTCGTCAAATGTTTGAATTTCTTCGAGTTCGGCATTTTTATCGATGATTTTAATTAATGTAAATTCATTTGCGGTAAGTCGTTTTGCTTCTCTTACTTTGCCTCGGTTTGAGGTAACGTAATACACTTTTTGTTGCATGTTTACACATCCTCCGGAAGGTCAAAGTACCAGTTTATAAATTTTTTACATGCTTTGAGTCGTGGAGAAAATTGTAACTCGCGATCATTTCCAATAAGTTGCTGCAATGTTTTGGTAGATCCTTCTGGGTGAAAGATCGGCATCATATCAAAGTTGGTTTGGGTTGCGGGAGCAAATTCATCAAGGATGTATCCTTCAACTCGAGAGTTAAAATAGCAGTCAGCGTTACTTTGTCCAATATAGCCAATCCAGCTGAATGCAGTTGCCTGGTTGTCTGCTCGACAGAGTTTATTGATTCCTTCTCGAGCAAGGCCCGAAAGCGCGAATTCAGAAAGTGTTCCTGGAAAGTCTGGATATCGTTTGAAGTAAAATCCAGAGTCTTCAACAATTAATGGTTGTTTGAAGTGGTTCCATGCACGCATTGCTTTGTGCTGAATGACACGTTCTTCTTCAAGGCTTTGTAGTTCATGCCATTGAGGGGTTTTGAAAACTAATTCAATCTGAGGAGCATGTTTTTTGAAGAATTCATTGACCTGGTCAAAAATTGCTTCTTTTTCGGTTACAAATAAAAGAGTTGTCGCCATATTTTTACTCATCATGTTTAATTTTTAACGTTGGGAACAAAATTACATCTTTGATTGATGTGGTATTGGTGATAAACATAACAAGTCGATCGATTCCAATCCCAACGCCAGAGGTAGGTGGTAAGCCATATTCAAGTGCGGTTATGTAGTCTGCGTCATATAAATGAGCTTCTGCGTCTCCACCGTCGCGAGCACTTGCTTGCTGTTTAAAGCGATTTGCTTGATCGATAGGATCATTAAGCTCGCTATATCCATTTGCAAGTTCCATTCCCGCGATAAAAAGCTCAAATCGTGCAGCAACTGAAGGATTTTGATCATCCGTTTTTGCAAGCGGTGAAGTTTCGAGTGGGTATCCTGTGATGAATGTTGGTTGAATGAGTTTCTTTTCGACAAGTTCTTCAAATAGCGCGGTGATTTTTTCGCCATAAGAAGCCTGTGTGTTTGCATGGCTTGCACCATGTTTTTTCATTGTTGCATCAATTTGCTCTGCAGAAATTTCGCTTTCGCTCAGGTTTCCAACAGAAACGAGAGATTCTTTCATGGTGAGTTTTTGGAATGGGCCTTTAAAGTTGATGGTAAATGGTCCAAATTCAACTTCTGATTTACCAATAGTTTGAGTGACTGTTCTTTCGAGTAATTCTTCGGTAAGTGCCATTCCTGTCTTGTAATCACCATGAGCCATGTAAAATTCGATCATGGTAAATTCTGGATTATGTCTTGTTGAAACGCCTTCGTTGCGAAAGTTTCGATTAATTTCAAACACCCGTTCCATGCCGCCGATGACGAGTCTTTTTAGATATAACTCAGGGGCAATTCGAAGATAAAAATCACTTTTTAATGCGTTATGATGAGTTACAAATGGCCGAGCTGCCGCACCGCCAGGAATGGGGTGAAGCATAGGGGTTTCAACTTCAATAAAATCTTTTTCAGTTAACACTGATCTGATGTTTTGGATAATTTTTGATCGTTTAACAAACTTATCAAAGGTTTCTCGATTACTAATAAGATCTAGATACCGTTGACGGTATCGTTGTTCAACGTTAGAAAGTCCGTGATGTTTTTCGGGAAGAGGGTGCAATGATTTACTCAAGAGTTCCCATTTTTGGGTATCAATTGTTTTTTCGCCCGTTTTTGTAAGAAATAATGTTCCTGTGATCCAAATAATGTCGCCAGTGTCGACAAGAGATAAAAATTCGTGAAAGTTTTTTTCACCAACCGTATTTTGTTTTAGATACAGCTGAATGGATCCAGATCTGTCTTGGATAACAGCAAAGAGTGATTTTCCATGCTCACGGCGAGCAATAATTCTTCCTGCGACTGAGAAAATATGGTCAGCGCCAGATTCGCTAGGCGCGATTTCTTTTGTTAAAAGCTCAGCACATGTTGAATTTGTCGGAAGATATGATGGCCATGGATTTCTTCCAGAAAGACGGATTTGTTCCAATTTTGCACGTCTCACTTCACTTTCATTCGTGAGGTGCGAAGTTTGTTCATGAAGCGGAGAGGCCATAGCTTAAGCTCCTAGATTGCTCTCGAATATATTTGATGTGTCCAGTCTAAAAAATTGGTACACAAAACCACCCTGGCATTATACCCGTAAAACAGTCTTGTGGCTAGAACCGTTTAAGGAAAACTAGAATTACTTTTTTGATGAAGCGTCAATTATTAAAGTTATTGCACTCTTTTTTTTTGTTTGATTACGATTGGCGCGAGTCGTTTTTTTTTTACAAAAGCTAGGAAATTCATGAGTAAGCAAAGAGCTTTGTTTTTGAGCGCAATTTTGTTTTTGGGTTGGAATTTTTTTCGTGTAGAGGCTACAGCGGTTGGTGTAGTTGAGGGTAGTAAAATAGCTCAGGCTTCTCAGGTTGTTAGAACTGGAACGGCGAGGTTAACAGATGAAGAAATAGCAAAAATTAATAAAGAGGCTGCTGAGTTTGCAAAATTAGGCCAAGCTGGTGCTTTGTCTGAAAGAATTAAAATTGCAGCAAATATTGGCAAAAATGTGGTTATGAATCCTGTTGATAGCTTGTATTCGGTTGTGGCTCCCTTGGCGATGTTTGTAATTGGTTTTTTTGAGCAAGCAGCTAAGCAGATGTTGCAATCAAATTATATGGATCAAAAGCTATCGATATTGGTTGATCCATCAAAACAGTGGAGTGCGCTTGTTGCAAAAGAAAAGGATGCTTTAAGAAAATTGGGTGGCGTAAAAACAACAACTCAAGACACTCAGGTTCCTTCTTCAAAAGGAATTGCCCAGCTTGGCGAAACCGGCTGGAATAAGCAGTGGAAAGGCGGCAACGTTGGGATAGTGTATGACTTTGGATTTGGTGGAGCTGGCGATGATTTAACTCAACCTCTTGGATTTATTCGCAGTGAGGTTTCAGGGAAATACTATTCTCGACCAGTTCGAGGTCAGATTTCTCCGGCATCAATGACGATGAATAATAAGTCTTATAGGGTTGATTTTCGCTCAAAACCATTTGTTGTTTTGATTCCAAAGGTTCTTGGGACATTGTTTTCGGCGAATGTTGTTAATCCGACGTGGAATAGGTTTCTTAATTTTACTCAGCTCGACCCTATGGGTATTTTCTCTATGAAGGTGTTGCTTCTTATTTCTACAGCATTTAGAAATTCTTTTTCTAAGGTTCAGCCAATAAAAACAACTGATAAGACACAAACTGCCTCAGCTGCAAGTTGGACATACACTTCGGTTAAAGATGGCGCAAAATATCCAGGAGTTGAAAATATTTATACCGAACTTACAAAGTTGATCCAACGGTTGAAAATAACACCCGATATTAAGCGTACGATTGCAGCAAATAACGGTGAGACAGTTCCAAGCAAATGGGACTTGAATAAGATCGTGTATATGCAGGACATTAATTTGGGTAAGTTGCTTTTGTCCATCCTGCCGCAGCCGCTTAAAATGATGTTGAATCTGTTTAAAATTAAAGTTAATTTTTATGAATATCAGTCAGTAATTGATAAAAAAACAAAAACTGCCGTTTCGGATATTGATTTATTGTATGGCAGAGTGCGTGGCTATGGAATGGCCGTTGATGATTTGGCTAAAATGAAAGCATCAGGAACTGAAGGAGAATATGTCGATTCATTTATAGCTCGTTTACGAATGATCGAAGAGTTGGCGCCAAAAATTTTGTGGAAAGATGGATCGCAGACATTTACAGATACCATGAAATTGTTCTTTTTAATTCGTCGGCTTTCGGGTGAGCTTTTTGTTGGAATTGAACCAATTGTTACTACCTATGGAACAGGGGAAACACAAGATCTTAAGGGTGCTGATTCGTCTCCGATTGGCATGCAAGACAGTTCGGTTTTACCAGAATATGCGATGGGGATGGGTGGGTATTACAAGGATATAGATTTTGATCTTTTACAAAATAAAATACTCCCAGCTCGAGTCGATGCTCTTTCTAAGTACATTGATTTTGTAAAAAAATACACCAGTTCATTTGTTTCCTCCAAGGTTGGTGACGTTATGATTGACTCGCGATATCGAATTTCTGCATCAGCAGATGCGTCTGTTGGAGGAGTTGATGATTATGCTCGTTATTTTCCGCAAGCAGCTATGAAACAAATTTTGAATGATTATGTTTCGTTAGTGGGAAATGAAGTGTCTGCAGTTTTGTCATCGCTTGATGCGCAGATGAATTCATTTAAAGCGGTTGTCGCTCAGGCGAAAACAATGAGTGAGCCATATAATGCCGCTGAATCTGCGGGTGAAGTTCTTTCTGATCAGATGATAAATGCTAAGATTGATGCTTTAGATAAGCTTGTAAGTGAAATGCGTAGGCGAGAAGCGCGAGGGCAAGAGGTTGGCATATACCCGGTTGGTTCGGAAGAAAAATTATTAAAAATAGTTGAGGTTCCGGGTGTTATTTATTTGGCATATTGTTTGGATTATCTTTCAAATCTTTTGAATACACCATTTGATGGAGACAAGCAGTATCACTTTGATGATAGTTTTTTTGATGACGATTCTTCGTATTTACGATTAATTTCTATTTTGATGAGAGCAAATCAAGATTTATCTCGAGCAGCTCGTGTGGTGAGTATGACTGAGGGGCCTGTCGAGTTTAAAGATGCGGCAGGTAAATATTATATGGTTCCAAGTGGTTCTTCTTTTTATACCAGTGCGCTTAAGGTGTATGATCAGAATGTGCTTGTGCAAGAACAAAATATGCGTGATGCGCTTGCTAGGTTTGGGGATTCGTCTGCACAGTATAAGCAGGCTACTGAAACATATTTGAATAATAAAAAATTGCTTTCGGCTAAGAAAAAAGAAATGAATAATGTTTTGCGAACATTTGAGTTCGATCGTCGAGCTGGATTTGGAGCAAATTTTGATTTGAAAAATATGATGAAGCAAAAATCGCTTCAAGCGGTAGGTAATACCGTTGATGTTGCGGGTGCTTCAGCTGTTGTATCGGTAGTTGCTCCCGGATCAGCCGCAGCTGCACAGGCAGAGCAACTTGCAACACAAGTTAGTACAGCGCAGCAGTCTGCCTCTGTGCAAACTTCAGCTGACGGTTCTGAGGACGTTTCGGATGGAGTTGTTGGACGGCTGGATGATGGCTCTGCGGTTTATTCGTATGAGCGGTCGGTTAATGACTTTTTACAAGATGAACTAGCGTCACTTGCGTTTAGGACGAAAATGGTTGATTTGCAGTCTCTTAAAGATTTGGTTATGGCTATTACTGGTATTTCGGCTGAAGATTTGTGGACGGGTGTTGAGAGTCGTAAGCGTTTGCTTTTGATTCTGCAACAAGAGGCGGCTCAGGCGTCATTGTTGCAGCAGTCAGTTGATGAGGCTGCAGTGATTGATCAAGGGGCTGCTGATGAGAAATTGACTGAAGGTGAATTGATGACATCGGCAGACGATGTTGACGCACATAATGTTGATACATCGATTTTTGCCTCTCAGCAAAATACAGCAACTCAAGAGAGCAAGGATTCTTTAGCTGCGTTGCCTGATGCATCGGTTGCTGCTAATTCTGATTCGGCAGTTGCAGTAAGACCAGTTGTTCCTGCTGTTGGACCAATAGCTCAGACTCCTTTGCAACCTGTTGTTCAAGCAGCTTTGCCAGCAGTTCTTCCTGTGGTTGAAGTAGCGCCTGTTCAGCCAGTAACAACGTTGACGGATAAAGATTTTGACCTTGTGGTGGTGGCAGCAAATGGAGAGGGGCTTAAATCGTTTAATGACGAAGTTGGGCTTATTAAATTAACATCAGATTTAGATGCGTTGTACGCGCAAACTAAAAAAGCAATTCAAGATAAAAATGGGGTAGATTTTTCAGAATCGTTAAAGGATTTGGTGTTTAGTTGTGCGCAAGTAGTAACACCTACTGAGCAGGTTAAATCATTGTTTGTTGAAACGCTTGGCAAAATAATTAATTTACTGTCGTTTGTTCAGGTTGATGATGCTTTTTCCACGTATAAAGCGATGAGTAACTTGCTTGCAGTGACAAATTATTTATCAAACGGATTGTTATCAACGCAGTCGGCAGCATTAGCGCCGTTGGCAGAGAATTTACGGTCGTGGCTTAAATCAAATTAATTAAGATCTAAAATTGAAAAAGGGCACTTGGTAAAAGTGCCCTTTTTTGTGTAAAAAATGTTTTTATCTACGTCTGAGCGCGCTCATTCTTTGTGTGAGTTTTCTTAGTTGGTTTTGAGCTTTTATTAAGTTCTCGGTTTCTTCTCTTAAGCCTTGTGAATAACGTTTAAACTCATCATCAGATATCGATGTTTCTGACATTAAATTTTGGCTCACGGTCATGTTAACTTTGTGGCCCTGTATTTTTGAGGTTAGTAATTCTATGCTGCATTCGGTTTCTACGTAGCGGCCTATCGCATCACTTTCTCCGCAAAAATCATCAAGATTTCTAGATGCTTTAAATCTTCCAAAAAGCTCAGAGAATTTTGTATCTGGGGAGCCATGAGTGCTGCGACAAAATACCGAGAACGTACCAAGTCTTTCAGCCGTTTCAGGCATTTTATCATCGGTGTTGTTGATAAGAATAAGTTCGGTGTTTTTTTCTTTAAGATTTGCGAGAAATTCTTTAGCTAAAATAGATCCAACTAACTCGTGGAAGTATTTTCCATAGCACTCTATGATCACAAAAAGGCGCTGAGTGGGTGTTGCATCGTTTGCGTGTAAAAGAAATTCTTTTATTTCTTCATCTGAAAGTGTATCGATTAAGCTTTCGTCGCATGCTATGAAATTTTCATACCTAGAAGCGTGATCGCTGATACGAGCAAATACGATTGGGGCTCTCTCTGCTTCATCTGCTGTTCCTGCGCCGCAAGCTCCCGCGTGATGTGCTTCATGTGATGGGCCTTTGTATCTAAGAGGCTCATGCGCAGTGAGGTTGAATAGACTTCTAATGAGATCTTCGGCGTTATTTGCAGAGATGCTTATGCATGTAGCAGCGAGAAAGAGTATTAATTTTGATGACATCGTTTTACTTTCTTTTAATGTTGTTTTTTATTCTGAGGTTGCCGGTTCTTCAGGTGTTTGATTTGTAACAAGTGTGTAGTTTGAAAATTCACATTTGCTGAACGTTTTGCAAGGGTAATTTTTCCAAAGAAACGTGTATGTTTCATCAACTGTTGTTAATGTTTCGGCTGCCAAATTTTCATCGGCATGAAAGATTAATTTCAGAGCGTTTTGGTGGGCGATAATTTTATCTAGCAGTGCGGCGTTGCTTTTCACGATAACGTTTTCTGATACAGCGATTCGTACGGGTTTGTTAAAAATATTTTTGATTATTTTGATTTCGCAGTGTGGAGAATCGCTTGCAACGATGGTTGTTGGAAGATCGGTGTAAAGTGTCTTTTTGTCGAATGAAAAGCCGATTTTGTCTGTTTCTGAAATAATAAGGTAGTCAATATTGAATTCTGGCTTTGCTAGTGGGGTAAAATCGTGAAGAAAACGGTCGATGTAAAAGTTTTTATCAAGATTTTCGGTGTATTCTTGAAACAGCGTTGTGAGCATCGACTGCTCGTCTTGGTTAAAGCAGGTTGAATAAAGGTATTCTAATCCCAGTCCTTGGAGTTGCATTTCATCGTTTAAGAAAGGGCTTTCTGGGCGAAGTTGGCTTCTCATGCTCTTTAGTTGTTCTGGTGTGATATTTTCGCCCCAATGGTTGATTATTAGTTCGTTCAGAAAGGTGTAGTCAGAGAGAATCAGAAGACATTTTTTGATTAAGTTTTTTTGTTCTGTTGAGGCTTTCTGCTCAATTGTGGTGAGGGCTTTATTGATTTCAAGGCATGCTGCAAAAAGTCCACAGTAGATGTAACCTGAGTCTTGAGCATTTGTTGTTTTAAATAAATGATTTAGCTTTTTTATTTGCTTGAAGAATGAAATATTTTTTTGAGTATCAAGGATGAAGTTGGTGCATCTTGTGGTGTTAAGGAGATAAAAGTAAGAGACTATTTTTTTTAAGTTATTAAGTTCTTCATTTATTTGGGCTGATGGAACATTTTTTTTTACTGTTTTTTCAATCGCGTTTGCGATGGAATCAATCTTTTTTAGTATTTTTTCTAGGTGGAGAGGCGAACATGAAACTGATTCTGTTGGAGAGCAGATGAGGCGATCTGACATAAATGAAAGGCATTCGGTCGTTTTTTCTGTGTATTCTTCCATTTCGGCAAGTGATAGGTGCTTGGGTTTATCTTGCGCAGCTACGGTAGAGACGGCAAAAAGCGAAAGGGCGAGAAATTTTTTACTCATGGTTACGATGTTTTCGGATAAAATGATTTTGTGAAAACGGATACGTAATTAGTTTTCTCTGGCTTGGATTATTTGTCAAAAAATACTGGTATTTTAAGTTTTTTAGAAAAGAGGGCGCTTTGTAATGGCGCCCTTTTTTAGTTTTTTTCAAAAAACAGGGAAATTTTTTCTAAAAAATCGTTTTTATCGGAAACGGTTATTTCTTCGCTTGTGCATCCGTTGTCAAAAAATAAGCACCTGGTGGCTATTTTTGCGGCCAAATCAATATCTTGGGTTGAGCAGATAATAATATTTCCGTTTTTCGCATACTCAAAGAGCAGCTTGATCAAGATTTCTGTGTTTTGTGGATCGAGTGCGGAATTAGGTTCATCAAGTAGCAATATCTTTGGTTCTATGCAAAGTCCTCGAGCAATAGCGGTTCGTTGCTGTTGGCCTCCCGAAAGTTGGTGAGGTAGCGCGTTTTTAAATTCATTTATTTGCAGTTGTGTTAATAAATCAAGGGCCTTTTTATCGGCGATAGCTGGAAGCATGTTCCTTGTTTTTGTGAGGGGGTGAGTACACTGTTCAAGAACGGTAAGTTGTGGAAAAAGAGCAAAGCCTTGGGGGACAAATCCGATATCTTTTTGTTGAATGGCTTTATTGTTTAATAAGATTGTTCCTTTTTTTGATTCATTGAGTCCAGCGATACTTCTAAGAAAAGTTGTTTTTCCTGCACCGCTTTTTCCTAGAAGGACCACAATTGATCCGGCTGGAATTGAGCATGAAATATTGTCTAAAACTTTTTTGTTATCCATGAAAACGGAAAGGTTATTTATTTTAAGCACGTTTAATCCTTTCTTGGATAAATGCTGAAAGGGTATTCCAGGCGTATGAAATGACTATAAAAATGAGTGCAGCGTTAAGGTACATGCTCACAGGATTCATTTCTCTAGCAATTACATTACGGGTAACTCCCATTATTTCTAACACGCCAATAGTTGAGCAAACGGCGGTTGATTTTATGAGTTGGTCTATTTCTCCGTTTAGGGAGAGGGCTTGAGAGCGAAAAACTTCAGGAAGGACGAGTTGGAGCAGCGCTTGTTTTTTTGTGTATCCCAAAAGAAGGGCCATTTCCCAAAGCGATTGTTGGTAATTATTGATCCCTTGTTTGATTATTTGGCTTACGTAGGCAGATGAGCAAATGCCAAGGGAAATAATTGATGCTGCCAGAGAAGAGATGTTGAGTGTTGTAATTATCGGAATGGCAAAATAGATAATGAGTAGTTGCAGATAAAATGGTAGGGCTCTAATTAATTGGGTAAAACGTCTTGTGAGTACTTGGAGCCATCGATTTGTATCGGATTTAGATGATTCTACTACTCCAAGAATTGTTCCCATTGTTATGCTAATGAGTAAAGAGCTTAGCCAGATGGTTAGAGTAATTTTTGTCCCGCTGAAAAGAGGTGTAAGGTTATTGAGAATCGATGAAAGCATTAGTTTTCCTCCTGATTTAACCATTTTTCTTCTAGTTTTTTGAGTGTGTTGCTGAAAGAAAGCTCTTCTATCGCTTTTTTGACTTGGCCTGCAAGAAGAGCATTTTCTTTTTTGATCATTATTCCTTCTCCATAGATTTGAAATGATTCCGGCAGTTCTTCTGAGAGTATTTCAAGATTTGGTTCAAGTTTTTTTAATCGGTTTGCAATGCGAGGCTCCAGGACTAGAACATTTGTTTTGCCGAATCGGAGTTCCATAATCATGTCAGTAACCGATGGGAGTTGTTTTTTTATTGCGTTGGGAAATGAATCGACATATTTTTCTTGTCCACTTCCTGGTTCTACGCATATTTCGAGTTTTTGGTTTACGCAGTCGTAGAGCGATTTGATATTTGAAGGTGTTTTTTTCCAGAAAACAAGGCTGGTTGCGGTTGAATCTCTGCTGGTGTATTGAATCATGTTAAACGTTTCCATGCGTTTTTTTGTGTTATCAAACCCGGACATGGCGATATCGATTATTCCTTGGTCTAATGCGATAAGTATTGTTTGTACGCTTCCAAGGTCTTTTATTATTACCGGTCGGTTGAGTTTTTCACCGAGTAGTTCAGCAACGTTGATATCGTATCCTTCGTATTCACCGTTACTCGCAACGCTCATGAATGGTGGCCATCCGTTCATCATTCCAATAATAAGGGGTTTGGGTTGTTCTTGAGGGAGAGAGGTTTTTTTTGTACATAAGAAAATTGCTGAAAAAAGAATGGCGCAGGCGATCCCAGGGATCATGATTTTTTTTAACAATGACATGATAAGTTCCTTTATAAGGCTTGTTGTACGTGTATTTTTTATAATGCACGACACGTACTAATATTTTTATTAAATAACTGTTCCGAATGGTTGATCGGACTTTTTAATGAGTTAAATACGAAGAATTAATGAAGATGATGATGAGATTGATGGCTGAAGCCATGGAAATGGGTTCCGGAGCCGAAGATTGTGGCTGGACGGACAGAGAGAAGTGAGAAAATAATAGTCTTTGTTGTTTCGAGTGTCGATTTTTTCGACAACATGTTGAGTGCTCCTTATTAAAAAGACTGAGTAACTTTTTTTAAATTGTGGCATTTTTTTAATAAGAAAACAACAGGCTGAGGATTTTTTTATAATTAATGAAAAAATGCTACTTTTGAGCCATTTTTAATGGAAGGTTATTTTTTCTGAAACGAGGGGGCGATGCTTAAAGATGCCTTCCAGGAAGTTGATATGGTCTGTTTTGGCAAGAAGATCTTTTTCTGGATCTTCAAGTCTTGTTTTATACGTAGCCATAGAAGAATCAAGTGTTATTAAGTCGACTTTTTCTAAGTTGAAGTTTCTATCGAGTGTTGGAACAAAGATATTGCAGATGGCGTGACCTGCTTTTTCGGTATCTGCGGGAAAAACTTGTTTTGTCGCCCATTGCACGATTGTTATTTTTCCTGAGTGGATTTTTTGATAGATTTTTCTTTGTAATTCGTTATTTGTTATGAACTGGGTGTCAGAAAGTTGGTAAAATTCTTCAGGATGATGATCTTGCTTGGGAATAAAGCAGCAGGTGTCCATGTTTTCAACAACGTATGAGTCTTTCTTTATAAGATCGGCAGTTTTTTTGATGAAGAGAGATTGGCTGCCTAAATTTGAGATAAATGTTGAGAAGTGGTGCCAAGGAAGGCCATCGTCTGAGCGAAGAGCATGTTTTTTTCGATAGTCGGAGATAAACGTTTCTAACTTTTTTTGTTCGATAAATTTTGTTTCAAAAATGTCTTTAAGTGTTGGGTTAAATAAGGAGCTGAGATGTGCATATACGCAAATAATATTGCTCAGGCTGTGCATAGCGCAATCAGGACCTTTTTGTCGGTAGCAATCCCAGAAGTGGACAGTTATTTTTTCATTATATTTTATTGATTTTATTTCATACCCATTTTTAGCGCGTTTTTTTCGCAGTTCTTTGTATGTTAAAAATATGATTAATGCGCACAGGAAGGCTAGTTCATGTAAGTTGATATATTGTGAAATATGATAAAGCATTGTGTTAAAAAAAGGTGTCATTGCTTAGTTTTAATTCACGTACGTGTGATTTTTTTAGTTTCGCAGACTTTATCAAAAAATATTTCTCGAGGGTATGATTTGCGCGTTTTGTATTAAAAAGGGCGCTTTTGAGGGCGCCCTTGTGATTTGAATATCAAAGTTATTTATTGGGGTTGTTTTTAGGCAGATTCACTTTTTTCGACAAGATCATCATGGTATTCGAGTAATAATTCGAGTTGTTTTTTATCGGTTTCTCTCTTGTCTTTGTTTTCGTCTTTGCAAGCATTAAGCTGTTCTTGAAGTGTTTTAAGGTTGTTCATGAAGCAGGAAGGAAAATCGGCGATTGAGTTGTTGAGAATGTCGAGAATTTCACAGTGCCTGTTAAAGAGCTTTTCGGCATCAGATTTATAGCTTGCAGAAAGGGGTGAGGAGCCTGATTCAAGCCGATATCCGAAATAAATTCCAAGAAGAATGCTGATTGTTGTCCAGTATCTATTCCAAAAAAATACACCCTCATTGAACTTTCTCTCTTTTTTTCCCCATTGATTTCCCTGTGCATCGGTATGCGTTGGTACTACAATGGTATGCGAATGAAATGTATCAAGGTAAGCTATTCGCAAAAAACAAGCAGCGGCAAATGTAATGGCGGTCATTGTTGAGCATGCACTAATCATCCCATCCTTTCTTTCTTCCCATTTAGTCATTGTTAGTCGTTTGATACCATGTAAGCAGCTCGACTTGAGGGTGTAGTCAATACTTGCTTTTTCAAATGAGCCATATTCGTTGAATGTTAGAGTTACGTAAGCCATGTCGCACGTGAGTAACAGACTCCAGAGGGCTTCTTTTTCGTGATCGTTTGCGGAAGAATTTATGATACATTGAATGAGCGTTTGAAGACTGAATGGGTGATAGTATGACGTTATAGCGTTTTTTTTAAAGTACTGTTTAGACATTCTTCCTTTGTAAAAAGACATGCTATCTATAAGTGTTCGTACTTCTTCAAAGGAGAGTCTATGAACGTTGCGGCCATAGATTGATTCCCCGCCAGTCTCGAGCGATTGGCTTTCTAGAGAATTGATATGCTCATCGATTGATGTTGACGAAATAAATGATGAAAGTGTGAATATTGAGAGTAAGAATATTTTTTTAAACATATTTATGGTGTTTCGAACAGTGTTGATTTGTGGAAAGGGGTAAGTAATTAGTTTTTTCTAGGTTGGAGTTTTAGTCAAATTTAGCTAAAAAATATGTTTTTAGATGGAAAAAAGGCTTTTTTATGGCCCCTTTGTGTTTGAGGGGCTTTTTTGTCAGGCGATCTTTTGGGGGGTGTTCTTTCAGCCTGCCTTCTTTTGAGCGGAGAAAATTCTCTTTTTTCATAAAATCATACAATTTGTTCGAGGATATGATTTTTTATTCGGGAGCATTTTTATTTTTTAGACTTAAAGAATCTTAAAAAGTATAAAAAAAGGGTTTTTTATGAATACAAAAATAAAAATGATGTGTTTGATCCTTCTTTTGACATCAAATGTGATTGGACAACGGGTGTTGCTGGTTCCCGGAGCGCAAACGACAGCGCTTTCTACCAAACAGGTGCAAACGGTCCACGTGACTGGCGATGTAGCATCGTTGGTACAAAAAAGAATGACCGTCTCGGCGGAAGAAGGTTTTTACCAAAAAAGATGATTTAGTACAACGCGTAAAAAATAACGAAAGTAAGCTTGCCCGCGAGCTGAGATTGCTTTTTGCAGCAAAACAACCATCCGTTCTGGCAGTTGTTGCAGAAAACGAATTTGATTCAGTTGTAATTCAGCTTTTGGTTGACACAAAAGGCATGCATGAAGTTGTGGTTTATTCCGCTGCGGAGTGTCCTGCGTGGGTTGCCCCATTGGTTGACGCGAGTGCGCAGGCGGCTGATGCTTCGTGGTCACTTGCCAAAAAATTAGGGGTAACCGCATTGGTTGGTGGTATTTCTACTGCTTTGTATGCGGGTGTTAACGCCGTGATGAATTTTTCTTTTTTATCAGAAGAAGAAGATTTTTTTGATTTAGGCACAGAAGAAGCAAGACAAGAAAGACAAAAAGCAGCAGCAAAGCGAAGAGCCGATGAAGAAGCAGATGCAATGCGAATAGCAGAAGAAGCAAGACGAGCAGAGGGTGTTATGGGAGACGCGGTGCCGGGAGGTGCCGGTAGGCGCTTGGAGGGCGTTGGAGCCGCTTTAGCGACCCCAATTGGTGATGATTGGATAACGCAGGCTTTTGGTGAAGTTGATGAAACCATGCGAGTAAAGATATTTGAACAGTCGCAAATGTCTTATCTTAGTAGATCGTTGAGTGAGATAGAGAAGCGTGTGGCTCGAGATATAAAGACAATTTTACAAACAACTCAATTTTATAATTTTATTAAAATGGCATTGGATTTAGAGGGAGCTCCTGAGCGTGAAGCTTGTGAGTGGTTAAAAACTAAAATTTCGTATTTAGATTTGATTAAGGGCATCGATTTTGAGTTGATTGATTGGGGCGAGTTTTTTCTAGGGAGCCTTAAGGAATCGACGGTAGATTTTTTGGCTAGATTTCAAAAAAATATGAGGATTGCAAAAGCTTGTGGTGATACAGATTCATTTCCCATCTATCAATCTGTATGTTTTAAACAATTTTTGGTTGAATTGGAAAAACTAAAAATTGTTGATCGTTGCGAGGCATTGCGGGTTTGTTTAATTGGTGTTGAAGAGGTTAAAGGTTTTTGTGAAACGCGGGATAAGGTTTATCCGTTGACTTATTATGGTATTCAAAAACAATCATTTTTGCCGTTTAATTATTATCTTTCGATGGTTTCTTCAGGAAGTATGTGTGTTAAAGATCAATTTCCCAACGTTCTTGAAGGGTTTGCTAACTTAGATAAAGTTAAAGTTTGAGTTGATTAATGTGATGAGCTGATGGTTGCCAGTGTTGAGGTAATTTTATTTTGTTAGTAGCCAAGGGCGCTTTTGAAGGCGCCCTTGTGATTTGAATATCAAGGTTGTTTATTTTTGCTCAAAGTCAGCGTCGATAGTTGTGTCGTTATGTGGGGTATGTGGCTCTGAATTTTCATCTGCATGTTGTGTTGGGCCTTGTTGTTGTGCTGCTGCTTGTTCGTGAGGCATGAGTACATTTGCGGCTTTGCTTAATGACTCGATTGCTTGAGTGAGCACTTCAACTGACATTTCTTCGTTCTTGATGAGGTCTTTTGCTTTTGTGATTTCAGCTTCAAGTTCATTGAGCTCATTGATTGCAAGTTTGTCTTTGTGTTTTGCAAGCGTTTTTTCTACGTGTGCAACAACACCATCGAGTTGGTTGCGTTTATCGATTGCTTCTCTGCGAGCTTTGTCTTCTGCTTCATGCATTTTAGCTTCTTGCACCATGCGTTCAACATCATCTTTTGAGAGTCCAGAGTTGTTTGAGATTGAAATTTTTTGTTCTTTGCCGGTTGCTTTGTCGCATGCAGAAACATGTACAATTCCGTTTGCATCGATATCAAAGGTAACTTCGATTTGTGGCATTCCGCGAGGAGCCGCTGCAATTCCTTCGAGTCTGAATCGGCCCAGCGATTTGTTGTCTTTTGCAAATTCACGCTCACCTTGCACGATGTTGATATCAACTGCAGATTGGTTGTCTTCGGCGGTTGAGAAAACTTGCGATTTACGCGATGGGATCGTGGTATTGCGTTCGATGATACGTGTTGCAATTCCACCCATTGTTTCGATTCCAAGTGAGAGTGGTGTAACGTCAAGAAGTAAAACATCGGTTACATCACCAGCAAGTACGCCACCTTGAATAGCAGCTCCCACAGCTACAACTTCGTCAGGGTTAACAGATTTGTTTGGCTCTTTTCCAAAGAAATCTTTGACCATTTGTTGTACTTTTGGAATACGAGTAGATCCACCAACAAGCACGACTTCATTGATTTGTGAAACGCTGATTCCTGCGTCTGCAAGAGCCTTTTTGCAAGGTTCAAATAATTTTCTGAAGATGTCTTCGCAGAGTGATTCGAGTTTTGCGCGTGAGATTTTTGTAACTAAATGTTTTGGTCCAGTTGCGTCTGCGGTGATGTATGGCAAGTTGATTTCGGTCTCTGTGGTTGAGGATAATTCGATTTTGCATTTTTCTGCAGCTTCTTTGAGTCGTTGCAATGCCATCTTGTCGTTGAACAAGTCGATACCGTTTTGTGCTTTGAATTCTGAGACTAAATGATGAATAAGTTTTTCGTCTACGTTATCGCCACCAAGCATGGTGTCGCCGTTTGTTGATTTTACTTCAACAACGCCATCACCAACTTCAAGAATCGAAACGTCAAATGTTCCACCACCAAAGTCGAATACGGCGATCGTTTCGTTGTGTTTTTTATCAAGACCGTATGCAAGAGCTGCGGCTGTTGGTTCGTTGATGATACGTTTTACGTTGAGTCCTGCGATTTGACCAGCGTCTTTGGTTGCTTGACGTTGCGCGTCGTTAAAGTATGCAGGGACGGTTACCACGGCTTCGGTGACTTTTTCGCCAAGGTATGCTTCTGCGGCAGCTTTGAGCTTTTGAAGAACAGCAGCGCCGATTTCTTGTGGGGTAACATTTTTGCCATCGATGACGATTACGGTGTCGCCATTAGCATCTGCGCCGAGTTTGAATGGGCAGCTTCTTTTTTCTGATTCTGTGAGGGACGAGAACTTGCGGCCGATAAATCTTTTTGCAGAGAAGATGGTTTTTTCTGGATTTGTGATTGCTTGGCGCTTTGCAACGGTTCCTACCAGTCTGTTGCCATCATTTGTGTATGCAACGATCGACGGGGTGGTGTTTGCGCCTTCTTGGTTTGGGATAACCTTGGGTTGTCCGCCTTCCATGAATGCAACTACTGAGTTTGTTGTACCTAAATCGATACCAATAATTTTTGCCATGAATTGTATTCCTTGTGAGTTTAAAAGTTTGATTTGATTCAAAACGTTTTTTCTTATTTCTAGGAATAACTCAACTAAGAAATTCTGTCAATATGGTTTTAAGAAATCTTAGTGCGCGAATGTAGATTTTCTTAGTTTCTTTGTGGCGCCTTGCCCATGTTTTTTTATTTCTTGTCTGATAAAACAACCTATTTGAATCTAGTTTTGTTGAAAGACGCCTTCGGTTGAGTGTTTCTACGGTTTTTGGGGCGATGGTTTTGCGGTTTTTTGATTTCTTTTTGATTTCTTTTTGCGGCCACGCGCAGGCTACTCCGCCTCCCGTCGCTTAGCGCGTGGCTCTGAAGCTTTATGGGGGCCGCTGATGCGTTGCTGGATGGGGTTTTGAGGGGAGGGTGGTAGCGCGCACGGACGGTTGGCTCCGTAGTTTTTAAGGAATTTATAGAGAGGGGGTTAGTGTTTACTGTTCTTTATGGATAAGAGAGGAATAGAGAAGGATAGGGCTAAGTGTTTGGAGAGTTAGATTAATATGTGAATAGAGGTTGGGGGGGTATGGTTTATAAGGAAAGGATAGGTATAAGGATAAAGATAAGGAAGAGAAGGAGAGTGATGATAGATATGAAAAGAAGAAGGGATACGTATTAAAAGGATTAAAGGGATTAAACGTTATAGAAAGGAATTAAAAGGATTATGTATATATTATTAATAAGAAGGAAAAGAATGATTGAGGTTATGGTTACGTTCTTGTCCGTAGTTATTGTGAGTGGTTAGTCTACTCTTGGGGGTTGTTTTAAGGTAAGCGCGCAAGAGAGTGCGCAAGGCCTGTTGCACGAACGCGCCCGCGAGCACGAGTTTGTTTTTTATGGTGCTTTCAAAATTTTTTTAAGGAATATGTTTTTTGTTCAAAGATATCACTTAAAAGGGAAGGGTGCGCGGTGGCGCTGCTCTCTTCCGGGTCAACTTTTTTTTGAATGACATCTTGGTTAAAAATTAGGCTTTTTTCGTGTTGGCAAAATTTCTTGGTGTGTGGTAGAATATGGTTACTGCAAGACTTGCTCTCTTCGTAAGTTTTTTCTGCTTTTGTGCGGGTCTCCTGAATTTTTCCCATTAATACCAGGGGTGCTAAGCATGTTTAAGATTAATGATGTTGTCTTTTATCCCGGTTATGGCGTTGCGAAAATCGCCGATGTGGTTGAGCGTACAATTTCCGGTTCGGTTGTTCTGTTGAATGAGTTACAATTTTTGTTTAAAGAAAATAGTCCGATTTTAGTTGCTGAGCATAGAATGCAAGGCCTTGGCATTAGATATTTGTCATGCGAGTCGATTGTTGATGAGGCAATGTCAGAATTGTGGCGTCCGTCGCGATTTAAAATAAAAGGTGCTTTTGATTTCTCTCCGTCGGCTTGGAGTCGCAGACAAAAAGAATATCAGCTCAAGATTCATGGTGGTAGTATTGTTGATATGGCTGGAGTGTATCGAGACATTATGACACTTGCTCTTTCAAAAGAACTCGCTTTTGGTGAAAAAAATACCTTGAAAATTGTTGAAGAACTTTTGATTCAGGAAGTTTCTTTTGTCAAACACATTTCTCGAGAAGCGGTTGTGGAAGCTATTAAAAAGCCATTCCGCGATAGCGCTATTGGTTCAACATTTATGGCTGATGTTGTTTCGGTAGCTCCTCATGGCGCGCTTGGTTCTTCTTCTGCTGTTTAGTTGAGGCTTCTTGGATAACGATAAAAAAATTACTTTGATTTTGGGGCCGACGGCCAGTGGAAAGACTGCGTTGGCCCTCTCTCTTTTTCGGTCTGGTGGCTTTTGTGGAATCGTCAATGCCGATGCTTCTCAGGTCTACCGTCAGGTTTCTGTGGGTGTAGCTTCTCCTTGCGAGCAGGAGCTTGCGATAGCGCCTCATTATTTATATTCGTTTCTCGATTGTAAAATTCGCACGTTTAATGCTGCTCAGTATCGATCAATGGTTGAAGATTTGTTCGATCAGCTGGCACCTGATGATGTACCACTTTTCTGTGGGGGATCGCTCTTTTATGTCAAATCACTTTTTTTTCGGCTACAAGATTCATTGCCCGTGCACGATAAAAAAAAGGTAGAGCGACCGATTGGATTTACTGATTGGGAATACTTGAATTTGATCGATCCAGTCAGGAGTGCGAGCATTCATCCGCATGATTCGTATCGCATCGAGCGTGCATTAACTATTTATAATTCGTCTGGCGTTTTGCCCTCAAGTGTTAGTCCTGTGTTTGATCCGGTCTTTAAGGAAAAAGTAAGAATTATTTGGGTTGATTTGCCCGATGAATTATTACGGAAAAAAATAAGTATGCGGATTGCGAGTATGCTTGACAATGGTTGGGTCACTGAGGTCGAAAATTTAATCGGCTCAGAATTCGAGTCATTTGCTCGAGATGAAGGTGCTTTGGGATACCAAGATGTGTATCGCTGGATTGTTGACGGCAAGCAAGAAAATATGCGTGAGCAGTTAATTCAAACGCTTGAAAAAAAGACGTGGGATTATGTACGCAGGCAAAGAAAATTTTGGCGATCATTCAAGCGCACGTTGGAGATTTATCCAGAGATGGTTGAGTTGGTTAATAAATAAAAAAGAGGACTGGTTTTAAATCAGTCCTCTTTATTTGTTAGTCTTGATATTGGGGAAGTTCGTGAGCGGTTGCAATTTCGTTGTAATATTCCTTTAAGTTGTTCGCGATAGTGTCGCATTCTTCTTCGGTGTATGCTGTGTCTGTGTTTCGACGAAGGCAGTAAGTCATTAATTCATTCCATACTGCGCCATCAAAGCTAGCATCATCATAAGTTGAAAGTTTAAATGCTTCATTGGCTGCGTTTCTTTCGATATATTGTATTCTTAATTTTAAAGAGTGAAGCGCTTCAGCTTGTCCGCTGTTATTCGGCCAGGTTGCCCATTCGGTAAGTTTTTCTTGGATTGATTGTCGAATTGCGTTCTCCGTGTCCGTCGGCTGCAAGCCGTGCAGCAAGCCAGCAGCGCCTGTCATGATGACTAAAAGTGTGATTTTTTTTAAAAACATTTGCGGTTCCTTTTTTTATGTTTGTTTTATTAGGTTGTATTTACTTTACAACTTATTTGGGGGGGGGCGAATGGGTAATTGCTTTTTGGTAAAAAGTGGCTTTTTTAGTAAAAAATAAATGTTGAGTTAATTCTTTGAGTATTTTTTAATTTTTTTAAATTGTCTAAAAAAAACACTACTCGCAGCGCCCCTTAATTCGATGCTTTTGGTGCGCTTAATGTGATTGGTTGTCGGCGCGCAGCGGCGCGCTCTGCGCGATTTTTGGCGCACAAGTTTCTGTTGTGGTGTTGGCGCTGGCTCGTCGGGTTCGACTTGTTTTCACTCTGCAAATCCTGTGATTTATTTTGGGGTGATTCAAAATACTGCTCCTCATGAGATTGTTTTTCGATTATACTCTCCTGCGTGACAGGTGCTAAAAAAGAAAGGAAGCGCTATGATCGGACGTTTAAGAGTTTTTGTAAAAGAGTATTCATCGTTATGGTGGATTGTTTTAATTGCGCTTATTGCGCCATCTTTTTTCAGATTTAATTATCAGGATCCTAATAAACGAGCAGTGGCAACGGTCAATGGTGAGCCATTAGAGCTTTCTGAGTTCAAGCGACTCTCTCAGATGATGCAGTCGGAAAGACAGATGTTCAATCAGCGTTATGGTTTGAATCTTGATGTCGCGGTTGATCCGATTGCGGTTGTCGATCGTGGAGTTGAGTCGATTGTACTGAATGATCTTGTGCGCGCTCAGGGTATTGTTATTAATCCTGAAGTATTAAGTTCTTTGATTAGAAGTTCGATGTGTCAAATGTTTGGGATTAAGCCAAATCAGTTTAGTGTTGATTTTTATAATTATTACATCAAGCAAACAGGAATGGATGTTCGAGATTTTGAAAGCGAACAAGAACGTGCACTTGCACGATCCATGGTTGAAGAGCTTGTTGGAGCTGCGGCATATTCCCCACGTTTTGCTCGCGAAGAAGAATTTCTTGGTAAAAAAAGTTTTGCGTTACTTTCTTTTGTAAAAGATGGATACCTCAAGGACGCAAAAAGTACTCCTGCATCAAATGAAGAGTTATCTCTTTTTTATGAAGAAAATAAAAACAACTACCGTTTGCCTGACATCAAAAGAGTTTCTTACGTCGTGGTTGATCCATCTGTGTATACAAAACAAATCACTATTTCTGATGAACAAGTTGAATCGTATTATAAGCACAAAAAAGATTCAGCGTACAAAGCAAAAGATGAATATCAAATTAGACGTGTGTTGATTGCTGTTCCAAAAGATGCAACTCCGGCAGAAGTTGAACGATTTAAAGCAAAAGCAACAGACTGTTTAAATAAAGCTAAAGAAAGTCAGGATGCATTTGCGGATGTTGCAAAGACGCTTTCTGATGATACAAAGTCGAGCAAAAAAGGTGGGCTTTCTGATTGGTTTACGTTGGGAACATTTAGTTACGAACTTGAAGCAGAATTAATAAAACTTAAAGAAACTGGTAAAACAACCTCAGTTGTAAAGAGTGCAGACGGATTTGAGTTTGCGCAACTGGTTGCCAAAAAGGATGGTGCTTACAAATCACTTGATTCAGTAAGAAAAGAAATCGTAAAAGCTCTGACTAAGCGTTCAGCCGCAGATATGTTTAGAGCTGAGGCCGACCAATTGCTCAGAGAGGCTAAAGATACAGCAGATTTTGTAAATGCGCTTGAAGATTTTGCCAAAGATCGCAAGTCAAAGGTTGAAAAAACTGCTGACCTGGATCAGTCGATGAGTCAGGGGGAATCTCTTGAAAATGTGTTGACACAAAAGGCTTTTGGTTCGTTTTCTGAAAAACCAAAAAAACGCGGACAATTTATTCACAATGAAAAAAATATTATTTTCGTGGTAACCGAATCTCAATCGGGAAGATTCTCTTCTTTTGAAGATGTATTATCATCTATCAGAGATTCTTTTTATGAGCAAAAAGCTGCAATGTTGCTTAAAAATGATGTTGCAACAGCTCGCAAGCAGTACTTGATTGAAAAGCTTTCGTTGGCTGATATTTCAAAAAAATATGCACACATCAAGTTTTATGAAACCTCATTGATCGAGAAAAAAGATTCGATTAAAGGGTTTGATAAAGATTCAGGCTTGAATGAAAAAATCTTTAAACTAGAATCACCAGAAATGTGCGCAACAGTACCTGTTTTAGAAGGAACCGTTGTCTTGGCTTCGCTTATTGAACAACAGCCTTCTGATAAGCCAGCCGAAAAAGATTCGGTAGATCTTAAAAAAACAGAGAGTGTCTTATTAAAGGGCTTTATTGCGACTCTTAAAAGAAATGCTAAAATAGAGTTAAGTAGCGAGCATTTTTCTGCTTCCTCACATGAATAAAGGTATATAATGACTCAAAAACAAGCAGTTCCTCTAAAAAATACACTGGGTATTTCGGACGAAAAACGCAAAGCGCTTGATGCTGCATTTGCTCATATTGATAAACAATTTGGTAAAGGCGCTGTCATGCTTTTGGGGCAGCGCCCAAATCAGGCAGTTGATGTAATTTCCACTGGTTCTATCTTGGTTGACTCCGCACTTGGTGTTGGTGGTTTTCCTCGCGGTCGAATTGTTGAAGTCTATGGTCCAGAAGCTTCAGGGAAAACAACATTAACGCTTCAGGCGATTGCAAATGTTCAGAAGAGCGGTGGCGTGTGTGCGTTTATCGATGCTGAACATGCGCTTGATCCTGTCTATGCCCAAGGTTTGGGTATTAATCTTGATAATTTAATTATTTCCCAGCCAGATTCTGGTGAACAAGCGCTTGATATCGCTGAAACATTGGTTCGTTCTGGTGCTGTTGATTTGTTAATTATCGACTCGGTTGCAGCGCTGGTTCCTCGAGCAGAGCTTGAAGGAGACATGGGTGACCAACACGTAGGATTGCAAGCTCGGTTGATGTCACAAGCACTCAGAAAACTTACGCCGATTGTTCACAAGTCAAAAACCGTTATTATTTTTATTAACCAAATTAGAAGTAAAATTGGTGGTATGGCTTTTGCAAACAATGAGGTTACTTCGGGTGGAAATGCGTTGAAGTTTTATGCGTCTGTTCGTCTTGATATTCGTCGAATTGGAACATTAAAACGTGGCGATGAGGCTGTTGGAAATCGTGTTGCGATTAAAGTTGTCAAAAATAAAGTTGCTCCTCCCTTCAGACGTGTTGAAGTTGATTTGATGTTTGGGGTGGGAATTGTTCGAGAAATTGAAGTCTTTGAAATCGCGGTTGAAAACAAAATCATCGTGCAAAGTGGTGCGTGGTTTGCCTTCAGGGATGAAAAACTTGGACAGGGCAAAGAAAATTCGCTCAAAAAATTAAAAGAAGATGAAGCTCTCTTTGGTAAAGTATATGCCGAAGTAGAGAAAGTTTTGGTTGCAAGGTCAGGGGGGAACAGTGATTCCGAAGAGTCCTAAAGGTCGTCCGGAGGTCTCTGACCACGGTTTTTTTATTAATGACAGAATTAAAGCCAAAGAAGTGCGGTTAATTACCGACGATGGCTCTAATATTGGCGTAGTGACGCTTGATCAGGCGTTGCGAATGGCTCAGCAAAAAGGGCTTGATTTGGTTCAGATCAGTGAAAACGCAGCTCAAGTAGTTGTAAAAATCATGGATTTTGGCAAATTCCTGTATGAACGAAAAAAACAACTGAATGATGCGAAAAAAAATCAAAAAGTTATCCAAATTAAAGAATTAAAAATTCGTCCACGTATTGAGGATGGAGACTACAATATCCGCATTAAGCAGGCTTCAGAATTCTTTGCTGATGGCAAGCGGGTTAAGTTTACTCTCCAATTTCGTGGTCGGGAAATTCCGATGATGGATAAGTTGGGAACAGCGCTTTTTGAGCGTATCGAAAAAGATTTGGTTGCTCTTGACCAAGGTGCCATTGTGAGTGAAAAAGACTCCAAGGGTGGTCAATTGTGGTCAAAAATCTTTTATTTGAAGGAAAAATAACCAAGTAGAGCGAGATTACATAATTGATAAATATCATCAGTGTGTTAAACTCTTTTTTATTGGTCGGTAAATAATTGTCTTTACGCGAAGCCCTTTTTTGAGGCAACGCAGGAACAAAATAATGAAGCTTAAAACAAATTCAGCAGCAAAAAAACGTTTTAGAAAGCTTGGTTCTGGCTTAATTAAACGTGGTAAAGGTTTTAGACGTCACCATTCGTGGGCTAAATCATCAAAACAAGTTCGTCAGTTGAGAGCTGGTGTTCTTGTTCATGAAAATGATCACAAGTCCATTGCGCGTCTTCTGCCTAATTAATCGGTGGTTTTGGTAAAAACAGTAAAAATAACGAGGTTTTAGGGTATGAGTCGCGTCAAACGTGGTGTGGTTACGCACCGCCGTCATAAAAGACTTTTTAAAATGACAAAAGGATATTGGGGTCAGCGTTCCAATATCTTTAGAAGAGCAACAGAAACATTGCTTCGCGCTATGGCATTTGCTTTCAAAGGCAGAAAAATGCGTAAGCGTGATTTCCGTTCAATGTTTATCACCCGTGTGAACGCAGCAAGTCGTCAACACGGTTTGAGCTACAGCGTATTTATTCACAAGTTAAATACAGCTAAAGTTGCATTAAACAGAAAAATGCTTTCTCAGTTAGCTATTTATGATCCAAAAGCTTTTGAAGCTGTGATCGCAAAAGTTAAATAAGCTTTTATATAAAATAAAAAATGTCTCGGGGTAATATCCGAGACATTTTTTATTTGTTTCACATTGGATTTTTTGATGTTTGAATTTTTTAAAAAAAGGGCTTTTTACTTATAAAAAAATTAGCCTTTGGTTTTAAAAATATTAGGAGTTAATTTTTAAGAGTTAATCTTTAATTTAGTTGATGGCTATAAAATCCCATGCATAGATTTTTGTTTGTTTTTATTTTTTCTTCTTCTTGTTTTTCAATAAGTAATAATGAATATGAATCTTTTTTAAAAAGAGTTTATCCAGAAGAATATAAAGAAGTAGTTGTTAAAGTTCCCAAAAATTGTACGGTTGCTCAGTTTTTGACTTCTCAGCATAGCGAGCATGTGGGATTTAATACTCCTCTTGTTCCTCGGTTTTCAAAAAGATATCCATTTACGTGGATGCGTTATTTGAAAGATTATGACTTTGGATATCCTCTACTAAGTGGTGCTGTGATTACAGCTGCGGCGATGGAACGCTTTATGTATAATGCGCATTTGTTATTTCATGATCAGCCTGAAAAAATGAAACAGTTTAGATCGGTCTTAGATAGAGCGATTAATGCCATGATGAAATGTCTTTCTTGTAGTTCCATACATATTAAATGTCTTTCTTGTAATTCCACACATATTAAAGTCGGATTGATTGGCTCCCTCCTTAATTGCGGACATTATCTCTTTGATAACTACATGAACTATGGATGTAAAGAATCATTTGACGCTAATCTTAAAAATTTGAATGGTATTAATGATGAGATATATGATGTTTTAAATAATTTATCTCTCTCAGATTTTAAAGTTCGTCATTTAGTTGAAAAAATTCTTTCGACAAGTCATTCATCTACTGCGAATTATAAGTTTATGTTTTGGCCTGAAATTGATTTTGATAAAAAGATTTATAAGGACATTAGGGGAACGAAAAACGTTAACGTGTTTTTAATTTTCTTGTACAAGTTGTTAAAGAGAGATTACGGGGACGTTGAGGGCGTGAGAATTGGTACCGTGTGGTTAATTTTCACCTCCATCTATATTAAGAAGGTATTATTTTATTATCTTTGTATTGTAGTTTCTTTATATGTTGCGTCTAAATGTTTTCAGTTTCTCCCTTATCGGAAATTCTTCATTCCTGTTGCAGGTTTGCTGTTTTTTCTCAATGATATGTGGAACTCTTTTTTTAAAGATTTGCTTGCGGGAGAGTATAACACGGTTCCCGAAAAAGATGGCGGAATAAAAGTTACAATCGAGCTTGTGGACGAATAGTTGAAGCTGTGATCGCAAAAGTTAAATAAGCTTTTATATAAAATAAAAAATGTCTCGGGGTAATATCCGAGACATTTTTTATTTGTTTCACATTGAATTTCCTTGGTGTTTAAAAAAAGCCAAAAAAGTTCTTTACTGAATGCTTTTTGGCTTTTTTTAAATAGAGGCTTTAAGGAGTATGGTATAAATAACGATAGATTTGTTTTTAGAAAGGTTTTTAGATGACTTTATTTTTTAGGAAAAGTGCTGTTTTTGTAATTGTTCTAGCAATTTTTATTTGTTTTAAATCGTATGGGCTCGGACCTATAACAAATAATCTTATTTATGCCTCCCCTGTGGATGAATATACCAAACAAGCTGTTGAAATATATTTTCAGAATATCGATATTCCAGCACAAAATATCCCTAAAAATCCAACGGTGGTAACAGTCCCAAAATCAGAGATAGATTTACTCAAGTCATCTTGGTTTAATCGTGCAAAAAATCTTTCTTCATCAAAAAAACTGTTTGATTTATTCTGCGATGAAGATTTGAGTGAAGAAGTTTTTTTTATTAAAACTGAAACCGAGTTAATCGGGGTTTCTGTTACTAGTGAACAAAAAAGTGGGTCATATCGCACAAATTGGTGGCGCTTTTATGCATTACAATCTCCTCTTCCATCAGGATTTTGGTTTACCCCCAATGGTCTTGACTTACATTGGACAACTCGATGGACCTATGATGTAAAAAAAATAACACTCTTTTCTTCTTCTGGTAATTTGTCTGATGAAGCTCTTGCATTGATTAAGGCTTCAACCATAACATCTAGTGCGAGTGGCAAGCGATTGATGAAAAATATATTTTGTACATTGCCAGCAATATTTGTTTTTGCTTTGATTGTAGCTGTGGTTTCAAGTAGATAGTATTTTTTAAAAATATTTTAAACCAAAAAGGGCTAGGGAAATTTCCCGGGCTCTTTTTTTATACATTTTCTAAATTATAAATTAGCGAGCATACCATCTAATTCTTGGTATCGACCAACAAAGTCGTCTTTAGTGTTTTGTGAAATCCATTCTGCTGCTGCATAAGCTTTAATGGTATTTATCATCCAATCAATACTTATTCTTGCTTCTGCAACTCGATGATTTGCGTTGAGTTCGACTATTTGATTTGTATTAGCAAGAAACCGTTGGTATTCGCCTTCCATGACTTGAATATATCGAGCTTCTATAACTAAATTAACGTCAGCTTGAGCTCCTGCAAAAATAACGAACACAAGACCCGTTAATTTAAAAAAATGATTTTTTTATATGAGTTTTTAGTAATTTTAAAAAAAATAACGGAAGTTTTTTACGCTTCCGTTATTTTTTTACAAGTTCAATTCAGGATGGACTCTTTTTTACAAAGAGGTTTTATCTGCCTCTTCGGTTGTCAGTTCCAAGACAGATTCTTGCTTGGTGACAGCTGAGCGATAGTTGTTAAAGTTTTTTGTGGTTAATTCGTTGCCTGCGATCATTAAGCCAAAAGAATCGGTACGGATTTTTAATTGAGCTGCAACTTTTTGTTTAAAGGTCATAAACGAATCTTTTTTTGCATCAAAGGAAACTTTTACAACCATTCCTTGGGCCGTTTTGATTCTTGCGGTAGCTTGGCTTCCAC
>Ga0194133_10002265_pt1 | contig 30325 bp, 30 predicted proteins | sample TA2KigOf40mmetaG_FD_155448 | JGI IMG/M metagenome (GOLD analysis project Ga0194133, IMG submission 155448) | Freshwater microbial communities from Lake Tanganyika, Tanzania - TA2015055 Kigoma Offshore 40m | ecosystem: Environmental > Aquatic > Freshwater > Lake | place: Tanzania: Lake... | reverse complement strand
GCTGGCCGGCACCAAGGTGGGGCCGATCTTCAGCTGGTCGGCGTACGGGTCCTACCCGTACCCCATCATGTACGCCGCGCAGTAAGCGGCGACGTCGCGAGGTGGGGCGGGTGCGCCCGCCCCACCTCGCGCGCATGACATCGACCGGCACGTCAGGACCCGACATGTCACGAGAGGAGGAGCGGTGACGGCGTACATCATCAGGCGCGTCCTGATCATGCTCCTCCTGCTCCTCCTGCTCACCCTGGTCGTCTTCGTGCTCTTCGCCCTGCTTCCGGCCGATGTCGCGCGCCTCACCTGTGGCAAGGTCTGCACGGACCAGACCATCGAGCTCAATCGGGCACGGCTTGGTTTGGACAAGTCGGTGTGGGAGCAGTACTGGATCTTCCTGTCCGGACTGTTCTTCGGGCGCACCTACGGCGTCGGCGAGGCGGCCATCGTCTGCTCAGCACCGTGCCTGGGCTACTCGTTCACCAAGACCGAGCCCGTGCTCCAACTGATCCTCGATCGCCTGCCGGCGACCATCTTCCTGGCCCTCGGAGCCTTCATCCTCTTCCTTATCGGCGGCGTCGCCCTCGGTGTCTACAGCGCGCTGCGCCGGGGACGCTGGCAGGACAAGACGGTCATGGGGATCTCTCTCGTGGGCTACTCGCTACCGTCGTTCTTCATCGGCCTCGTCGTCATCTACTTCATCATCATCCGCTGGCAGATCCTGCCGTTCCCGCAGTATGTGCAGCCGTGGGAGGACCCGATCGGGTTCCTGCAGACCATGATCCTGCCCTGGCTCGTGCTCGCGATCCTCTACGCCGCCTTCTACACGCGCCTGACGCGCAGCCAGATGCTGGAGACCCTCAACGAGGACTACATCCGCACGGCACGAGCCACGGGACTGCCCGAGCGCGTGGTCGTGCGCAAGCACGCCCTGCGGGCTGGCCTGACGCCCATCGTCACCGCCGCAGGCCTGGACTTCGCGGGCCTGCTCGGTGGCGCGATCATCCTCGAGTCCATCTTCAGTCTGCCCGGGCTCGGCAGCCTCGCCATCTCGGCGGTGCTCGACCCCGACCTTGCGATCCTCGTCGGCGTCACGCTCATCACCGCCGTCTTCATCATCGTCGCCAACCTCGTCGTCGACGTCCTCTACGCCGTCATCGATCCCCGGGTCAGGCTCGCGTGAGCGCCCCCTTCCTCCACGTGGAGGACCTCGCGGTGTCCTTCCCCACGGAGGATGGCGTGGTCAAGGCCGTGGCCGGGTCGACGTTCTCGGTGTCGAAGGGCAAGACCCTCGCCATCGTCGGTGAATCCGGCTCGGGCAAGAGCGTGACCGCCCAGGCGATCATGGGGCTGCTCAATCGCAACTTCGCCGACGTCTCAGGGCGGATTGTCCTGGACGGCACCGACCTGCTCGCGCTCGATGACGACCAGGTGCGCGAGATGCGTGGCTCGGTAATGGCCATGATCTTCCAGGATCCGCTCTCCAGCCTGCACCCCTTCTACCGCATCGGCGACCAGCTCGCCGAAGCAGTGCGCGTGCACAACAAGGTGAGCAAGTCCGAGGCCCGGGCTCGCGCCATCGATGCCCTGCACCGCGTGGGGATCCCGTCGCCGGACAAGCGCGTCGACGACTATCCCCACCAGCTCTCGGGCGGCATGCGCCAGCGCGTGATGATCGCGATGGCCCTCATCAATTCGCCCAGCCTGCTCATCGCCGACGAGCCGACCACGGCGCTTGATGTCACCGTGCAGGCGCAGATCACGGAGCTGATGTCCGAGCTCCAGCGCGAGACGGGGACGACGCTCATCATCATCACCCACGATCTGGGTGTCGTCGCCGACATGGCAGACGAAGTGTGCGTGATGTACGGCGGGCGGGTCGTGGAGTACGCGCCGGTCAACGAGGTCTACTACCGCCCCCAGCATCCCTACACCCACGGCCTCCTCGCGTCGGTGCCGCGCCTGGCCACCGATCGCGTGGACCGGCTCGATCCCATCCCGGGCAACCCACCCTCGCTCATCAACCTCCCGTCGGGCTGCGTCTTCCATCCGCGCTGCTCGCGGCGTGACGAGGTCAGCGGAGACCTCTGCCGCACCGAGGAGCCCGCGCTCGTGTCCGTCGCCACGGATCACCTCGTGCGCTGCCACCTCGCTCAGGCCGGCGCGACGGGGGGTGCGCGATGAGCAACGAGGTGCTCAAGGTCGAGGACCTGCGGGTCTACTTCCCGCACAAGTCGCGAGGCGTCTTCCCGCGCACGATCGGGCAGATCAAGGCCGTCGACGGAGTGAGCTTCGAACTCGGCGGAGCCGAGACGCTTGGGCTGGTGGGTGAGAGCGGTTGCGGCAAGTCGACGACCGGCCGGGCCATCCTGCGCCTCGTCGATCCGACGTCGGGCCAGGTCGTCATCAACGGCACGGACGTAGCAGAGCTCTCGCGGCGCGCGATGCGTCCGGTGCGCCAGCAGGCGCAGATGATCTTCCAGGACCCCTACAACGCCCTCAACCCGCGCCAGACGGTGGGCGCGATCCTTGCGTCCCCCTTCCGCATCCAGAAGGTCGATCCGCCCGGCGGCGTCAAGCAGGCCGTGCGCGAGCTCATGGACCGCGTCGGGCTCAATCCCGAGCACGTCAACCGCTATCCCTACGAATTCTCCGGCGGCCAGCGCCAGCGCATCGGCATCGCCCGCGCGATCGCGCTGCGACCCAAGCTCATCATCTGCGATGAGCCCGTCTCCGCCCTTGACGTGTCGATCCAGGCTCAGATCCTCAACCTGCTCCAGGACCTGCAGTCCGACTTCGGGGTCTCCTACCTCTTTATCGCCCACGATCTGGCGGTCGTGCGGCAGATCGCTCAGCGTGTGGCCGTGATGTATCTCGGCCACATTGTCGAGAGCGCCCCGCGGGAGGAGCTATTCGCCCACCCCCTGCACCCCTACACGCACGCGCTCATGTCGGCGGTGCCCGTGCCCGACCCGCGCGTGCAGATGGAGCGCGAGCGCATCGTGCTCGGCGGCGACCTGCCAAGTCCGCTCAATCCGCCCTCGGGCTGTGTCTTCCACACGCGCTGCTTCATCGCCCAGGATCGCTGCCGGACTGAGAAGCCGGAGCTCCGCGAGTTCGCTCCGGGCCACACCGTGGCCTGCCACTTCCCGATCACCGAGCCGCTGTCCGGGGGTGTCATCCACGGCCCGGACTCGGGTCTGGTCACCCCCGATGAGGGTGCGCCCGGCTACTTCACGGAGACGATCACCGATCTGGGCGCGGTCGGCACGTCGCGCCTGGACTCGGGCAATCCCGGCGAGGGGATCTAGCCACCGCGAGTGTCGAGTAGCGGTGCGGAAATGAGCCGAATTCGCGCCGCTACTCGACACTCGTGGGCGCCAGCGCGTCGGCGAAGAAGTCCACCTCGGCGCGCAGAAGGTTCTCGGCCACGATCTCCTGCGGCGTCATGTGCGTGACTCCGCTGAGCGGCAGCACCGCGTGCGGACGACCGGCGGCGAGCAGTGCGGACGACAGGCGCAGGGAGTGCGCGACGACCACGTTGTCGTCCGCGAGGCCGTGGATGATGAGCAGCGGCCGCGTGAGATCCGAGGCGAGCGGCAGCAGGGACGTCGCGTCGTAGTTGTCCGGCTCCTCCTGCGGCAGTCCGAGGTAGCGCTCGGTGTAGCCGGTGTCGTAGAGGCGCCACTCGGTGACCGGCGCGCCGGCCACGGCGGCGTGGAAGACGTCGGGACGACGCAGCACGGCGAGCGCCGCGAGATACCCGCCGAAGGACCAGCCGCGGATTCCCACGCGGGTCGTGTCGACGTCGTCGGGGTACGCCGCCGCCACCGCCTCGAGGGCGGCCACCTGGTCCTCCAGCGCAGGCGTGGCGAGGTCGCCGCGCACCGTGCGGTCCCACGCCGGTCCGCGGCCCGGAGTGCCCCGCCCGTCAGCCACCACGACGGCGTAGCCCTGATCGGCGAGCCACTGGTCGGTGCCGTAGGCCAAGCCCGCCGCGACGACGAGGCGCGCGTGGGGGCCGCCGTAGGGGGACATGATCACGGGCAGGCGCGCCGAGCCGGGCACGTGGCCCGTGGGGAAGAGCACGGCGATGTCGAGGTCGCGCTCCCCGCCGCGCATGAGCGTGACCTGAGGTGAGATCACGGGTGTCTCGGCGAGGGATGCGATCTCGGCCAGACGCGCGTCCCCCCGCCAGACCTCGACCGTGGTCGCCGTGGAGTCCAGCCGGGTGGTCGAGGTGATCGTGATGTCACCGCTCCGCCGGCCATGAACCGTGCCGTCGGCGTACGTGTGAAGGGGCGCCACGGTGCTGTCAGCGATGAAGTCGGCGAGGCCCCACACCGGGCTCACCTGATAAAGCCCGGGCGTCACCGGGTTGGTCGCCGCGAGCACGAGAATGTCCTCGGTGCCCGCATCGACGACGGCCTCGACCTGCAATCCGGGCGGCGTGAGAGCGACGTCTCCGACCACGAGTCGGTAGGTGTCGGCATCGCGATCGGCGACGATCTCGACGAGCTGCCCCTGGGGCGTACGCGTGGGCACGCCCGGCATGAGCTCGACCCACTCGGGATCGGTGCGCTCGCGCAGGACGCGCGTCGCGCCGGACCCCGGATCGACCTCGAGGATCACCTGCCGGCGCTGGTCGCGCGAGAGCAGCGTGACCAGGGGTGCCCCTGTCTCCGGTGTCGAGACGCGGGCGAGGTAGGGGAAGGCATCGTGGTCCCAGGCCACCTCGCGGCGCTGCCCATCCAGTCCCACGAGCCAGAGGGAGACATCGGCATTAGCGGTGCCCGCGGCGGGATAGCGGTGCGGACGCGCGGGGATCTCGGGCTGCGCGGGATCGGCGATCCACCAGGTGGCGACGGGGGAGTCGTCGCTCCGCTCGACGAGCAGTCCCGAGCCGTCCGCGAGCCACCAGTAGCCGCGCATGCGGTCGAGCTCCTCGGCCGCGATGAAGTCGGCGAGGCCCCAGGTCACGTCATCGGCCTCCGGAGCGCAGAGCAGTTGAGGTTCGCCACCGTCGAGATCCACGACGTACAGGCCGCGGTCGCAGACGTAGGCGGCACGCCGACCCGTGGGATCGACGCGCGGATCGATGGCCGGCCCCGGCGCCGGGAGCGGTCGCGCCGTGCCCGGATCCGCGAGTCGCACGGCGTACGGCGTGCCCGACAGCGCGAAGACAGCGACGTTGCCGTCGTCATCGAGTGAGTACTCGGTGATGCCCGCGCTGACCTCACGCAGTCGCTCGCGGCGTGCGCGCTCCTCGTCGGGGAGCGACTCCGCGTCGTCGAGGAGGTCGCGGGGATCGGCGATGCACGTCTCGATGCCGCTCGATAGGTCGAGTGACCACAGGCACGTGGTGGCATCGGCTCCGCCGCGCGATCTCAGGAAGACCACCTGTCGACCGTCACCTGCGACGGCGAAGGCGCGCGGGGCGCCCAGCCGGAAGCCGCGGGTGCGGGCACGCTGGCGCGGGTAGGACTCCGTCGATGCAGTCTCGGTCACGGCCCTATGGTGCCGCTCGCCCCCGGGAGTTTGGCCGCGAGGGCGCATTACGCTTCGGGACCATGACCGATCGCAGGATCCTCCTCGTGCATGCCCACCCCGACGACGAGACGATCGGCACCGGCATCGCCATGGCCCGCTACGTCGACGAGGGGGTCGGCGTCACGCTCGTCACCTGCACCCTCGGCGAGGAGGGCGAGATCCTCGTGCCGGGACTGGAGCACCTCGCCTCGGACCAGGAGGACAGTCTCGGTGACCATCGCTACGGCGAGCTCACCGAAGCCATGCGCGTGCTCGGGGTCGAGGATTGGCGACTCCTCGGTGGTCGCGGGCGCTACCGCGATTCCGGGATGGTCGGTACGCCGCCCAATGAGAGAGCCGAGGCGTTCTGGCGCAGCGACCTGCTCGACGCGGCGACGCACCTGGTCGCGATCATCCGTGAGGTGCGCCCGCAGGTGCTGGTGACCTACGACGACTTCGGCGGCTACGGCCATCCCGATCACATCCAGGCGCATCGCGTGTCGATGTACGCGCTCACCCTGGCTGCCGCGTCGACCTTCCGTCCCGACCTGGGCCCGGCATGGGAGGTGGCCAAGGTCTACTGGTCGGCGTTCCCGCGAAGCGTCGTACGCGAGGGCATTGAGCGAATGCGTGCGGCGGGGGAGACGACCGGCTTCGCGGAGATGGATCCCGACGACATCCCCTTCGCCATCGACGATGCCCTGGTGACGACCGCCGTGAGCGCACCGTCGCTCCTTGACCGCAAGCTCGACGCGCTCCGCGCGCACGCGACCCAGGTCACCGTCGACGGTGGCTTCTTCGCGCTCGCCGACAACGTCGGGGCGGAGGCCTTCGGCACGGAGTACTTCCGCCTGGTGCGGGGGAGGGCGGCGGGGCCCTTCGACGCAGCGGGTCGCGAGACCGATCTCTTCGCGGGTATCTGATCGCGTGCGCGTCCTCGCCTTGTCGGCTTGCTTCGTGGCCGGCGTTGTCATGGGTGTCTCCGGGGCCTTCCTCCAGGCTGCCCGGCTGGTGATCGGCGGGACGGCACTGCCGTGGGGGCTGGTCATCGCTCTCATCTGCCTGCTCGTCCTGGTGCGCGCTGGAGTGGAGTGGACGCACACGCGCTGGGGCGGGTGGCTCGTGTTGATCGCCTGGATTGCTACGACGGTGGCCTTCGCCGCCGAGTTGCCCTCGGGTGACCTGGTGATCTCGGCCGGAGGTCGCCAGATGGCCTACCTGCTCGGCGGTGTGATCGTCGGCGCGGCGGCAGCCACTGTTCCTCCGGTGGACCTCCTGCGCCGCAGGTAGTGCGCGGGTCTATAGTTGAATCAACAACTAGTTACTCCGCAAGGGCATCGGAGGTTCCCTGTGTTTCCCCCGGCATTGCCGAGCACGCCTTCCGCCGCCCGGCGTGTCTACTATGGGGAAGATCCTTGCCCGCCCGACCGACGGGAGCCCGCCTCGTGACCGCCGAGCACGCCTCGCCAGCGGGGACGCGTCACGGGGATTCGGGCACCCAGCGTGCACTCCTCGTGGTCCTCGGGGTCATCGCCGGCGCGGTCGCTTTCTACCTGGGCATGCTGCTCGGCTCCTCCAGCGACGTCCCACCAAACACCACTGTGCTGGGCGTGCAGATCGGCGGCATGTCCAGGGCCGAAGCCGTGGCCACCCTGGAGGGGACGCTCACGCCGGTGGCCCAGGAGCCCATCGGGATTGCGGCCTTCGACACCTCCGAGGAACTCTTTCCTGCCGACGCAGGGATGTCCTTCGACCCGGTCGCGACCGTTGACGCAGCCGAGGGTCGCCTGCTCAATCCCTATTCCCTCGTGATGAGGCTCTTCGGTCCCCGTGAGATCGACCCGGTGGTTGTCATCGACGACGCGCTTCTCGCCCAGCGGCTTGAGGCCTTCGCCGAACTCATCCGCACGGAGACGGTCGAGCCCACGGTCCATTACGAGGACATGACACCCGTGCTCACCGCTGCCAAGGACGGCCGCGACGTCGACATCCCCGCATCCGTCGAGCAGGTCGCTGCGGCGTACCTCGTGTCGACCGGACCCCTGGCGCTGCCCGAGGTCATCGTGGAGCCGGCTGTTTCCAATGAGGAGGCCCAGGCATTCGTCGATGGGCCCGCAACGATCGCCGTATCGGCTCCGGTCACGGTGCAGGTCGAGTCCATCGCACCGCAGGTGCCCGCCGAGGCGATCGCGGAAGCCACGCACTACCTCGTCGAGGGAGATGCCCTGGCGCCGCAGATGGATGGCGCCGTGCTCCATGACTCGATCGCGGACGCACTCGCTGAAGTCGAAGAGCCGGGCAACAACGCCACCTTCGAGATCGATGCCAACAACGTGCCCGTCGTGGTGCCGTCGCGCGTGGGACGTGGCGTGAGCGACGAGGTCCTCGCAGCCGCCGTCTCCAACGCCATGTTCGTCGAGGGCGAGGAGCGGGTCGCGCCCGCCCCGATCACCGTGCGCGACCCCGTCCTCACGACGGAGGATGCCATGACCCTCGGCGTCATCGAGGAGATCTCGAGCTTCACGCAGCAGGTCAATTACGTCGACTACATGGCCCACAATCTCGCTCTGGCGTCGGAATACATCAATGGCACGCTGCTGCTGCCCGGCGACGTCTTCTCGATGAACGAGAAGACCGAGAATCGCGATCCGGAGAACGGCTACATGGAGGGCTGGGTCATCGGTCCGGGCGGTGTGTTCCGCAAGGCCCTGGGCGGGGGCCTCTCGGCCGCGACGACGACCGTGTGGTCCGCGGCCTTCTACGCCGGGCTCGAGCCGGTCGAGGTCCAGGCGCACTCGGTCTACATCTCCCGCTACGTGCCCGGCCTCGAGGCGACGGTCGCCTGGGACGGCTTCGACATGAAGTTCCGCAATGACACGCCGTACGGCGTCTTCATCACCGCCGAATCCAACGAGACGTCGATGACGGTGAGGATGTACAGCACGCGGATCTACACGTCCATCGATGCCGAGGTGGGTGAGCGCTACGGGGTCACCTCCAACCGCAGGATCTACAACGAGTCCGAGACCTGCTCGCCGCAGCAGGGTGGCCCGGGCTTCACGGTCGATGTCGACCGCATCTTCTACGAGGGTGATGCCGAGGTGCGTCGGGAGACCTTCACGACGACGTACAGCCCCGCCCCGGAGGTCGTCTGCGGCCCGAAGCCGGACAAGGACAAGGACAAGGACGAGAACGGCGGCGACGAGAGCCCGAGTCCCACGCCTGAGCCTGACCCCACCTCGGATCCCACGCCTGAGCCGACCCCCGAGCCGGAGCCCACTCCTGCGGAGTCTGCCGAGGGCGCAGCCGCCCCGGCGGCGGCAAGTGCTGGCGGTCTCATCCGCGGGACGTCGGAGGCGATGAGGCAACGACCGGGCGCTACGCTCGGGCTGGCGTCTTAGGCGCCGGGCCGGTCATCCGACCGTCCCGAGACGAGCGGTGCGAACTCGCCGCCTGAACTCGAAAGGCCGTGCGGTGACCTACGTCATCACCTTTGCCTGCGTGGATGTCAAGGACAAGTCCTGCATCGAGGAGTGCCCCGTCGACTGCATCTACGAGGGCGACCGCATGCTCTACATCCAGCCCGACGAGTGCGTGGACTGCGGTGCCTGCGAGCCCGTGTGCCCCGTCGAGGCCATCTACTACGAGGATGACGTCCCCGAGGAGTGGTCGGACTACACCGCGGCCAACGCCGAGTTCTTCGCCGACCTCGGCTCCCCCGGAGGCGCCGCCAAGCTGGGTGCGCAGGACTTCGATGCGGCCATCCTCGCGTCCGTGCCACGCAAGGAGCCGGAGAGCTGATCCTTCCCGACTTCCCCTGGGACAGGCTCGCTCCCCTCGCCGCTCGGGTGCGTGAGCACCCAACGCCGGCTGACCTCTCCATCGGCAGCCCTGTCGACCCCACGCCCGCGATCGCCCGCGATGCCCTTGCCGCCGCGGCGAATGCACCGGGATACCCGGCTGTCGCGGGTGCACCAGAGACCAACGCGGCGTTTCGCGCGTGGCTGTCGCGGCGCGCGGGAGTGCGCGCCACGGATCTCGGCGCCATCCCCTCCATCGGATCGAAGGAGATCGTCGCCCTCCTGCCCATGCTCCTGGGTCTGGGCCCCGGAGATCGGGTTGTGGTCCCGGAGATCGCCTATCCGACGTACGTCGTCGGTGCCCTGGTGGCCGGCTGCGAGGTGATCACCTCGGATGACCCGGCCGCGGCTCGGGGGGCCAGCCTGATCTGGATCAACACCCCGGCCAATCCGACCGGGCGGGTGATGGATGCCGAAGAGCTTCGCGCCGTCATCGCCGCCGCGCGCGAGCACGGTGCACTCGTTGCCTCGGATGAGTGCTACCTGGAGTTCGGCTGGCAGGCACGTCCCGTGTCCGCGCTGTCGGCAGAGGTGGCCGGCGACGATGTCAGCGGGGTGATCGCCCTGCACTCCCTGTCCAAGCGATCCAATATGGCGGGATACCGATACGGCGCGCTCGCAGGCGATCCGCAGGTAGTGGCCCGGCTCCTGGAGATCCGCAAGCACCTGGGTCTGATGACGCCATGTCCGGTCCAGGCTGCCGCGCGGGCTGCGTGGGACGACGACCGTCATGTCGAGGAGCAGCGCGAGCGCTATGAGCGCCGACGGTCCGTGCTGCAGCCCGCCCTCGAGACCGCGGGTATGCGCATCGACCACAGTGAGGCGGGACTTTATCTCTGGGCGACCCGCGACGAGGACTGCTGGACGACCGCCGCGGACCTTGCTGACCAGGGCATCCTGGTCGCCCCGGGTGACTTCTACGGCGAGCGGGGATCCCGCCATGTGCGCCTGGCGCTGACGGCGCCCGACGATGTCATCGCCGGAGCCGCTGATCGGCTGCGCGCCTGACCGACCCGGGTGCCCGGGCTGCCGTCTCAAGGGATACCGTGACCTGGCCATCAGCGCCGACGACGGACCCCCACGAAGGGTCCACTGGCTCGGGAGGTATCCGCGTGACCGACGTGGTCCTGCACTATCCCGGTGGGGAACTGCCCCTGCCCCGGGTCCCGTCGACGATCGGCGAGTCCGGCCTCGACATCAGCCGATTGCTGGCGACGACCGGGGACGTGACGCTCGATCACGGCTTCGTCAATACGGCGTCGTGCTCCTCGGCTATCACCTACATCGACGGCGACAAGGGCATCCTGCGCTACCGGGGATACCCGATCGAGCAACTCGCGGAGTATTCCTCCTACCTCGAGGTCGCTTACCTTCTCATCTACGGCTATCTCCCCACTGTCGACGAACTCAGCGACTTCAAGCTGAGGATCAAGCGTCACACGATGCTCCATGAGGAGTTGCGCGCCTTCTTTGACGGTTTCCCCCGTGACGCGCACCCCATGCCCGTGCTGTCCTCGGCCGTGTCGGCGCTGTCCACCTTCTACCAGGACTCCCTCGACCCCTTCGACCCCGAGCAGGTGGAAATCAGCACCATCCGCCTGCTCGCCAAGCTGCCGACCCTGGCGGCGTACGCCTATAAGAAGTCCGTCGGCCAGCCCTTCATGTATCCGGACAACTCCCTGGGCTTCATCGACAACTTCCTGCGCATGACCTTCGGCGTGCCCGCCGAGGAATACGTCGTCGACCCCGTGCTGTCGAAGACGCTCAACATGCTGCTTCTCCTGCACGCCGACCACGAGCAAAACTGCTCGACGTCGACCGTGCGACTCGTCGGCTCATCGCACGCCAATCTCTTCGCTTCGGTGTCGGCCGGCATCAACGCACTCTTCGGCCCTCTGCATGGTGGCGCCAATCAGGCCGTGCTGGAGATGCTGGAGAAGATTCATGCCTCGGGTGGGGGCGTCAACACTTTCATCCGCCAGGTCAAGGACCGGCAGGACGGCGTCAAGCTCATGGGCTTCGGGCACCGCGTCTACAAGAACTACGATCCGCGCGCTGCCATCGTCAAGAAGGCGGCGTACGACGTCTTCGCTGCTCTCGAGGTCAAGGACCCCCTGCTCGACATCGCGCTGCGGCTGGAGGAGGTGGCACTCGCCGATGACTTCTTCATCTCGCGCCAGCTCTATCCCAATGTCGACTTCTACACCGGTCTCATCTACAAGGCCATGGGATTCCCGACGCGGATGTTCACAGTGCTCTTCGCGCTCGGTCGCCTGCCCGGGTGGATTGCCCAGTGGCGGGAGATGATCGACGACCCGCACACCAAGATCGGCCGGCCCCGCCAGGTCTATATCGGCGAGCCACTGCGCGACTACGTCCCCATCGACGACCGCTCCGCCTGAGCACCGCCCGTTATCGACGTTAACGGCCCCGTTAACGTCGATAACGGGCGGAGGAGCGGCGCCAAGCGCGGCAGGGGAAGTATCCACAGACCGGGATTGGTCCGTGACGCCGTGGCAACCGTGGCGTCAGGGTGGCGGCATGCACCGCCGAAGTGGGACAGCGAACACTGCCGCAACGCTGAGCGGCCAGTTTGGCAACTCGACGTTTACGACGGCTGAGGCCGAGAGGATCGGCATCTCGGCTCGCCGTCTCGGCATCGCCGAGGAAGCGGGTCTCGTGACGAGAATGCGCCGGGGCCTCTACCTCGTCACCACCCCGACGACCACGCCCGGCATCACCGTGCCCGGCATCCTCACTCCAGCCGAGGCAGATGCGGATCACCGCGCGTTGGCGCATCACCTCGTCCGCGAGTTCCGGGGGCGTGGCATCGCGGCCGCCATGGGTGATGAGACGGCAGCTTCCGTATGGCAGCTGCCCCACGGACCCCAGAGCGTCCCTTCCATTCGTGTGTCTCGCGGGTCAGGGGCGCACATCGGTATGCGCCACGGGGTGCGAGTGCGCGAGGGCGATACGGGCGACTTCGTCTCGTTCCGGGGCCAGATCGTCACATCGCCCCTCGCGACAGCGCGCGACATCAGCCGAGGCCTTCCCCGCCACCAGGCCGTTGCCCTCTTCGGTCTTGCTCAGCGGCGTCACGCAGAGTGGCTGCTGGGAGGGGACGAGTGTCTGGAAGCCGGAGATCTCACGCAGGCCCTTTCCGATGCTCAGTGGCGAGCTGAGCTCGGCCAGGAGATGCGCGGGATGCTCCATGATTCAGCACGCCGGCAGCAGTGGAATGCCAGCGCGGACCCCAGGCCAGAGACCTACCTCGAGGGGATCTCCTGGGGACGCTTCACTGGCTGGCGACTCGGCGACATGAAGCCGCAGGAGTGGGTGCAGGGTGCGAGCGGACGGCGCTATCGCGTGGACGTGCTCATCGACGGCGTAGCCGGTGAGGCTGACGGCGCCGTGAAATACGGATCCCGTGAATCCCTGTGGAAGGAGAAATTGCGCCAGGAGGACATCGAGAACGGCGGGACTCCGGTCGTGCGCTGGACATACGCGGAAGCCGAGCACCGCCCCGGCGTGCTCCGCGAGCGCTGGCGCAACGCCCTGCATCGACATGCGGCCTGAGCACCGCCCGTTATCGACGCTAACGGGGCCGTTAACGTCGATAACGGGCGGAGGAGCGGCTGCTCGTCAGTCGGTGGTGTGGAGGGCTGCGTTGAGTCCGCCCCACGTGCCGCTGCGGGGCACCGCCTCGAGGGCACCGGTGAGGGAGTTGCGGCGGAAGAGCAGGCCGGTGGCGCCGGACAGCTCGCGGGCCTTCATGACCTGACCGTCCGGCAGAGTGACCCGCGCGCCCGCGGTGACGTAGGTGCCCGCCTCCACGACGCAGTTGTCGCCCAGGCTGATGCCGATGCCGGCGTTGGCGCCGATCAGGCACCCGCGCCCGACGCTGACGACCTCCTGACCGCCACCGGACAGGGTGCCCATGATGGACGCCCCGCCGCCGATATCCGAGCCATCGCCGACCACCACGCCCGCGGAGATTCGCCCTTCGACCATCGACGTGCCCAGCGTGCCGGCATTGAAGTTGACGAAGCCCTCGTGCATGACCACGGTTCCCTCGGCGAGGTGCGCTCCCAGGCGCACCCGATCGGCATCTGCGATGCGCACCCCTGAGGGCACCACGTAGTCGATCATGCGTGGGAATCGGTCGACGCCCAGGACCACGAGGTGCTCACCGTGTGTGCGTGCCCTGAGTCGAGCGGCCGGGAGTTCATCGAGGGCGACAGGGCCACGCGTGGTCCACGCGACGTTGGGCAGGATGGCGAAGATCCCGTCGAGGTTGATGGTCCGCGGCTGCACGAGCCGGTGGGAGAGCAAATGCAGGCGCAGATAGGCATCCGCCACGTCGGCGGGCGGTGCCTGGAGGTCGTCGATGACGGTCCGCACGGCACGCACCTCGACGGCGCGAACGTTGTCGGGTCGTGCGGCAGCATCCAGGCCGGGTACCGCCGGGGCGTCGGGGCCCAGGGCGGGTTGGGGGTACCAGGCGTCGAGGATCGTGCCCGCCCACCACGTGGCAAGGCCGACCCCTGCCGCCGATTGCGTCATGGCCCGACGCTATCGGACAGGCGGGGTCGGCCGGTGCCGACTCCGTGGTGCTACGACTTCTTGACGGCCTCGATATCGAGCTCGAGCTTGATGGTGTCACCGACGAGGACACCCCCGGTCTCCAGGGCGACGTTCCACACGAGACCGAACTCCTTGCGGCTGATCTCAGCCTTGCCCTCGAAGCCGATGCGCGTGCCGCCCCACGGATCCTGACTCGTGCCGAGGAGCTCGAACTTCACGTCGACAGTCTTGGTCACGCCATGGATCGTCAGGTCACCGGTGACGACGAACTCGTCATCATCCTTCTGGGTGACGGCGGTGCTGGTGAAGGTCAGGGTGGGGAACTGCTCCACGTCGAGGAAGTCGGCCGACTTCACATGCGCATCGCGCTCGGCATTGTTGGTGGAGAAGCTTGACGCGACGATGGTGAGGCTGGCCGAGGACTTGGCGGGATCCGACCCGTCGAGGATGAGGGTGCCGGTGAAGTCGGAGAAGCCACCGCGGACCTTGGCCACCATGGCGTGGCGGGCGACGAACCCGATGGTCGAGTGAGTGGGGTCGATCTCCCAGGTGCCGGTCGTGGCGGCGAGGTCGGTGCTCATGTAGGTCCTCCAGGGACGCTCGGGCCGGCGGACCGGCGATGTAGTTGAGGATTCAACCAGGTGGGCGGAGGCAGGGTCAACTCGGGGGCCGCGTCTGCCATCCTGTCGCCGTGGAGTACGCCGACTACGCGGTGAACACGCCCTCCATGGTCCAGCTCGCGATATCCGTCGCGCTCACCGCCGGCATCAGCGTGGCCCTGGTTGCGATCTTCCATCGAGCCGAAGCGGGACGACGATGACGACGCACCCGAGCCTCCGGCTGCCTACCACCTCAGCGGCCGGATCATCCAGGTCACCAGCGTCGGGTTCGTCTTCCTCTTCACCTTCACCGTCGGCCAGTTCGTCCTCAACTACCGAAGCGCGGACACCGCGAGCCACCTTGAAGCCCAGTACTTCGGTCGAGCCCTAGCCAGCGCGCAGCAGTTCCCCGCTGAGTTTGGCCGCGAAGACATGATTGCCGCGCTTGAGGACTACCGCAGGCTCATCGTCGATGAGCAATGGCCACTCATGGAGCGTGGAGATGCCTCCGGTGCTTTCGCCGTGCAAACGGAGGCGACGGCTCTCCTCTATGCGGCGGTAGGAAACTCGCTGGACCTGGGCGCAAGCGAACTCCCCCTATGGAGCTCGCTCTCCTCATCGCTGGACAGCATGCTCCTGGAAGCCAATGACCGACTGGGTGACGTGCCCAATCCCAACGCCGTCCGATTGATGATCGTGGTGATCTTCCTCGGTGCGGTCAGCCTGGCCATGACGGCGGTCTTCCAGCCGGCGCGTCGCGGCATGAACCTGGTCCTCATCGGCATCATGGGCGCCACCTACGGCCTGTTGTTCTACATGACCGTGGAACTGAGCAATCCCTTCCAGGGTGCCGGGGGGATCCCCCCGATCCTGGGCCTGCTGCCCATCTGACCGGGGGGATCGCCACACCCGTCAGGCCCGTCCGGGCCCCTCGGGTCGCTGCGTCATCCAGTCGTGCATGGCCGCGCGATGCTCCTCGAGCTCCTGCGCCCTCTCAGCCGACATGGCGTGCACCATGTCCGCGGTGGCAGTGCTTCCCGTCACGGTACCGCGGACATGCACGGTGTCACCGACCTGCGGGGCGGCGTCCTCGCCATCGCGCTCAACGATGGTCTTGTCATTGAGCGCGTACGTCGAGGTGTAGCCATCGGCACTCGCGACGGTGATGGAGGTCGATGACACAGCCGTCGCCTCACCCTGCTGCATGCGAACGGTGATGAAGTCGCCGTCGGAGTCCTCGATCACGCCCTCGCTGTGCAGCATGTCGCCCCCGGGCCCACGCTCGCCAGGCCCATGCTCGCCGGGCCCACGCTCGCCGGGCCCACGCTCGCCGGGCCCACGCTCGCCGGGCCCACGCTCGCCGGGCCCATGAGCGCCTGGCTCACTAGCCGTGGGTGACGGACGGTCATCCGCCGCTAGGGCGACCGCGGCACCGGTGAAGGCTGCCGCTCCGAGTGTGGCTGCGGCCACGATCGCCGCGATGCGTCCCTTGCCCATCTGCACTCCTCTCCCGACGGCCCGAGGACCGTCCACCGCCCGGCGCGCCGTGATCGGCGCCGCTCACCGGACGCCCCCATCCTGCGCGGCAGATATGCGGGCAGCGTCCGGGAGACGTTTGGGGCACGTAAGGGATGGGGTCGACCACCTGCCACCATGGACACATGGCAGGCGGGGTGATGGGACTGGTCTTCCTCTTCGTGGGGATCACCGTGATAGCCGGCGCGGCGCTGCTCGTCTCAGGTCGGTGGCGTGAGGGCCTGCCCGAGACCCCCCCCGACGCGGAGCGGCCATCTGCGGTCCCGGATGACCGCCCGGTGGGGTCGTTGGCGGCAAGCGATCTTGAGCAGATCCGCCTCGAGCAGGCCCCCCGGGGCTACCGCATGCACGACGTCGATGACCTCATCGAGCGGCTGAGCCAGGAGCTGCAGGCCCGTGACGACGAGATCTCGCGCCTGCGGGGCGAGGAGGCCAGCCCCGACGCTCCGGCGTGATTCCCGACGGGACGGTGCTCGACGCAGACGGGCTAGCGCGCTGCCCGTGGGGCGCGGCACCTGCGGACTATCGCGACTATCACGACAGCGAGTGGGGTCGATCGGTCCGCGGGGACAGTGCGATCTTCGAGCGGCTCTCCCTCGAAGGATTCCAGGCGGGCCTGTCGTGGCTCACGATCCTGCGGCGGCGCGCGGCATTCCGCGAGGCATTCCACGGCTTCGACATCGATACGGTGGCGGACCTCGACGAAGTCGACGTCGAGCGACTGTCCACCGATGCCCGGCTCATTCGACACCGAGGCAAGGTGGAAGCCGTCGTGCACAATGCTCGGCTCCTTCGGCGGTGGCGGGCGACGGAAGGGGAGGGAGTGCTCGATGCGCTGGTGTGGTCCTATGCCGATACTGCGTCCACGCCGCGCACCATGTCGGATGTCCCAGCGCAGACGCCTGCATCCCGTGATCTCGCCCGCACGCTGCGACTGCGCGGCTGGAGATTCATCGGCCCCACCTCGGCGTACGCCGCCCTCCAGGCCATGGGCGTCGTCAACGACCATCTCGAGGACTGCCATGTGCGATCGCAGCGGACCCGGTAGGCGGCGCACCCGCGTCGTAGGAGATAATGGTGGCTTCCGCTCCCACGGAAGGGGACACCATGGCTGCCATGAAGCCGAGGACCGGTGACGGTCCCATGGAGGTCACCAAGGAGGGCCGTGGCTACGTCATGCGCGTGCCGCTAGAAGGCGGTGGTCGCCTCGTGGTCGAGCTCAATGCCGCGGAAGTCAAGGAGCTGGGCGAGAAGCTGATCGCGGCTGTCCCCTGATCGCTGTCGGCTTAGCCACCGGGCCCCGCTCCATGTGAGCCGGGGCCCGTGTCATGTTGGGCCCATGCGCGTCGTGTCAGGCTCGTGCGTGACGAGTGGCGAGGACCACGCCTTCGCCCACCGTCATCACCGAGGCGACCCACTCCGGGTCGTCGCGCAGGTGCTGGATGAGGTCGTGGCGACCGGCCAGCACGCCCTCGTCGCCGAAGGCCGGCGTGATCACCACGCTGCCTCCCGCACTGAGAAGCCTGCGCGCTTCGGCGAGTAGCGCATGGCCGTCTTCACCCTCGGCGTGGGTGCCCGGACCGATGACGAGGAGGTCGTAGGCACCGTCGCTCAACCGGGACAGCACCTCGAGGGGCGGCCCGGCGATGGCGCGGACTCGGGTGTGGCTCACGCCCATGCGCTCGAAGGTGTCACGCGCCGCGGTCTGCAGGGTCGAGTCGGCATCGACGGTGGTCAAGGTGCCGTCGTCCGGCAGCCCGGCCAGGATCCATCCGCCCGTGACACCAGTGCCCGAGCCGACCTCCGCGACAGCGCGCGCCCGCGAGGTCGCCACGAGGGAGCGAAGGACAGCCCCCACAGCGCGACTGGGAGTCGGTGCGCCCATCTCCCTCGCGCGTCGTCGCGCCTCGCTCAACTCAGGTGCCTCCTCGGCCCAGTCGTCGGCGTAGGCCCAGGTCAGTGGGCTCGGGGGCAGGGTGGCATCGCTCACAGCGGAAGCCTAGGTCCCGTCGGCCCGAATCGGCAGAGCCGCCCCGGTCAGAGCCTGCGACCCATGGGAGCATCGGGGGATGGGCCAGGGGCGGCGACGCGGGCTTGAGGTGGCCGTCCTCGCGGGCGTAGGCCTGGTGTGTGCCGTCGTCCTGGGCCTGCTCGGCGGTGCGGTGGGCCTGAGCGTGGCGTCGCGCCTGGACCGCGCCCCCGACCTGCCCGCGGTATCCGCGGCGTCCCCCAAGGTGCCCTCGCAGGCCAGCGGCCCCGAGACTGTCGCCGGGGTGGTCCGATCGGCCCTGCCCTCGGTCGTGTCCGTGCTGGTCGATGCGGGCTTCGAGTCAGGCTCTGGCTCGGGCTTCGTCCTGCGGGAGGACGGCTACATCGTCACTAACAACCACGTCATCGATGCCGCCATCGTCAATGACGGCACGATCGAGGTGGTGCGCAGCGACGGCAGCCGAGTGCCGGCTGAGGTCGTGGGCCGCAACGTGAGCTACGACATCGGCGTACTCCGGATCGACGATCAAGACCTGACGCCCCTGCTCGCGGAGGAGGCCCCGGTCGAGGTGGGCGATGCCGTCATCGTCATCGGTGCGCCACTGGGTTACGACTTCACCGTCACGACCGGCATCGTGAGTGCGGTTGATCGGCCGGTCACCGTGGGTGAGGCCGACGAGACTTCCTACATCAGCGCCATCCAGACGGATGCGCCGATCAATCCGGGCAATTCCGGAGGCCCGGTCGTCGATGGGGACGGTCGCTTCATCGGCATGGCCTCGTCCATCGCCACCCTGGCCCGTGGCTCGGCGGTGGGGAGTATCGGGCTGGGCTTCGCGATCCCCTCGCGCGCGGTGGTGCGGATAGCCGAGGAAATCATCGCCACCGGCTCGTCACGCACACCGATCATGGGCATCACGATCGATCCGTCGTACGCCGGACCCGGCGCGCTGATCGACACGGTGACCCCCGGGGGTGCCGCGGAGGCGGCCGGCCTGCGAGCAGGGGACGTGATCCTGCGACTGGGCGGGCGGGACGTGGAGGATGCCGACGAGCTCGTGGTGGCGATCCGCGATCGCCTCCCGGGCGAGGAGGTCGTCGTGGAGGCCCGCCGCGGGCAGCGGGCCTTCGAGGTCACGGTCGTGCTGGGCAGCCGAGAGGACCGTTGACCACGCGGTGACCGAGGGGGGTCATCGGGCGTACTCTGACCCCGTGTTCGACATCGGGCTGGGGGAGATCCTCATCCTCGTCGTGCTCGGCCTGCTCGTCTTCGGGCCCGAGCGCCTGCCGCGCGCCGCGGCGGATGCGGCACGGACGCTGCGCAATGTGCGTGCCATGGCTTCCAACGCCCGCAAGGATCTCGCCGACTCGGCCGGTGTCGATTTCTCCGGGGCGCAGGAAACGCTGCGCGATCTGCAGGACCTCCATCCCAAGAGGATGGTCGCCGGGATCTTCGACGACGACGCATCGGATGCGACGCCCCCGTCGAGCGCGACCGCGTCGCCGGACTCCTCGCGAGCCCGATACGACCCAGACGCGACCTAGGTCGCCAAGCGGACGGGCTCCGCCCGTCCGACGGCGACCAACGTCGCCTACCTACCGGCCGGCGAGATCGTCAGGGGTACGCCGGTGAGTCCCCGGGGCTTGCGCGCGAGAGTCGAGGCGAGCTCGATGAGCGAGGCTGCCGCCGGTGACGACGGGTCTGTGAGCACCAGGGGAGCCCCCTGATCCCCGCCCTCGCGCAAGCGCACGTCGAAGGGGATGCGCCCCAGCAGCGGCACCTGGGTGCTCAGGCCTGCGCTCAACTGCTCGGCCACGCGCATGCCGCCACCGATACCGAAGAGGTCGATGGGCTCACCGCAGTGGGGACAGGGGAATCCGCTCATGTTCTCCACCACGCCGACGACCTTCTGGTGGGTCTGACCGGCGAGCATGCCCGCACGCACGGCCACGTCGGCGGCTGCCGCCTGGGGTGTCGTGACGACCACCACCTGGGATCCGGGCAGGAGTTGGGCGGTGGAGATCGCGATGTCTCCCGTGCCCGGTGGCAGGTCGAGCAGCAGGACGTCGAGGTCACCCCACCACACGTCGGCGAGGAATTGCTGGAGTGCGCGGTGGAGCATCGGCCCGCGGAAAGCCACCGGCTCCGCGCTGCCACCGGGCTTGAAGGGCAGGATCGAGATCGCGCGGACGCCGTAGGCCTCCGGGGGCATGATCATGCCCTCGACCACGGTGGGCGGTGTCGTCATCCCGAGCAGACCCGGGATGGAGTGGCCGTAGATGTCGGCGTCGACGATGCCCACGGCGAAGCCCTGGGCGGCCATGGCGACGCCGAGATTGGCCGTGACCGATGACTTGCCGACACCACCCTTGCCCGACGTGATGGCGTAGACATGCGTGCGCGATCCCGGGTCGGCGAAGGGGATCGACTTCTCCTCCAGGCCACCGCGGAGCGTGCGGCGCAGTTGAGCCCGCTGCTCGTCATTCATGACGTCGAGCTCGACGTCCACATGCCGCACTCCCGGGACCGAACCCACCGAGAGCGTGACGCGCTGAGTGATGGTGTCGCGCATAGGGCAGCCCGACACGGTGAGGTAGATGGCCACCCTCACTCGATCGCCATCGATATCGACCGACTTGACCATCCCGAGGTCAGTGATGGGCCGGTGGATCTCGGGGTCCTCGACCCGCGCGAGGGCAGCGTCGACCAGGGACCGATCGATGGAGGTCATGCCCCGATGCTAGGCCCGTCGCCCTGGGTGCGCGAACGCTGCTCGTCCGTCAGGCGCTCGGCGATCTCGTCGGCGAGGTCGCGCAGCTCGGCCCGAAGGTAGTCGCGGGTCGCGACCTCACCCAGGGCCACGCGCAGTGCGGCGATCTCGCGCGCGAGGTATTCGGTGTCGGCGACCAGGCGATCGGTCATCTCCCGGTCCTCGAGGTACTGCACCTTGTCGCGATCGGACTGCCTATTCTGCGCCAGCAGGATGAGCGGAGCGGCGTACGAAGCCTGCAGTGACAGCAGCAGGGTGAGGAAGATGAAGGGGTAGGGATCCGGCTTGAGATCCTCCGGGGCAAAGATGTTCCACAGCAGCCAGGCGACGATGACGACCGTCATCCAGGCGATGAATCGCCAGGATCCGATGAAGCGCGCGATGCGCTCCGACAGTCGGCCCCACTGCTCCGGGTCGTAGGACGGCCCGCGGATCCGACCGCGGTCGAGTGGCTGGTCCATGCGCAGCTCGGCGCGACGACGCGAGGGGCTCATGATCCGCTCCCGGAGTCGCGCCAGTCCTCCGGCAGCATGTGATCGATGAGGTCGTCCACCGTCACGGCGCCAAGCAGGTGGTCGTCGGCGTCTACGACGGGCAGGGACACGAGGTTGTACGTCGCGAAGTAGCGAGCAACGGTGGCCAGATCGGTGTCGGGCGCGATCGGCTCCAGCGTCGTGTCGAGGATGCCCGAGACGAGGGCGGCCGGAGGCTCGCGCAGCATCCGCTGGATGTGGCAGGTCCCGAGGTATCGACCGGTGGGGGTGTCCGTGGGTGCCCGGGTGACGTAGACCTGGGCGGCCAGGGAGGGGGCGATCTCGGGGCTGCGGACCCGTGCCAGGGCTTCGGCCACGGTGGCATCGGCGGGCAGGACCACCGGCTCGGTCGTCATCATGCCGCCCGCGGTGTAGTCGCCGTAGACGAGGAGTCGGCGGATGTCGTCAGCCTCATCCGGCTCCATGCGCTCCAGGAGGTCCTGGGCCTGCTGAGGGGGGAGCTCGGAGATGAGGTCGGCGGCGTCGTCAGGATCCATCTCCTCCAGCACGTCCGCGGCGCGCTCCATGTCGAGTGACTGCATGATCTCGAGCTGCTCGTCCTCGGGAAGCTCCTCGAGCACGTCGGCGAGACGATCGTCGTCGAGTTCGCGCACGACCTCGAGGCGACGCTTCGCCGTCATCTCTTGGAGGGCGAGCGCGAGGTCCTGCGGGCGCATGTCGTCCAGTGTCGCGAGGAGGTTTTCGGCGCCCTGCTCCTGCGGCAATGTCAGTCCGTCGACAGCGGCCCAGTCCACGATGCGCGTGTGCCCCTTGCGCCGCAGGCCACCGCCTTCGCGGATGAAGAGCTGGGTGACAAACCAATCCCGACTCGGCCGCTGCTCGATGCCCAGGTCGACGATGGTGACCGTCGTCGGTGTCGATGAGCGCGCCGGATCGATGAGAGAGACGCGCCGATCGAGGAGCTCGCCCAGAGCGAGTGTCTCGCCGCTGCGCTGCTGGAAGCGGCGCAGGTTGACCACGCCGCTGACGACCACCTGGCCGCTGTCGATGGCCGTGACTCTCGACATGGGCACGAAGATGCGACGGCGCCCGACAACCTCCACCACCAGGCCCACCACGCGCGGCGGCTGGGAATCAGCCCGCAGGGCCACCACCACATCGCGGACACGCCCCACCTGGTCGGCCTTGGGGTCGAAGACCTCTGCCCGCGCGAGGCGGGCGACGAAGACACGGCCGGGGGAGGTCACGCGGCACAAGGGTACTCTCGCGGAGCGCGGCGCCGGTCAAGGCCAACGGCCCTATCGCGGAGGAGGGATCACCGATGAGGATTAGCTCGGTCCGCGCCTACCAGGTTGACCTTCCTCTGCGTGAGGGGCGCTACACCTGGGCGGACGGGCGATCGGTCGAGGTGTTCGACTCCACGATCGTGGAGATCCACACCGACGATGGCCTTGTCGGCTACGGCGAGGTCTGCCCGCTCGGGGCGGCGTACCTCCCGGCATTTGCCGCCGGAGCCCGGGCAGGCATCGCGGAGTTGGCCCCGCATCTCATCGGCCTGGATCCCCGCGAGGTGACCACGGTCAACCACGTGATGGACCGCGCTCTACGCGGCCACCCCTACGCCAAGTCTGCGCTCGACATGGCGTGCTGGGACATCCTGGGCAAGGCCACGGGGCTGCCTCTCGTGACCCTGCTGGGCGGGCGCGAGGGCGACAGCGTGGCGCTCTACCGCGCGATCTCGCAATCCTCGCCGGAGGGCATGGCCGACAATGTCGCGGGGTACCGCGCCGAGGGCTACCGGAAGTTCCAGCTCAAGGTGGGCGGAGACCCCGACACCGACATTGCCCGCATCCGCGCGGTCTCCGCGCGGCTGAGTCCCGGGGACGTGCTCGTGGCCGACGCCAACACCGGGTGGCTCATGCACGAAGCCATGCGGGTCGTCGAGGGCGTGAAGGATGTCGATGTCTACATTGAGCAGCCCTGCCTGACCTACGACGAGTGCCTGTCGATCCGCCAGCACACCGATCGCCCGTTCATTCTCGACGAGGTCATCGACGGCCTGCCCGCCGTGCTCCGAGCAGCGAACGATCGGGCGGTCGATTGCATCAACGTGAAGATCAGCAAGGTCGGTGGCCTCACCAAGGCTCGTCAGATTCGCGATCTCTGCGTCTCCCTGGGCATTGCCATGACCATCGAGGACACGTGGGGCAGCGACATCGTCACCGCGGCTATCGCCCACCTCGCGCACTCGACTCCGGAGCGCCTCCGCTTCTCATCGACCGACTTCAACTCCTATGGCACGGTGGACGTCGCCATCGGTGCGCCGCGACGGGTGGGTGGGACCATGTCGGCGAGTGAGGACCCCGGGCTGGGGGTGCGCCCGGACCCCGCGATCCTGGGCGAGCCCGTCGTCAGCGTCAAGTGATGCGCCCTGGGTAGGGTCGGGCCATGACGTCCTCTGCGGTGGCTTCCGGCGGCGCGATGAGCATGCCCCGCCCTGCGCGGTCGCGCCGGTCCAATCTCGCCGTGCCGGGTTCCAGCCCGAAGATGCTCGACAAGGCGCGGGGGCTGCCGGCCGACCAGGTCTTCATGGACATCGAGGACGCTGTCGCGCCACTGGCGAAGCCCGAAGCCCGCAAGAACATCGTCGCGGCCTTGAACGAGGGCGGCTACGACGGCAAGGTGCGCGCCGTACGCGTGAATGACTGGACCACTCAGTGGACCTATGCCGATGTCGTCGAGGTTGTCGAAGGCGCCGGCCCCAATCTCGATTGCATCATGCTCCCCAAGGTGCAGACGGCCGATCAGATTGTGGCCCTCGATCTCCTGCTCACCCAGATCGAGAAGTCCAACGGCTTCGAGGTGGGGCGCATCGGCATCGAGGCGCAGATCGAGAATGCCATGGGCCTGATCAACGTCGATGCCATCGCCGCGGCGTCGCCCCGGGTCGAGACGATCATCTTCGGCCCCGCTGACTTCATGGCGAGCATCAACATGAAGTCACTCGTCGTGGGGGAGCAGCCCCCCGGCTACGACGTCGGCGACGCGTACCACTACATCCTGATGCGGATCCTCATGGCCGCCCGCGCGCACGACAAGCTGGCGATCGACGGCCCCTACCTGGCGATCAAGGACGTAGACGGCTACCGCCGCGTGGCCTCTCGTAGTGCAGCCCTCGGATTCGATGGCAAGTGGGTCCTTCACCCCGGCCAAGTCGAGGCGGCCAACGAGGTCTACAGCCCGCGTCAGGAGGACTACGACCAGGCTGAGCTCATCCTGGATGCCTACGCCCACTACACCTCGGCCGAGGGAGGCGCCAAGGGCGCCGTGATGCTCGGTGACGAGATGATCGACGAAGCCTCGCGGAAGATGGCGCTCGTCGTGGCGGCCAAGGGCCGGGCAGCCGGCATGTCGCGGACGACGGCCTTCTCTCCTCCTGACTGACGAGCCGACTGGCGCTCCTCACTCGGCGGCGTAGTCTCCTGCCGTGCTCGCCGATCGCCTCCCTGACCGAGACGCCGCCGCGCGCCTGCTCGGCGTGAGCTCGGCGTCCGACGAAGCGACGGTGCGACGTGCCTTCCGCGCCTGGGCGGCGCTGGCCCACCCGGACCACGGCGGAGACGCCGCGCACTTCCAGGCCCTGTGCGATGCGCGAGATGCGCTGCTCGAGCCGGTGGTGCCGCAGACCCTGGGCGCCCAGATCCTGCTGCAGCCGCGTCGGCCGTGGAGGATCGTCCTGCGGCGCCCCACACCCGGCGTCATCGCCCTCCTTGGCCTCGGACTTGCGGGGGCGATCGCGGCCGCCTGGGTGGCGGGTGCAGGTCCGCTCTCTGCGATGCCGGCGGCTCTCGCATCGGCGCTGTGGTGCGTGGCCGTCTCGCGTGCGGTCTTGCATCGGGCGGACCACGGGCACGTGATCGTCGTGCGCTCGGTGGCCTGGGCGGTGGCGACCTGCGGTCAGCTGGTGGCCGCGGCTGTTGCGGGCATCTCCCTCATCGAGGTGCTGCCGCTGCTGGCCGTGCCGTTCGTCGCGGTGATCGCCGCCGTCAATCCCGCGGCCGGGCTGTGGCGAGGCGCGACGCGTTAACGTGCGTTAGCCTGATGACGCCACGAAAGGGGAGGCTCGATGTCACGACTCGCGCAGACTGAGGGGCTCACGGACGTCCAGGTCGAGATCCTCAAGGCGGTCCAGGACTACGTCGACAACGAGATCCTGCCCTATGCCACGCACCTGGAGCACAAGGACGAATACCCCGCGGACATCGTCGAGGGCCTGAAGGACCTGGGTGTCTTCGGCCTGATGATCCCCGAGGAGTACGGCGGTCTCGGAGAGTCCCTGCTGACCTACGCCCTGGTCGTCGAGGAAATCGCGCGCGGCTGGATGAGCGTGTCGGGTGTCATCAACACCCACTTCATCGTCGCGTGGATGGTGATGCACCACGGCACGGAGGAGCAGAAGGCCCACTACCTCCCGCGCATGGCGACCGGAGAAATTCGTGGCGCCTTCTCGATGAGCGAGCCGGGATGCGGCTCGGACGTCGCGGCGATCCAGTCCCGTGCGGTGCGTGACGGAGACGACTACGTCCTCAACGGCCAGAAGATGTGGCTCACCAATGGGGGCAGCTCCACGCTGGTGGCGGTCCTCGTGCGCACCGACGGCGATGCCCCGGAGGGCTCCTCGGTCTACAAGCGCATGACGGCATTCCTTGTGGAAAAGCCCGCCGGATTCGGCGAGGTGCGTCCGGGTCTCACCATCCCCGGCAAGATCGAGAAGATGGGCTACAAGGGCGTCGACACGACCGAGTTGGTCATGGACGACCTCCGTCTGCCCGCATCAGCGATCCTGGGCGGGGAGCCCGGCCGCGGCTTCTACCAGATGATGGACGGGGTCGAGGTGGGCCGAGTCAACGTCGCTGCGCGCGCGTGCGGGCTGGCGCGCCGCGCCTTCGAACTCGGCGTCGACTACGCCCAGCAGCGTGTCACCTTCGGCAAGCCCATCGCTGAGCATCAGGCCGTGGCCTTCCGCCTGGCGGACATGGGCACCAAGGTCGAGGCCGCGCACCAGATGATGGTGATGGCCGCGCGCAAGAAGGACTCAGGTGAGCGCAATGACCTTGAGGCTGGCATGGCCAAGTTGCTTGCCAGTGAGTACTGCAAGGAGGTCGTTGAGGACTCCTTCCGCATCCACGGCGGCTACGGCTACTCCAAGGAGTACGAGATTGAGCGTCTCTACCGCGAGGCGCCCATGCTCATGATCGGCGAGGGCACGGCCGACATCCAGAAGATGATCATCGCCCGGCGGCTTCTCGAGGACTACAAGACCCGCGGCTAGGCGACGACCTGGGCCCTGCCCCGGGTGAGACGCGAGATGACCGCGTCAATCCCCCAGAAGATCAGGCACAGCACGACGGCGAAGACCACGATGCCGGCGACGTTGGTGAGCACCGTGCCGTAGCCGTATGTCGCGACGTCGAGGAAGCCGTAGGGGTAGGCCCCGATGAAGGCCCCGCGAACGAGCGCGAAGACCAACCACGCGATGGGCAGGATGAGGCTGGCCCCGATGATGCGCCACGAGATCCAGCCCCTCGGTCCCGCGATGAGCCAGACGACGAACGTCACAATGGGCGTGAGAACATGGAGGAAGAAGTTGGTCCACACCTCCAGGCCCTGATTCTTGGCGGTGGCCGCGAGCACGGCGTTGTAGATGATCCCCGTGACCACGATCATGAGCACGCTGTCCAGGCGGAAGACACGGAACCAGAAACTGTCGCGGTCTGGTCTCGCGAAGAGCATGAGCATCACGATGGCAACCAGGATGTTCGACCACAGGGTGAAGTAGGTGAAGTAGTCGAACACGCGGCCGAGGAGCCCCTGGCCGGCGAACCCCAGCGCCGTGGGATTGGTGTTCTCGCTGGGGTAGGTGCCGAGCACCGTGAGCGTGAAGGAGAAGAGGGCTCCGAATCCCGCGATCACGCCGTTGATTCCGTAGAGGATGCGCCTGCCGCTCATGGGCGCTCAGAGTACGCCGACGGCGGGTCCCGGGGGTGGTTTCGGCCCAGTAGGCAGCTCCGGCGCGCCGGGCCTCGACGCGCCTACGCTGGCCTGGTGAAGCCGAGCCGCGACAGCCGACCGGGTATCCGGGACATCTTCGTGGACATCGCTGCTTCGTGCGAGCGCCTCGGTGCACCGACCTACGCCGACCTGGCCTCCTGCGTTGCGCAGTGGTCGGAGGAGGAGCCGCTGGCCTCGCTGCTCGCGCCGTACGCCGACGCCCGCGTCGGCGACATGATCCCCTTGCGACTCCTCGCAGCCGTCCACCGGCTGGCGCTGATGCGCGAGGCCCCCGGGGTGGCGGTCTTCCTGTCGACGACCGGTGGCACCCCGCCGCGCGACGACGCGGGACGCGAGCGGCTGCGCCGCGCCTTCCTCTCGGCCGTCGCCGAGCATCGCGAGGTCGTCGCCGACGCGCTGGCTCGTGTGCCCCAGACCAACGAGGTCGGTCGCACAGTGGGCTTGGGAGCACTCCTCCGACGCGTGCAGCGAGGCTTTGGATTGCCGGTGCGGCTCCATGAGATCGGCTGCTCGGCGGGCCTGTCACTGCGGGTCGATGCACTGATGGAGGCAGGGGTGGTCCCCGGGGATCATCCGGAGTGGGGTGGTGTGCCGCGCATTGCCGAACGCTCCGGGTGCGACCTTGCTCCGGTGGATGCGAGTAGCACACAGGGCAGGCTCGTGCTCACCTCCTTTGTCTGGCCTGATCACCTCGACCGCTTCGAGCGTCTGCGCGCGGCGCTGGAGATCGCCGCGGGAGTGCAGGTCGCGATCGTCGCGGCCGATGCGCTGGAGTACGTGCGCGGCCTGGTGCTCCAGCCGGGCACGACACTGGTCGTGTGGCACTCGGCGATGTGGCTCTACCTTCCGCAGGAGACCCGTGACGGGATCCGCTCGACACTCGAGGAACTGGGTGGTCAGGCCACGCGCGACAGCCCCCTGGTGCACATCGCGCTGGAGCCGGTGGCGGAGCGCCCGGAGGCACAGCACCGCTTCACGCTCACCATGACGACATGGCCGGGCATCGATGGTCTGCCTCCAGGCATCGAGGTGCCCTGGGGCACGACACCTCCGGCCGGTGCGCCGGTCACGTGGAGCGTGCCCTGCGCGGGTGGCATCGTGCGTGATGGGAGTGGACGTCTCCTCCTGGTCCGGCGCGGTCAGGCACCATCCCGTGGCCTGTGGTCCCTCCCCGGTGGACGTGTCGAGGACGAGGAGTCATGGGATGCGGCCGCCGCCCGCGAAGTGCGGGAGGAGACGGGTGTGCGCGCGACGGACGCGGAGTTCGCCGGCATCGTCGAGCGCGACAGCGGCGCCGGGACGACGTATCTCATCGCTGATTTTGCCTTCACTGGCGAAGGCGAGCCGCGAGCGGCAGATGATGCCGACGAGGCACGCTGGTGCGACCCGGTGGAGATCCTCCGGCTCGCGACGTCACCGGGGCTGGTCGAGGCGTTGCGCGAGTGGGGCTACCTCACCTAGGGGGACTACTCGCCCTGGGCAGGCGCGCCGCCGCGCTTGGTCCGCCGACGACGGCGCCTGGCCTTGGTGCTGCCTTCGGCGGGCGCCTCCGACGTGGCGGGTCGAGCCGCGCGGTCGCGCCCGGAGTCCCTGGCCGTGCCGCGTGACGACCTGCGAGGTGAGGTGCTGCGGGGACGCGCGGCAGCGGGCTTGCGCTTGCCGGTCTCGCCGAGGTCCTCAACCTCCTCGGCCTGCAGGCCCGCGCGCGTCTGCTTGTCCTTGGCCAGTCGACCCGTGATGTCGCGGGGGATGCCCAGGCCGGTGTAGACGTGATCGGATGTGGAGTAGGTCTCGAGGGGGTCCTTGAACGGCAGCCCCAGGATCTTGTCGATCATCTGCCAGCGGGCGATGTCCTCCCAGTCGACGAGGGTCACCGCGACACCGCTCGCGCCGGCCCGACCGGTGCGTCCGATGCGGTGCAGGTAGGTCTTCTCGTCGTCGGGGCACTCGTAGTTGATGACGTGGGTCACTCCGTCGACGTCGATGCCGCGGGCAGCGACGTCGGTGGCCACGAGCACATCGACCTTGCCGTTGCGGAAGGCACGCAGTGCCTGCTCGCGCGCCCCCTGGCCGAGATCCCCATGCACGGACCCGACCGCGAACCCGCGATCGGTGAGCTCGTCGGCGATCTTCTGCGCCTTGCGCTTCGTGCGGGTGAAGATCATCGTGAGGCCGCGACCGTCGGCCTGGAGCACGCGCGCCAGCAGCTCGATCTTGTCCATCGGGTGGGCGCGCCACACGTGCTGCTCGATGGCGTCCACGGTCGCCCGGTCATCTCCGGGATCGGCAGCACGGATGTGGGTCGGCTGCTGCATGTAGCGACGGGCAAGGGCAACGATCTGCCCCGGCATGGTGGCGGAGAAGAGCATGGTCTGGCGTTGCGCGGGCAGCTCCGCGACGATGCGCTCGACATCCGGGAGGAATCCCATGTCGAGCATCTCGTCAGCCTCGTCGAGGACGAGGACACGCACACGCGACAGGTCGAGCGAACGGCGTTGCACGAGATCGATGAGGCGCCCCGGCGTGCCGACGACCACCTCGACCCCGGTGGCCAGGGCCTCGACCTGAGGCTCGTAGGAACGCCCGCCGTACACACTCAGCACGCGGGTGCGCTGACGGGCCCCCGCCTGCTCGAGGTCGCCGGCGACCTGGACGCACAACTCCCGTGTCGGCACGACGACGAGGGCTTGAGGAGCGGCCCCCGGCGTGTCATCGCGCTCGATGCGCTGGAGCAGGGGGATGCCAAAGCCCAGCGTCTTGCCGGTGCCGGTCTTCGCCTGGCCGATGAGGTCGCGGCCCTCCAGAGCGAGCGGCAAGGTCATGGCCTGGATGGGAAATGCTCGCTCGATGCCCGCCGACGCCAGCGAGGCGACGATCTCCGGTGACGCGCCAAGCTCGGC
>Ga0194133_10002263_pt1 | contig 30373 bp, 27 predicted proteins | sample TA2KigOf40mmetaG_FD_155448 | JGI IMG/M metagenome (GOLD analysis project Ga0194133, IMG submission 155448) | Freshwater microbial communities from Lake Tanganyika, Tanzania - TA2015055 Kigoma Offshore 40m | ecosystem: Environmental > Aquatic > Freshwater > Lake | place: Tanzania: Lake... | reverse complement strand
GACCCCCGCCGACCGCCCCGTCCATCCGCAACAACCCTGACTTGGAGTACGGACTTTCCCGCGGTATTTTCACCGCGTGAACGCACCCGCCCACCCGCCCACCGGCACGCCCGACGACCCCTGGTACGTCGTCTGGTCGGAAGCCCGGGCGAAGAAGAAGGTCGCCGAGCGCCTCGCTGCGCGCGGGTGTGATGTCTGGCTCCCCACGGTGACCGAGAAGCACCGCTGGTCCGACCGCTGGAAGATGGTCACGCGCCCCCTCTTCACCGGCTACCTCTTCGCCGCCACGCGCGGGGCCGGGTATGTCCCTCTTCTCAAGACCCCCGGCGTCCTCACCCTCGTGAAGGAGGGGGCCCAGCCCGCCGTCCTCACCCCCGCGTACGTCGCCGACCTCCGGCGGATGGTCGAGCATCCCGAGTTGGCGATCGAGTCGGATTCTTAGCGATCGTCAGTTGCGCAGGCCATTGAACACAAACCACACATTCTAAAAGCGAACCAACATGCCAACACTCATAGTCACCGGATCGTCAGGCTTAATCGGTTCAGAGATCGTTGAATATTTTGCGGGAAGAGGCTGGGATGTTCACGGCATAGACAACAATGCGCGTCGAACTTTTTTTGGCGAGCAAGGAGACACTACTTGGAATCGCGACCGATTGGTTCGTGAGATTAGTGGTTTCAGTCATCACGAAATCTCTATTCTTGACCGCGAGGGCATTTCGAACCTTGTGCAGGAGATAGCTCCTTCGGCTGTGGTGCATGCCGCCGCTCAGCCAAGCCATGACCGGGCGGCTGCAATTCCTTACCTCGACTTCGAGACAAATGCTGTTGGAACGCTGAACATGCTCGAGGCGATTCGCCAGCACGCCATCGCTGCGCCTTTCGTGCATCTTTCAACCAATAAGGTGTACGGCGACGCGCCTAACGAAATCAAGATGCGCGAGCTCGAGACGCGCTGGGACTACGATGACCCGGCCTACGTCGGGGGCATCCCGGAGACTATGCGCATCGACCAGTCCACGCACTCGCTCTTCGGCGCGTCGAAGGTCGCCGCCGACGTGCTGGTGCAGGAGTACGGCCGGTATTTCGGCATGCACACGGCCTGCCTGCGCGGGGGCTGCCTTACCGGCCCCGCGCATTCGGGCGTGGAGCTACACGGGTTCCTTTCCTACCTCGTCCGCTGCAACCTCGAGCAGCGCCTGTACCGAATCTTCGGCTACAAGGGCAAGCAGGTCCGCGACAACATCCACAGCCTCGACGTCGCGCGCTTCGTCGATGCCTTCCTCGCCCGCCCGCGCAGCGCGGCGGTGTATAATCTCGGCGGCGGCAAGGCAAATACGATTTCTATTCTCGAGGCGTTCGCGGTCGCCGAGTCGATTACCGGCATCCCGATGAAGTCCGAATACGTCGACCAGAACCGAGTCGGCGACCACATCTGCTACTATTCTGACCTGCGTCAGATGCGCGCGGATTACCCGGAGTGGGACATTCGTATCGGCGTAAAGGAGTGCATCCAGCAGATTGTGGAGGCGTGGCGTTCGCGCCTCGGCTGAGGCGCACGCCGCTCCCGAATGCTCACAATCGGGATCATTACGCGCTACGCGCCGTCCACGCGGGCCATCACGGCGACGGATGCCGCTGCCCTCGCGGATGTGTTGGCGCACGCGGAGCCCCGGCTCCGCGTGGTGCTGTATTGCGCCGGTGGCCGTTATGATGGGGCCCACGCGCGGAAAGCTGAGCCCGGTCGCTTCGAGACCGTGCAACTCGAGGCTGCTGAACCGGCCAAGACAGGGGTGTCCCGCTTGATGAACTCCATCGGGGTCGGCGTGCGACTGGCGTGGGTCTCCCGACATTGTGACGTCGTGGTCGCGCAGACCGACCCACCGCTGCTCGGGCTCTGGGTTGGGCTTCTGCGTGCGCTACGCCGCCGCCCATGGGCCGACTGGACGATGGACTTGTACCCGGATGCATTCGTGGCCGCCGGGTTGGCCCGCGCGCGCTCTTTTCCTGTGCGCGCGATCCGTTGGTTGCAGCGGCGTCTGCGACCGACACTCACAATCGCCCTAGGAGACGGCCAGGCCGCGTACCTCACGAAGTCTGGGCGTGCCGGCGCGAGCATCGAGGTGCTCCCCTGCGGTGTGCCGCGCAGCGCCGCTCCGGGGCCGCGCGGCAGGGCGGGGGAGGCTCCGCCCGTGTCGGCGACGTACGCCGGCAACATCGGTCAGGCGCACGACGTCGACCGCGTGGCGGCGGCGCTGTTTGGCTTCGCCGATGCCGGGGCCGCGGTGACGGTCGCACCGTCTGGCGCCAAGGCAGAGGAGTTGCTTGCCGCCGTCGCGCAGCGACCGGAGATCCGGGTGCGCTCGTCCATGACGCATGCAGAGCTTGCGCAGGTGGACTTCCACGTGGCGTCGCTCGCGGCGGACTGGACGCACCTGTGCGTGCCCTCCAAGGCGGTGACTGCCGCGTCGCTGGGCGCGCATGTCATCTTTCTCGGGAGCGCAGAGAGTGACTCGGCGCGAATGGCCGGCCTGCGCTGTATTGTGCTGGCACCCGAGATGGACCTCGCGGCGGTACGCCAGCGCTGCCACGGATTGGCCATCGGCGCCGATGCGCTGCCGCCGACGGACGCAGCGGTACCGGCGCAGGCGCGGTACGCGCAGGGCTTGGAGCAGGTCTCACGTTGCCTGCGCAAGCTGGTCAGCTCCTGTGCGCGTGATTCTATTGACCCTCTGACGGTGCCGTGAAGATGCGAGTGTTGGTGATCGGTGCGACCGGGATGTTCGGCCATGCAGCCTTCGGGACGTTTGCGGCGGACGCGCGCTTCGAGACCTGGGGCACGTTGCGCTCCGACGGTGGCAAGCCGCAGTTCGCGGAGGCGCTAAGGCCGCGCTTGGTCAGCGGTGTCGACGCCACCGACTTCGGTTCCATCATTCGTGCCTTCGCCGAGGTCCGGCCACAGTTCGTGGTGAACGCCGTCGGCATCGTAAAGCAGCTTTCCACCGCGGACGACCCGCTCGTCGCTCTGCCGCTCAACGCGCTGTTTCCGCATCGCCTAGCGCAGCTCTGCGCAGCGGCGGGGGCACGGCTCGTCCATATCAGCACGGACTGCGTGTTCGCCGGCACGCGCGGCGGGTACACCGAGGCTGACATAACCGACGCCAAGGACCTCTATGGGCGATCGAAGGCGATGGGTGAGGTCACGGATGCGCCGCACGTGCTCACGCTGCGCACGTCCGGCATCGGCCGCGAGCTGGGCAGCCAGCGCGGGCTCGTGGAGTGGTTCCTGCACGCCGAGGGCCGCGTGAAGGGCTTCACGAAAGCGATGTACTCGGGCCTGCCGTGGGTGGAGATCAGTCGCGTCATTCGTGACATCGTGGTGCCGCGGCCGGAGATCTCGGGGCTCTACCACCTCGCCTCGGCGCCGATTTCCAAGTTCGACCTTCTGCGTCTGGTCGCGACCGAGTTCCGCAAGCAGATCGAGATCGCGCCCGACGACGGCCTAGTGCTCGACCGCACGCTCGACGGCTCGCGCTTCACGGCGGCGACCGGGTACCACACGCCGGCCTGGCCGGCCCTCGTCGCGATGATGGCCCAGCACCGCTGACCGTTTTCTCCTCTCTCCACACACCATGTTCGGATCGAAGCGAATTCTCATCACCGGCGGTACGGGGTCGTTCGGCAACGCCGTGCTGCGCCGTGCGCTGGCCGACGGCGTCAAGGAAGTCCGCATCTTCTCGCGCGACGAGAAGAAGCAGGAAGACATGCGCCTCGCCCTCAACGACGACCGCGTGAAGTTTATCATCGGCGACGTCCGCGAGCCGCGTTCGCTAACCGGCGCGATGACCGGCGTGGAACTCGTGTTCAGCGCCGCAGCGCTCAAGCAGGTGCCGTCCTGCGAGTTCTACCCAATGGAAGCTGTGCGCACGAACATCCTCGGCACGGAGAACGTGCTCGACGTAGCGCTGGCGGCCGGTGTGAAGCGCGTCGTCGTGCTCTCCACCGACAAGGCGGTGTACCCGATCAACGCGATGGGCATCTCGAAGGCGATGGCCGAGAAGCTGGTTGTGGCCAAGTCCCGCGTGGTGCCGGAAGGCAGCACGGTGTACTGCGCCACGCGCTACGGAAACGTCATGGCCTCGCGTGGGTCGGTCATCCCGCTGTTCATCAAGCAGATCAAGGCAGGCGAGCTGATCACCGTGACGGACCCGCTGATGACGCGTTTCCTAATGTCGCTCGACGAATCGGTGGAGCTCGTTGGGCACGCCTTTCAACACGGTCGCAACGGCGACCTCTTCGTGCAGAAGGCGCCGGCCAGCACGGTCGGCGATCTCGCCGAGGCGCTGATGCAAATCTTCGGCAAGCGCGTGCCGGTGCGCACGATTGGCACCCGCCACGGCGAGAAACTGCACGAGACGCTGGTTTCGCGTGAGGAACGGGCCCGCTCGGTGGAGGAGGGCCGCTACTTCCGCATCTCGCCAGACGACCGCGACCTGAACTACAAGAAGTACTTCGTGGAAGGCCAGCAGGAGGTATCGGCCCTCGACGACTACACCTCGGCCAACACGGAGCGGCTGGACGTCGCCGGCGTCGTGGAGACCCTCATGCGCCTCGATTACGTGCGGGACGAACTCCATGCGTAAGGTGCTGACGCTCGTCGGGACGCGGCCCGAACTCATTAAGATGAGCCGCGTCATTGCCGAGCTGGACGTGGCGACGCGGCATGTGCTGGTGCATTCGGGGCAGAACTTCGACTTCGAACTCAACGAGGTCTTCTTCCGCGACCTCGGCGTGCGCAAGCCGGACCACTTCTTGGCCGCCGCCGGCGCGACGCCGGTTGAGACCATCGCCCAGGTGTTAACGCGCCTCGACGCGATCCTCGAGCAGGAGCGTCCCGAGGCGTTGCTGCTCTACGGTGACACCAACACGACGCTGGGCGTGATCGCCGCCAAGCGCCGCAAGATTCCCGTGTTTCACATGGAGGCGGGCAACCGCTGCTTCGACCAGCGCGTGCCGGAAGAGCTGAATCGCAAGGTGGTGGACCACTTGAGCGACATCAACCTCGTGCTCAGCGAGCACGCGCGGCGGTACCTCATCGCCGAGGGGCTGCGGCCCGAGACGGTGATGAAGACCGGCTCGCATTTGCCGGAAGTCCTCGCGCATGCGATGCCAGGCATCGACGCGTCGGATGTGGTGTCGCGGCTCGGCCTCGAGCGCGGGCGTTACTTCGTCGTCAGCGCGCACCGCGAGGAGACGGTGGACCGTCCGGAGCGGCTGCGCGAGTTGCTCGAGGCGCTGCAGGCCCTGCACGGGCGCTGGGGATTCCCGGTGGTGGTGTCCACGCACCCGCGCACGCGCCAGCGCCTCGAGGCGGCCGGCCTCGACATCAGCAAAGACCAGATCCGTTTCCTCCCGCCGTTCGGGTACTTCGACTACATCCGCCTGCAGCGCGACAGCTTCTGCGTGGTCTCGGACAGCGGCACGATCACAGAGGAGGCGTCGATCCTCGGCTTCCCCGCGGTGACGACGCGTGACGCACACGAGCGGCCGGAAGGCATGGACGTGGGCGCGGTGATCATGTGCGGCACGGCACCGGCGACCGTGGTGGACGCCGTGCATGTGGTGACGTCACAGCAGCCGTCCGGCACGCGGGTGATCCCGCTGATTGAAAACTACGAGATGCGGCCCGTCTCCAAGCAGGTGGTGCGCATCGTGCTGAGCTATATCGACTACGTCCGCCGCACGGTGTGGTCCGAAGGGCGAGGCTGAGCCCGTGACTTCGCGCGGCGCGCTGCCCGGTGTAAGCTGGAACCTCATCGCTGGCGCGACGGCAGGCGCGTCCATCGTCTTCGCGACGCCATGGTACGTCCGCACGCTGGGCCTCCAGGGCTTCGGCGTGGTGGGGCTCTGGCTGACCCTGCAGTTGCTGGTGGGCTTTCTCGACCTCGGCTTCGGCGCGGCGCTGATGCGCCGCTTGGCCGTGCAGGCCGAGGGGCCCGAGGAAACGGGGCGTCAGGTGGCCACTGCGCGTTCGCTCGAAAGCGTGGTGCTGTTCATCGCCGTCGGCATCGGCGTGGCCTTGCTGCTTGGCGCGCAGCCACTGCTCGACCACTGGTTGCGTTGGTCGGTGCCGGTAGACTCGCCGCTGGTGCTGGCGTTGCGGCTGATGGGGCTGAGCATCGCCCTGCAGTTCCCCTCGCTGCTGTATACCAGCGGCCTGCTCGGCCTGCACCGGCACCAAGCGGTGTCGCTGCTGCAGGGGGGCGGCGCCCTGCTGCGGCACGGTGGCGGCGTGGCCATCGTGCTGGGAGGTGGTGGCCTCGTGGGCTTCTTCGCGCTGCAGGCGGCGGTGTCGTTTGCCCAGACGACGACGGCGCGGCTGGCCTTCCGCGGCGCGCTGGGCCATCGCTGGCGGGGTGTGGGCTGGGTGGACATGGCTGCGCTGCGTGAGGTCCGCAGCTACTCGGCTGGCATGGCCCTGACCTCGCTCGCGGCCGTGGCGCTGGGCAACGCGGATCGCCTGCTGGCAAGCCGCATGCTCAGCGCCGAGGCCTTTGGCGGCTACGCGATCGCCTTCACGGCCGCGGGGCTGCTGCAACTCGGCATCCAACCTTTTTACCGCACGTATTTTCCCCGCTTCACGCGCGCAGTGTCGGCGGCTGACCCGGCGGGCATCGTGTCGGACTACTTCGCGGGCTCGCGACTGCTCAGTCACGTCCTCGTGCCGATCGGCGTGACGGTGCTGTGGTTTGCGCCGGACATTCTGCAGGCCTGGGTGGGTCGCGCCGAGCCGGAGCAAGTGGGGGTGCTGCGCTGGCTGACCGTGGGCGTGGCGATGGCCGGCCTCGGCTGGTTGCCGGCGGCGCTGCAGCAGGCGCATGGCTGGACGCAGCTGCACTTCGGCATGATGCTCATGGCCCTGGGGCTGGGCACGCTGGCAGCTTGGGCAGCGTTTCCGAGTCTCGGCGCGCGGGCGGCGACCCTCGTGTGGCTGGTGCACGGCGGGCTCGGGCTGAGCGTCGAGCTGGCGTTGATGCATCGGCGCGTTTTGCGTGGCTGGCTGCTGCGGTGGTACCGTATCGTGCTGCTGGCGCCGCTGCTCGTGGCGCTGCCCGTGGTCGGCGTGGTGCACGCGTTACGGCCGGCGCCCACGGGTCGCCTCGCGGCTGCCGTGTGGCCGGCCCTGGCCTTGGGGCTCGGTTGGGCCGCGACGCTGATGCTCGCGCGCCGCACCCCGCTCCCGACTGTGTCTCCCTCCGCTTCCCGCTAACGGTTCATGTCGCAGCCTTCGGATCCCTCGCCGCGGTTCACGGTCCTGATTCCCACGAAGGACCGGGCCGACTATCTCGCCCAGACGCTGCGCACCTGCGCGATACAGGAGTATGACAACCTGCGCGTCGTGGTGGTGGATGACGGCAGCACGGATCACACGCGCGACGTGGTCGAGGATGCGGCGCGGCGCGACCCGCGGATCCGCTATGCGAGCCAGGGGCGTAACGTCGGCATGCTGGAGAACTTCGAGTTCGCGCTGCGGCAGGCGGAGCCCGGGTACGTGCTGGCGCTGGGTGGAGACGACGGGCTGCTGCCATACGCCATCAGCGGCATGCGCGATGCGCTGCGCGCCTCCGGTCAGGAGCTGCTGGCCTGGCCCACGCCGATTTTCAACTACGCGGGTAGCCGCTCGCCTCGCGGGCAGCTGATCCTCCCAATGGATGGCCTGCGCCTGCAGCATCGCTCGCGGGAGATCGACGCGCACGCCTTCCTCGCGAAGCAGGCCCGCGACCTCTACTACGTGATCGACATCGAATCGCCGATGTTCTACGTGAAGGGCGTCACGTCCACGGCGCTGATCGATCGGGTGCGGTCACGCACGCCCGGCGGGCGGTTCTGGGCCTGCTCCACGCCGGATGGCTACAGCGGCATCGTGCTGGCTGGCGAGGTGCAGCGCTTCGCGTTCTCGGGCATGCCGTTCTCGCTGATCGGGGTCTCGCCCACGTCGCAGGGCCTGAACTACTACAAGAGCGGTGACCAAGCGAAGCGCTTGAGCGAGGCGTTCTTCAAGAAGGCCGCGACGCTCCCGATGCACGCGGAGCTCGCAAGCCAGCCGTACTCGCCGCTCATCCCGCTGATGACGGCAGACTTCCTGCTCACCGCCCGGGACTTGCCCGGCTGGCCCGGCCGGTTCCCCGCGCTGGACATGTGGCGCGTGCTGTCGAAGGCCGTCTCCGAGCTGCAGGACGGCACCTTGGCGCAGGAGCGGGTGGGGCGCGAGCTCGGCATTCTCGCCGCCATCGCCGACCACCACGGCCTGGGTGCCCGCTTCCGCGCCCTGGTGGCGTCGTCGCGGCGCAACGCGCGTCGGGCGCTCGAGGGCACGGCCATCAGCCCCGCGCGCGTGTACATCGACGCCGATGCCTTGGGGGTGCGGACCGTGTACGATGCCGCCCACGCGGCGTACACGCTGCATCAGGGGTCGCGTAGCGTCGGTGTCGGCCCGGCGTGGCGTGCGCTCGTCGGCTCTGTGCAGTACCGCATGCTCGGCTTCCAACGGGGGGCCGCGTTCCCACCAGAAGCCGAATGGTGCGTGGAGCGTTGACGCCCGCCGCGGCGGCCCGTTGGGCACGCGCCCTGCATATGATTCTGTCGGTGGCGAGGCTCCGCGTGCCGCCGATTCCAACTCTTGCCGACCGTCGAACGACTCTCTGTGATGCCCTCGACTCCTGATCCCATGCTGCCTCCGGACGACGTGGTGGATCCGCGTGCCTTGCTCGCCGCGGCCCAGACGGCCGCTCGGCAGCTGTTCGCTGCCCGGTGGCGCCTGCTGGGCGGCCTGCTCGCCGGTGCGACGCTCGGCATCGTGCTCTCCTTCGCGTTCGCCCCGGCCTTCCGGTCGGAGTCGCGGCTGCTGCCGTATCGCAGCGGCTCGCCGGGGGGCGGACTCTCCGGGCTCGCGGGGCTCGCGGGGATCCGCGTGGATCCCGGCATGTTCGAGCTGACGGTGACCGCTGACCTGTTTCCGGAAATTGTCCGCTCGATGGACTTCCAAGTGGCGTTGGCGAAGGCGCCGATTCGCGTCGGCTCGCTGGGCCGGTCTATGCCCGTGGGAGAGTACCTCCGCTACCTCGCCGACAGCACCTGGCGGGGCAAGCTCTCGACGTACACGCTCGGCTTGCCCGGGCTGTTGCTGGACGGCGGACGCGACGACAGCGCGGTGGTGACCGTCGCGGACTCCGCGGCGGCGACGGGGCCCGCCGCACCCTCGTGGGCGTTCATGAAGCGCATCCTCGAACAGCGGCAACGCGTCTCGGTGGCCTACGACAAGAAGACATCGCTCGTGACCATCTCGACCGAGCTGCCCGACGCCGTCGCGGCGGCCGACCTCGCGCAGTTGGTATCGGAGCGCCTGATGGCGGCCATCGTGACGATCGAGACGCGCAAGGCCGACGAACAGTTGCGCTTCGCCTCGGTCCAGCAGCAGGTGGCAGCCGCGCGCTACGAGACCTCGCAGCGGGCCCTTGCGGCATTCGCCGACCGCAATCGCATGCTGACCAGCGCCACCGCGGCCGTGGAGCGGCTCCGGCTCGAACGTGAGGCGGAGCTGAGTCACGACCTGTTCAGCGAAATGAGTCGGCAGTATGAGCAGCTCAAGGTGAAGAAGAGCCAGGACACGCCAGCCTTCTCGGTGCTGCAACAGCCTGTGGTGGCACCGCGCAAGTCCAGCCCACGTCGCTCGCTGTTTGCTATCGCCGGTGCCCTACTTGGGGCGGTGGCCGTGGCCGGCTCGCTGGCGAACCGGCGCACCCGTGCGGAGGCGCGCGCGTGAACCAAGTCCCGTCGGTGATCGTCGACGGCATCGTGTTCAGTCTGCAGGCGACGGGCGGTATATCGGTGCTGTTCCGCGAGATCCTCGCGCGCTGCCCCCAAAGGGCATATCGAGTTCTCTCCTACGCCGATGCCTCGCCGATGGGCGTGCCGGCATCGGCCGTTGAGCGCCGCCCACGGCGTGTGTTAGAGCGATATCGCGACGTTCCCGTCGACGGGCACGTACCCTTGTTTCATTCGACGTATTACCGCGTACCCGCGGCCCGGCGTACGCCCTGTGTGACAACCGTGCACGACTTCGCATACGAACGGTTCGCCCGTGGGATACGCGCGGTGGTGCACGCGCGGCAGAAGCGGTCGGCGATTCTGCGGGCGGATGCCATCATTTGCGTCTCGGAGCGCACCCGCGAAGATCTTGCCCATTACATATCGGACCGCGTGGCGGCGCGTGCCGTGGTAGTACCCAATGGGGTGTCCGAGGCTTTTGGACAGCTCCCGGACGCGGTACCACGGCCGCAGGTCATCTATGTGGGGCAACGCGGTGGCTACAAAAACTTTGTGGGCGCGGTGCGGGCCATCTCCGCCCTCCCAGAGCTCGAACTTCGCTGCGTGGGCGGTGGGCCGTTTACCTCCGGAGAGCAGGCGTTACTGGATCGCCACCTTCCGGGGCGAGCCTGCTGGCTCGGGTACCTCTCGGACGCCGAGTTGAATGCGGAGTACAACCGCGCCCTCTGTCTGCTGTATCCGTCAAAGTTCGAGGGATTCGGCATCCCGGTGGTGGAAGCAATGCGTGCCGGTTGCCCGGTGGTCGGCGTGCGCGCCGGGGCTGTGCCCGAGGTGGCCGGTGACGCGGCCGTGCTGACGGAACAGGGGGACCCTGACGAACTCATCGCTGCCCTAACCATGCTCGGTGATCCTGCGCGGCGTACCCAGCTAGTGCACCGAGGCCTCTTGCGCGCGCAACAGTTCAGCTGGCAACGCACCTACGAGGGAACACGCACGGTCTATGAGACCCTACTGGGGCGTCCATTCGGCGCGGCAACTGTCGGATGACGTCCTGGCTGCGTAGGACGTCGCGAGCCGGTGGTTGCTCGCTGCCGCGCTGCTCGTGGTGATCGGCATGGGTGCCTTGGAGAACCCGTTGTGGGACGTTGCGGCACCGATGACGGCAACCGTCGTCGGCTTTCTGGCCTTCGTGTGGCAGCTGCGCCGTCGCGTGGGCGAGAGCCTGGTCGGTGACCTCGCTCTTGTCTACCTCGGATTTCTACTGCTCTACACCCTCGTGCCGGGCTTAGTGCTGTTCTACGGCCTCTCGAGCGACATCAGCGGCGCGCTCCAAGAGCTGTTGCCCAGCGCTGACGAGACGGGCCGGCAGCTGTGGCGGCAAGTGCTGTTCGGCGCTACGTTCGCGTTGGCGTACCTGGCGGCGCGTGGGAGGGCCCCGCTCCCGATGGTCGAAGTGTCCGATCCCGGCCACCGGCGCCCACGCACCATCCTCGCCGTCAGCGTCCTGGTCCTTGGTTGCCTGTTCGTCCTCCTCGCCTTCTCAGCACCTGTCGAGACCTACTACGATCATTACACCCGCTACGACCACCTCGGGTGGATCACGCGTAAGTTCGTCTCCTTAACGCTGCGTGTGAGCTTCGGCCTCTACTGCGCGCTGCTCACGTTCCTGTACCTCGATGCCAAGCGCTGGAGCCGCACCATCCCGCTGGTAGTGCTGACCCTCGTGGCATTCGAGGTCCTCTACTCGCGCGGCGCGCGCATACAAGGCCTGATAGTGTTGCTCATGGCCATGGTGCTGCACCATCTCACGCGCCGCCGCATCACGCTCAAGCAGCTCACCATGGCGGCCACGCTCGCCGTGGCCGCCTTCACGGCCATCGAAGTCGTGCGCATGCTGGCTGATGTCAGCGACACCCGGGAAAGCCTGCTCGAAAGCGGCGTCGGCCCACCGGCCGAGTTCCTCGCCGTCTTCCTGCCCTCGCTTTACCTGTACACCGAGCGCGCCTCGGCCACGCTGGCCGCCGCGCCGTGGCCGATGTTCTTCTACGACGTGATCTCGCTGTTCACCTTCGGCGATTTCACGAAGTACGTGCCCATGCATTGGTACGCCGCCGAGTACTTCCCGTTTCTCGACGTCCCGCCGTTCACGATTGGGCCAATCGCCGAGAGCGCGCTCTGGGGCGGGGAACTGGACCTCGCGATCCGCGGGTTGCTAAACGGCCTGTTCTTCGCGTGGATCGTGCGCGCCTTCATACGCTACAAAGACAAATGGTGGGGCCTGGCCATCTACGCCTATTGCTACGCCACCTGCGCGCTGGCCCTCAAATATTCGATTTTCACCCACGTCCAGTTAGTTGAGAAGAATCTCCTGCCGGCGTTTCTGTTGGTTGGTGGTCTGCGGCTGCTCATACCGCGCCGATCGCTGCCAGCCGAAAACAGATAGACCGATCCTTAACTGCCTACAGAAATCCATCGGCCTCGTTCGTGAAACCCTCTACCTGTGCGTCGGCGTCTCGAAGATCGCCCCGACGCATGGTGAGGCTTGGGTGAAGAAGTGGACAGCCCTTGCGCTCAAGGGCGATCCGATCGATCTCCGGCCGCTCTATGACAGGAATCTGCGACCACGTAGCACCCGGCCGGCCAAGAGGCGCAGGAACAGAGGCAGGTACGCTGTCTGGCTGGTGGCTCAAACGCAGATTATCGTGCCCCGCAATGCACATCCCGAGATCTTAATAGGTTCACCTAACTTCTCTGCGCGTGAGGAGGACGTGAGATGCTTATGCGTCTTTGTTTCGCGGATAACGATTTATTAGGGAAGCAGCGGAATCGGACGTGATAATCGTTCAGCAAGCTTTCCTGCACCGTGAGTATGCACTCCGCTCGGATTCAGAGACCGCAAGTCTGATTGGTGTTGGTACTAAGCGAGGAACAGCGAATTTCATCCGTGCGTGTTGTCGAGCGGAGTAGGAACTGTCGTCCCCTCGGGCGCCCGGGTCGCTGCGTTGTCAGCATACCAGGCTTCTATCGCGGGTCCGATCCGCGCCACAACTCGCTCAATTCTGTGCGGTCTGTTGGTGGGGTTAGGTCGATCCCACAGCCGAATGACAATTCGATGTGACGGTGAATTCCGCAGTGCGAATGTGTAGTCTAATCGTATCGGTAACGCATCTATCGGAGCGATCTGTTGGCTTGGTGGTGTCGCTCGGTCCTTTTGACCCGGCTCGAGCAGCTCGATATCCAAGAGCCTCACCTGCGCAGTTAGGGCTTCGAGTATTTCCCGAATCTCGGCGGGAGACTTTGCCCGCGAGATGCGGCTCGCCGCCTCGTCTGCATGAATTCTTATCCGCGCCACGTGCCACCCTTGGCGCCACGCGGATTGCAGCGACGCACCAAGTTCTGTGAATTCATAATATCGCAACCATCGTAGCCCTTGCAGAATTATGGCGATTGGGATTGACGTGCCCGCGACCAGAAAAGCCAGTGCGTAGCGCGGCGGAGAGAAAATTATCACTAGGCCTGCCGCGGCAATGCTCCCGAATGTCATGAAGAGAGCTTTAACGGTCTCCGGCACACTGAGTCCTATCCTGCGGAGCTGATGATGGATGTGACGGCCATCAGCTACGCTGACTGGCAAACCGCGGACCCACCGGCGAGCAATGGCGACTAAGGTATCCGTGATGGGGAAGGCTAGTGCGAATAGGGGAATGACGGGATAAGTCACCCCTCTCACATCGGTCGCAGCGATGACTGTGAGAACTGCGAAAAGAAATCCTAGGGTCATGGAGCCCACATCACCCAAAAAAATTCGAGCTGGGCTCCAGTTGTACCGCAAAAACCCGACGATTGCCCCAGCGATGATGGTTGGCAGTGTCGGGGAGAGCCCGCCCTGCATTAATAGCGAACTGCATAGCACCACGCCCGTAGCTACCAACGCGAAGCTAGCCGCTAATCCGTCGAGACCGTCTATCAAGTTGAAAGCATTGGTGACGCCAACAATCCAGAATATGAGCACGCCGGCACCGATTACCTCACCGGCATGCCACGTGGTGGTGTTGGGGATCAATGCGACGGTGCTTGGGGTGAGTCCGTAGGCGACTACCACGAGCGCAGCGCCAACTTGGATAATCAGCTTGAGTCGTGGTGAGAGGCTTCGCACGTCATCGCAAAAGCCGGCGATGAAGATTATGCCAGTGCCGAATACGATTCCGAGAAACACAGTGCCGTCATTCGGCGCGAGGGGGTTCCAGAGCGTCCCAGATCCAATCGACACGCCGAGCCATGTCAGACTTATGGAGACTATCACGGCGATTCCGCCGAGTCGCGGCACAGGTACCGAGTGCGCACGGCGCTCGTCGGACGGTACGTCGAGAACCCCAGCTCTGTGTGCTCCGAAGATCACTATCGGAGTCAGCACGTAGCTGAGAATGAGCGCCGCACCAAATGGAACGAGGAGAGAAAGCACAAAACCTATCAGGCAATCGATGGTTGCAATCTAGTGGTTCGCTTGGAGGTACGGGTTAGTGCTTGGTGTTCGATAACGCCTAGTCGAACCATTCGAATAGTGACGCCCAAGGCGGGGCGCCGTCACATCAAAGTTGGAACGAAACCACCCGGTTTTCTCCTACGAACGGCAACGGCTCTCGGTCCAGTACGATCTCCATCAGCGTTGTGTTGAAGGGCCAGAAGAGCGACACCTCCCGGTTCGGCCAGGCTTTGGTGAGGTCGATCACACCATCCCAACCATCGGACCGGCTGTTGCCGATTCCCCGGTAGCCGATGGCGCTGGAGCCGGTCCGGGCGAGAACCTTGAGCTCCAGCCCCGCGATCGTCGACCGTTTCACATCCCGGAGCCGCACGTGGAAGGCCCGGAAGCTCGGGTCCCGACGGTTCCGGTGCACATCGCTCGCCACCCCCACGAGCCGAGTCTTGACCCCTGATCGGTCGGTGGCCTCGAACTCCAGATGATGGTCCGGGACCGGGGCCCCGCGTTCGTCTCGCACCCGCACGATGAGCTGTTGCCACGCCTCCTTGGGAGTGTGGCGCCCCACCCAACGGGTGCGCCAGGCGGCGTCATCGGCCTCGCTCTGCACCGCGATCGCCTCGGCGACCATCGTCGCGAGGTCGCCAGTTGGGCGGGAGAGCAGGGCCCCGTGATGCCGATCAGGGACGAAGGTCAGCGGGACATCCCGCTCTCGGAGCCCCTCGATTCGTACTCGTTCGGTCCCGTGGCGGGAGAGATCCACGGTGAGCTTCCGCGTATCCAACGCGCTTCCCGCCCATCGCACCACCCCATCGGTCCCCGCGGCATCGGTCACCGCCGCCACCGGCCAGGCGAGCTCCCCCGTCCCACAGATGGAATAGCTCCACCGGGTCACGGGGTACTCGATATCCGCACGGAGCAGATCCTGGTGCGCCAACTCCCAGGTGATCGGGCTCGCGAGTTCGAGGGCGTCCAAGATCCCGTTCCCCACCTCGAGGAAGTCCTCCCCCAAGGTTCGGTTCCCCTTGGCGACCATCCCCGCGAAGCTCCGCCCCTTATGCGCCAACGGGGAGCCGAAGTGCGCCGGCCCCAACCCCACGAAGTGCGTCACCCGCTGCCGCTGCGCGGGATGCGCCGCGAGCCAGGCCCGCACCACCAGCGCCCCCGCCGAGTGCGCGACGATTCGTAGCGGGGCATCGGGCGGGATATCGCGCCGGGCCTGGAGCGCTCGCTCGAACCCCTCCGCTAAGTCAGCGAGGGTGAGCTCATCGCTCAGGGAGCGCCAATCGGCCACCTGAATGGTGCGGGGGTCGAAGCCGAGCGCGGTCAGCTTTTCCCGCCATGGGCCGAAGGCGGCACCGGAATCGGAGTAGCCGTGGACGAGGAGCACCGGGGAGGAAGGCATCGCCCCCATAAGGTCACTCCCGGGCGCCGATTCTTCTAGATTTGAGGCTCTATCCTACCGTTATCACTTATCGCTACGCCTATGCCGAAATCCACCGAGCTCCCCGCCCGCGCCGCCGCCTTCATCGACCCCTACTGGCTCCTCGGCCGCCCCACCGAACCCACCCCCCAGCTCATCCAGGCCCTCCAGGGCGCCGTCGGTGCCGGTACGCGCATCGACCGGGTGACCTGGTACTTGGAGGCCGAGGGGGGCGTGCGGGCCCTCCCCAACCTCCCGCGGGTGACCCTGCGGGTATCCGCCCGGGACGACCTCGATGACGGCTACGAGCTGGTCCGGGCGATGGACGCTGACCTCCGCGCCGCCGCGGAGGCCAAGGCCTACGACGCGGTGATCGTCGCGACGCACGACGACCGCCTCGCGGTGACCCTCGAGTCGGTGCAGCGGCAGGGGATCCTCGTCTACGTCTGTGCGACGACGGCGGAGGAACCCGACGCGCGCATCCTGCGGATCGCGGACGAGATCGTCGAACCCCGGGGTGCGGCGCCCCGCGAGGAGGACGCCGGCCCCCCCTCCGAGGACGCCCAAGAGGCGGTGGAGGCCGCGGTCACCCAGTGGCTCGCCGAGGCGGACCCGATGGAGCTGGACCGGACGCGGCAGTATGTGGCCAAGCGGACCGGCCTCCCACGGCCGGTGGACTCGCGGTTGCTCTTCCTGACGCGGACCCGGGTGGGGCGGGATCTCCGGGAGAGCGAGCGGGTGCTGCTGCGGCGGGCGTTTCGTGAGCGGGTGGGGGAGGCGGGGTAGGGGTCGGCCAGATCTCGCTCCCTCGGCCCGGTTATTTAAGCGTGACCGCTCACCAATCGCCACTCCGCTTCCACACCCGCCGCTCCAACCGCCACGACTTCTTCGCCGAGAACGCCCCATCTCCGGCGAAGAGCTCCGGATCCTCCACCGCCTCCGCGAAGTCGTTCCCCTTCGCCGACGCCTGGTCCGCGAAGTGCAGCAGCTCCGCCTCGAGCGTCATCGGCCGCACCGCCGCGCCGTACTCGAGCACGCCGTGGTGGCTCTGGATGAAGTGATGCAGTTCGAGCCGCTGCGATTCTGTGAGCGTCGCCGGCGGAAGCGTCGCGAGGCGCTCCTCGAGCAACAGCGAGCCGAGCACCACGTGGCCCAGCAGGTGGCCCGCGGGGGTGAAGTCGAACCCCGCCAGCGTGACGGCGTACGCGCGGACCTTGCCGATGTCGTGCAGCAGCGCGCCGGCGGTCACAAGCGCCACATCGCCGCCCATCGCGCCCACGGAGGCGCGCGCGATCGTCGCGACCTCGGTGGTGTGGAGCAGCAGCCCGCCGAGCTGCGCGTGATGCCCGCGCGTGGCGCCGGGCGTCTCCCCGAACAGCTCGCGGAAGGCTTCGTCCGCGAAGACGGCGTCCACGGCGGCGCGCAGCGGACCGCGCATCTCCGCGCGCCACGCATCCACCTGCGCCCAGAGCGTGAGCGCATCCTGCGTGATGCGCGGGAGGAACTGCGCGAGGATCGCATCGCGCGTCATCGACGCGGCAGGGATCACACGCGGCGGGGCGGTGAGCTTGAGCTGCAGCTTCCCCTTGTACGACTCCACCTCGCCGATCAGCTGTACGAGCGCGCCGGCGCCGACGCCCTGCACCTGCGGCAGATACTCGTCCCAGACGTTGCAGCCGATCTCCCCCGAGGCGTTCCCGACGCGGAGGATCGCGAAGGGCTTGCCGCCGCTCGTGACCTTGTCCGCCCGATCGCGCACCATCAGCACGTGCTGCACGCGCGCCCCCACGGGGAGGCGGCGGAGATCGATCGGGCCGGACGGTTCGCTCACTCCCACCGGAAGTCGGCGACGAAGAGGTTCGTCTCGCCGGTGGTCTTCGCGTACCGGTTCGACGCCCAGAGGAGCCGCTTGCCATCCGGGCTGAACATCGGGAAGCCGTCGAAGGTACCGTCGAAGGTGATCCGCTCGAGCTTGTCGGCGCCGGCCATCGACTCGGACGCGGACACCATATAGAGATCGAAGTTCCCGCTGCGCGGCGCGACGAAGTTAGTCGAGAAGATGATCTTCGTGCCGTCGGGGCTCCACGACGGGCCGAAGTTCGCGCCGCCAAGCGCGGTGACCTGCCGCTGGTCGGAGCCGTCGGCGTTCATCACGAAGAGCTCGACCTTGCTCGGCCGGATGAGCCCCTGTGCGAGCAGCTCACGGTACTGCGCGAGCTCGGTGGAGTCCCTCGGGTGATGCGCGCGGTAGACGATCTTCGTGCCGTCGGGGGACCACCAGGGACCGCCATCGTAGCCGGGCGTGGTGGTGAGCCGCCGCACGTTGGAGCCGTCGATGTTCATCGTGTAGATGTCGAGATCGCCGTCCTTGAGCGACGTGAAGACGATCTGCGAGCCGTCGGGCGAGACGACGCCCTCGGCGGTGTACACGTCGTAGTTCGTGAGGCGGGTCATCCCCGTCCCGTCACGGTTCACGGTGTAGATGTCGTACTTGTCGAGCGGCCAGACGTACCCCTTGGACGGGTCGGGCTTGGCGGGGCAGGCGTCGTCGTGCGCGGTGCTCGAGCCGAAGAGGAGCCGGTCACTCCCCGGAATGAACCAGCCGCAGGTGGTCTTCCCGCGCCCGTCGGAGACGCGCCGCAACCCGGTGCCGTCGGCGCGCATCACGAACTGCTGGTCGCAGGTGCGGCCGTCACGCGTGGACTGCATCGTGATCCACTTCCCGTCGTTGCTCCAGTACGCCTCGGCGTTCTCGCCACCGAAGGTGAGCTGCTGGATCCGGGTCAGGCGCGACTCGCCCTGTACCGGCGCCACGCTGATGGCGGGGGAGCGGGAGAGGCAGCCGGTGAGGGCGAGGGCAAGGATCGGGAGGGGGCGCATGGGAGATCAGGTATCAGGTATCAGGTATCAGGTATCAGGTCACAGGTATCAGGGGTCGGGCCTGAGGGAACAGGTCGGGCGACGGTGATCTGACATCTGACCCCTCATCCCTGAGACCTGACCCCTGACCCCTCCTACCTGGTGTTCGCCAGCGCCAGCAACTCTGCCGTCGTCCGCCCCTTCCGGAGGAGCTCCAGCGCGCGCTTCAGTTGCACATCCTCCTTCACATCCCGGCGCTTGGCGACCGAGTCGCTGAAGACACGGCGCGAGATGCGGTCATCGAGGAGGCGGTCCACGTAGGCGCGGCCGGCGGACCAGGTGGCGTCATCGACGGTGATGTTCCGCGCGCTGAGTCGGGTGCGGAACTCGCTGCGCATCGCGTCGGTCACCTGGAAGTTCGCGGCGAGGCCGGCGGAGCGGAGCGCGAAGGCGTACTCGTCGAGTGCGAGGTACACCTCCTGCGACTTCGGCACGAGCGCCTTCGCCACCTGCTGCTCCGCGGTGGTCAGCGTGTCGTACGGGACGATGACATCGGGGGTGATCGCGCCGCCGCCGTAGACGAGCCGCCCGCCGCCGGAGCGGAACTGCGGCCGCGCGCGGCGGTCGGCGTCGGTCTCGAGGGAGTCGGGGGCCACCTCGACGAGGTTCCCCGCGGCGTCGAGCACCCGCTCCTTCTGGATGGAGCGCCCGCTCGGCGTGTACCACTTGCCGGTGGTGAGCTTGATCGCGTAGCCGCCGTCGAGCCGGTACACCGACTGCACGAGTCCCTTCCCGAACGAGGTCGTGCCGACGATCAGCGCGCGGTCGTGGTCCTGTAGCGCGCCGGCGACGATCTCGGAGGCGGAGGCGGTGTAGCCGTCGATGAGGACGACGATCGGGATCGTCGGCGCGATCGGTGCCTCCTCGGCGACGTACTGCTCGGCTTCGGAACCGCGGCCGCGCACGGTGGCGAGTTCCACGCCGCGCGGGAGGAAGAAGTTGGCGAGGTTGAGCGCTTGGTCGAGGAAGCCGCCGGTGTTGCGGCGGAGGTCGATCACGAGCCCCTTGGCCCCTTCGCGCTGCAACCGCTGGAGCTGCGTCGCGAACTCGCGCGTGGTCGTCTCGTTGAACTGCTGCAGCGGGATGTACGCGACCTTTTCCTCGAGCATCAGCGCGAAGGGGATCGCGGGGATGCGGATGACGCGCCGCGTGAACTCCACCTCGAAGGGCGCGGTCACCCCGGGGCGGCCGAAGCGCGCCTTCACCGTGGTGCCCGGCGGCCCCTTCAGGCGATCGGAGACCTGTCCGACCTTCCATCCCGCCGTCGCGGCGGTGTCGATTCCGATGATGCGGTCCCCTTCACGGATCCCCGCCTCCTCGGCGGGGGTGTTCGGGTAGACCTTCGAGATCATGATCGAGCCGTTCTGGTCCTCGATCAGCATCCCGATCCCGCCGTAGAAGCCGCCGGTGGTCGTGTTGAACGCCTCGAGCTCTTTCGGAGTGTAGAGCTCCGAGTAGGGATCGCGGAGCTCCTCGACGAGGCCGCGCGCGGCCTTCTCGTAGAGCGCGCCCGTGCCGATCGAGTCGACGAAGCGGTCGCCGATGATCGCGAGGACCTGGTCGAAGAGGCGCGCCCCATTCAGCGTGGCGCGCTCCTGGACGACGAAGGCGCCGACGGCGAGGGGAAGCGTGATGGCCGCGAGGGCCAGGAGGCGCGGACGGGACATTAAGAGAGGGGCGAGTGTCGAGTCGAAAGTTACCCGGGTGATACGCCCCGGGCCACGCGAGGGTTCACGCGCGTGTACAGGCGAGGGTTCGCCCGACGGCGGCGGTCAGCGCTCGTACCGCACCATCCACTGCCGCCCCACCTGCGCCACCTCGATCCGCTTCGCGAGCCCGGCCGCGAGGAGCATCTCGTGGGCCGGCTGGAGCACCCGCTGCAGGTGAGAGGGATACCGCTGCGTGAGCGGGAGGCGTTCGGCGAGCCGGTCGAGTGGGACCTCCCAGGGGTGCCCCGGTGCGACCGCCTGCGCCTCGAGGAGCCGGTAGAGCCGGCGGGCTACGGGGGAGCTGAGCGCGAGGTAGCGGCTCACGACGATGGTGGTCTGCCGGCCGGCGGCGAGGGTGGCGCGGAGCTGGGGGGCGACGATCACCCGGGCCTCGCCGGGCTCGTTCGAGGCGAGGGAGGGAAAGAGGGCAAGCTGGTCGATGTCAGTCTGCCGGCGTCGGTCGATGGTGACGCTGGAGAGGAGGGTGAATCGGGCGTGCCCGCCGCTCCCCGCGGCGTCGTGCCAGGCGCCGTCGCTCTCGAGGACGGTGCGTTCGAGGCGGCCGAGGGCGCCTCGGAGCTGCTCGTAGGTGCGGCCGTCGACCTTGCGGCCGAGGGAGCGGAGGAAGGCGTGCAGGGTGAAGGCGAGGACGCCGTCGTCCGGGGTATCTGCCTCCTGGTAGCGGCGCATCAGCTCGACGTAGACGTCCTGGTCGAAGGTCCCTGGGAGGCGGTCGCCGGGGTTCGGGAGGACGCGCCAGCGGCCGCCGTCGTCGGTGGTGAAATCGACGGGGGGGTCGTCGGCGCTGTCGGAGAGGCGGAAGAGCGGGAGCGCCTCGACGTCGCGGTCGAGGCAGGCGTGCTTGGCGGGGGGCCGCCGGCGCGTCAGCGGAGCTCCTCGCGGCCGAGGGCGGCGCGGACCCCTTCGCGGAGTGCGAGGAGGGTGGCGTCGCGGGCGGCGGGGGAGTCGTCGCGCACGTGGAGTTCGATCCCGTCGGTGATGACGAGGCGGTGCCAGCGGGCGGGCGGGGCGTCGTCGTGCGCGACCTGGCGGTCGGTCCCGGTGCCGAGGGCGGGGGCGAGCGCGGCGGAGACGCGTCGCTCGAGTTCATCGCCGGCGATGCCGGGGAGTTCCGCCTTGATGGCGTTGAGGGTGCGGCCCTCTCGCTGGCGGATCTTGATGGCGAGGAGCTGGAGGAGGTGCTTGTAGTGGTAGGTGGCGGCGGTGCCCTTCCCCTCGGGGTGATCGAGGAGGCCCTGTGCGACGTAGAAGCGGATGGCGCGGGCGGAGAGGGCGGCGCGGGCGGAGCTGTTGGTGGGGCGCATCCCGGCGGCATCGACGAGGGCCGTCGCGTGAGCGGCGAGTCCCCGGGCGTTCCACGGCGCGTGGCGGGCGTGGGCGCGGAGGAGGGCGACGGGTGAGTCGGGCATGGCCCGGAAAGTGTAGCGCCGAACCAACGACGCGGATAGCGTGGCCGGTTCGGCGCTGGGGTCCTGCGCTCAGATGGTGCGGCTTACTTCTTCGGCGCCGGCTTCTTCTTCGCTGCAGGCTTGGAGGCTGAAGGCTTCTTGGCCGCGGGCTTGGCGGCCTTCTTCGCGGGCTTCGCCGGCTTCTTGGCGGCGGGCTTCTTGGCGGCCTTGGCCGGCTTCTTCGGGGCCGGCTTCTTGGCGGCCTTGGCCGGCTTCTTCGGGGCCGGCTTCTTGGGCGCCGCCTTTTTGGCCGCGGGCTTGGCGGCCTTCTTCGCGGGCTTCGCCGGCTTCTTCGGTGCGGCCTTCTTGGCGGGGGCCTTGGCGGCCGGCTTCTTGGCCGGGGTCTTCGCCGCGGGCTTGGCGGCCTTCTTCGCGGGCTTCGCCGGCTTCTTCGGTGCGGCCTTCTTGGCGGGGGCCTTGGCGGCCGGCTTCTTGGCCGGGGTCTTCGCCGCTGGCTTGGCGGCGGGCTTCGCCGGGGCCTTCGCGGGAGCCTTCGCGGTGGCCGGGGCCTTCGCGGTGGCCGGGGCCTTCGCGGGGGCCGGGGCCTTCGCGGGGGCCGGAGCCGCCGCCTTCACCGGCGCGGGCGCCGGGGCGGGGGGCAGATCCGTGGGGATCTCCATCTCCCCCGTCGTCTCGAAGATGCTCCGGACGCGCGGCTTCTCGGCCGGCTTCCGGCCGCGACGCCGCGGGGCGGGCGGCTCACCGAAGAGGTCGCCCTCCTCGTCGTCACCGTCGTCCGCGGCCGGCGCGGTGCTCCCCCCCTCCTCGTCGTCATCATCCGACTCGTCGGTCGAATCCCACAGGGAGTCCGACTGGTCCTTGGAGACGGCCCAGCCGCCGTCCTCCTCGTCGTCGTCATAGGAGGCGCGACGCCCCCCACCCCCGAAACCCGACTCCTCGTCGTCGTCGTGGTCCGAGAAGAGCCGGTCGTCCATTCCGTCGCAGGTCAGCATCGTCACCCCTCCAGCTATCGCACCGACGCGCCGCCCACCCTCGTGGGTCGCGCCGTGTGCCCGCGCAATGCCCGCTGAATAAAACGCCGGACGCCCCGAGTCAAGCGCGACGGCGACGCCCCCGATCTGGCAACATTCGCGCCGGCCGAGGCGTAGATCGAAGATGTCTTCGAATCGCTCCCGTCGCCTCTCGACCGCCCTCGCGCTTCTTTGGGCGATCCCCGCCTCGGGTCAGACCGTGTACAACGGCCGCGCCGGTGAGACTGCCGTCGCGATCCCCCGCGTCACCGACACGATCCGCGTCGATGGCCGCCTCGATGAACCTGCCTGGGGACGCGCCGCGATCCTCACCGGATTCTCTCAGTTCAACCCCACCGACAGGCGCCCCGCGGTCGACTCGACCGAGGCCCTCGTGATGTACGGCCCCGACGCGATCTACCTCGCCGTCCGCGCCTACGCCCCGGCGGGTACGGTCCGCGCCACCCTCGCCGACCGCGACCGCATCGTCAACGACGACCACGTCCAATTCATCCTCGACACCTTCAACGACCGGCGCCAGGCCTATGTCTTCGCCGTGAACCCCCTCGGCGTGCAGAGCGACGGCATCCGCACCGAAGGGGGCGGCGGTCGCGGCCGTGGCGGCGGTGGCGGTGGCGGCGGGATGGGGGGCGGCTTCTCGCGCGCTACCCTCGGCAACGCCGACCTCAATCAGGACCTCATCTGGCAGTCCAAGGGGGAAGTGACCCCGTTCGGCTACCAGGTGGAACTCCGCGTCCCCTACAAGAGCATCCGCTTCCGCTCGGGTGGTCCCCTCAGCTGGGGGATCAACGTCATCCGGCAGACGCAGCGCAACAACTTCACCGACACCTGGACGGTCACGAGCCGTGGTGTCAGCTCGTTCCTCAACCAGTCGGGACGGATCGTCGGGCTCCGCGACCTCCGCCGCGGGCTCGTGCTCGACCTCACGCCGGTCGTCACCTCGTCGGTGCCGGGCGTGGCGGACTCTACCGGCGCGTGGCGCTACGGGCAGACAACGCAGTACGGCGGCGATTTCCGCTGGGGGGTGACGCCGAGCCTGACGCTCAACGCGACGATCAACCCCGACTTCTCGCAGGTGGAGGCCGACGCCGGCCAGATCCCCGGCGATGTCCGCTTCGCGGTGAACTTCCCCGAGCTGCGGCCCTTCTTCGTGGAAGGAAACGAACAGATCGACACGCCGAACCAGCTCGTCTACACGCGGCGCATCGTGCAGCCGGTCGCGGCGGCCAAGCTCACCGGTAAGGTCTCGCGCTTCGATGTGGGGCTCCTCTCCGCGGTCGACAACGCCAAGTACTCGGCGAATGGCATCGACCGGCCGGTCTTCAACATCCTCCGCCTCCGCCGCGACGTCGGGACGCAGAGCAACATCGGCTTCACGCTCACCGATCGCCGCGAAGGGTCGGATTACAACCAGCTGATCAACACCGACGGGCGCTTCATCCTCCGCGATGCGTATCAGGCCTCGTATCAGGTGGCGCACGGCCGCACGCGCACCGGGACGACGCGGCTGGACGGGTCGATCTGGGAGGCGTCGTTCGATCGCACGGGTCGGAACTGGGGCTTCCGGAACTCCATCGAGGGCGTGAGCCCGGGGCTCGTCTCGCGCGTGGGCTTCGTGCCGCGCACCGATTACGTGCAGACGCAGCTTAATCAGCGCTACACCTGGTACGGCGCGCGGGGCGCGCGGGTGGAGCAGGTGATGACCTTCCTCTCCGCTAATAGCACCTGGGCATACCGGAACTTCTTCGAGCAGGATCGCCCGCTCGAGACGCGCGCGTCGATCTGGTCGAGCCTGCAGCTCCGCGGAGGCTGGAACCTCAGTCTCACGCAGGCGGCCGAAGGCTTCGGGTTCCTGCCGTCGCAGTACGAGCGCTACTACGTGGAGCGTCGCGTGGGGGGCGTGGTGACGGACACGGCGAAGTACACGCCCACGGGGCGAGTGCAGGGGCGGCAGGTCAATGTGCGGCTCTCCACCCCGCAGTTCCGCCGCTTCGGTCTCTCGGCGGGCGGCACGGCCGCGCGGGACGCCGAGTTCCTCGAGGGGGCGGGGGCGGACCGGTTCGATTACAACGTCGGGCTCGACCTGCGGCCCACGCCGCAGATCCGGATGAATCTCACGGTCCAGCACCAGGAGTTCCGGCGCGTCCGCGACGGGTCGATGATCCTGAAGACGGACATCCCGCGCTTCCGGATGGAGTACCAGCTCTCACGCGCGATCTTCTTCCGCTTCGTGGGGCAGTACGAGGCGCGCGTGCGCGACGCGTACCGCGATCCGGCGACCGAGGACGCGATCCTCTTCCGGTCGAGCACGGGGACCTTCTCGCGCTCCGTCGCCTCGCGCACGAACAATCTCCGCGCCGACTGGCTCTTCTCGTACTTCCCGAGCCCGGGCCGCGTGCTCTACCTCGGGTACGGCGCGAGTCTCACGGAGCCCGAGGCGTTCCGCTTCCAGTCGGTGCAGCGGACGCGTGACGGGTTCTTCGTGAAGTTCAGCTGGCTCTACCGGGTGCCCTGACCGCCGCGCGCTTCCCGTAGCGCGGCGTCGATGTCGGGGCCGTGGTCCACATACTCCTGCTTCCCCGACGCGCGCTCGCGGTCCACGACCTCGACGAAGCGCGTGGCATAGCCGCGCCGCGCGGTGGAGTCGAGTTGCATCCCGGCGGTGCGCATCGCGAGCACGAGCCCGAGCAGATGGTTCGGCGCGGCGGAGAGGATCGAGTCCGCCTGGGCGCGCGCCATCGCGGCGTCACCGCTCACCATCCCGAGCAGCCCGAGGTCGTAGCGACGGTGTGCGTCGAGCGGGGCGAGCGCCTGCATACTCTGGATGGCCATCGGCGAGAAGAACTGCACGCTGTCCGTCTTGCCCTCGGCCACGTAGGTCATCACGCGCTGGAAGAGGCGGTCGGCGCGCTCCTCGGGACCCATCTGTGAGATGTCGGGGGCGCGGCCGGGCGCACCGCCGCTACCCGCCGTACCGGCGAATGGCCCCGCCGCTGCTGCGGGTGCCGCGGGCGCCTTCCGGAAATTCTGCCCGACGATGAACGCCAGCAGGCAGAGGAGCGCGATCCCCGCGACCGACCAGGGGAGGATGTTCGACGCGCCGCCCGAGGTGCCACCCGTGGTGCCGGTGGATGCGCCGCCGCCGGCGCCGGCGGGACGCTGACCGTCCATCCCCGCGCCGCAGCGGTGACAGAAACGGGCGGCGGGCCGGACCTCGGCGCCGCAGGCAGGGCAGAATCGGGACGCGCTCATCTTCCAAAGGTATATTCCCGACCCGATGACCGCCCCGTTCGACTTCGACCTCGCCGGCGCCACCGCCGGGGACATCCTCCGGCTCGCGGAGGCGCACCAGGTGCGCTTCCTCCGCCTGCAATTCACCGACATCCTCGGCGTCAACAAGAACGTCGAGGTGCCGGCGTCGCAGTTCAAGAAGGCGCTCTCGGGCGACATCCTCTTCGACGGCTCGAGCATCGAAGGGTTCGTGCGCGTCGAGGAGTCCGATATGCTCCTCCGCCCCGACCTCGCGACCTTCCGCGTCTTCCCATGGGGGGAGCCGGGCCAGCGCGTCGCGCGCGTCATCTGCGACGTCACCACCCCCGAGGGGGAGCCCTTCGCCGGCGATCCGCGCCACGTCCTCAAGCGGCAGGTCGCCCGCGCGCAGGCCCTCGGTTACGTGATGAACGCGGGGATGGAGGCGGAGTTCTTCCTCTTCAAGCCGACAGCTGAGGGGGAGGCCGGGACGCTGACGCACGATGTGGGTGGGTACTTCGACCTCGCGCCGATGGACCGTGGGGAGGAGGCGCGCCGCGCGATCGTCGCGACGCTCGAGCAGATGGGGTTCGAGGTCGAGGCCGCGCATCACGAGGTCGCGCACGGCCAGCATGAGATCGACTTCCGCTACGCCGACGCACTCACCACCGCCGATCACATCGCGACCTTCCGCTTCGTCGTCAAGCACGTGGCGCAGCAGTTCGGGCTCGTCGCGTCGTTCATGCCCAAGCCGGTCTTCGGGCAGAACGGGAGCGGGATGCACACCCACCAGTCGCTCTTCCGTGGCGGCGAGAACGCGTTCTTTGACGCCGCGGGCGCCTTCCAGCTCTCGACCGTCGCGCATCACTACCTGGGCGGGCTGCTCCAGCACGCGCGCGGGATGAGCGCGATCACGAACCCGCTCGTGAACTCGTACAAGCGGCTCGTCCCGGGATTCGAGGCGCCGGTGAATGTGGCGTGGTCGATGCGCAATCGCTCGCCGCTCATCCGCGTCCCCGCGCGTCGCGGCACCGGGACGCGCTTGGAACTCCGCTCGCCCGACCCGGCGGCGAATCCGTACCTCGCGCTGGCGGTGATGCTCGCCGCGGGGCTCGACGGGATCGCCACGCAGGCCTCGAGCCGCGAGCCCGTCAACGAGAACATCTGGGAGATGAGCCACCGCGAGCGCCGCCGCCTCCGCATCGACGACCTCCCGCACGACCTCAACGAGGCGTGCGACGAGCTGGAGAAGGACGAGGTGATCACCGCCGCGCTCGGTCCGCACGTGACCGAGCAGTTCCTGCACGCGAAGCGCACCGAGTGGCGTGAGTACATCTCGCAGGTCTCGGCGTGGGAGCTGAAGGAGTACCTGGCGAAGTACTGACCGCCGCGTCGATCGAAGTCCGACGTCGCGTCCGAGACATCCCCGCTCCTCCACGCTCGCGGTGCCGCCGATGATGTGAGGTGCCCCGCCGCAGCGGTGGGGCCCGTGCCCTCGGAGGCCGCGCGTGTATCGCACCATCCTCGTCCCGCTCGACGGCTCCACGCTCGCGGAGCGCGCGCTGACCGTCGCACTCCCGCTCGCCGAACGACACGGCGCGGCGCTCGTCCTCGTCGCGGTCCACGAACCGGTGCTCCCTGCTGTGCCGAGCAGCGGCGTGGCGCTCTACGACACCGCGCTCGACACCGAGGAGCGTGCGCGACTGCAGCGCCATCTCGCCCGGATGGCCGCGCGGGTGCGGAAGCGCGGCCCCGTCACCTGCGAGACGATCTTCCGCGAGGGGCGCGTGGTGCCGACCCTCCTCGCGGTGATCCGGGAACGGCGCGCGGACCTCACCGTGATGTGCACGCACGGACGTGGCGGCTTCCAGCGGATGTGGCTCGGCTCTGTGGCGGACGGCGTGCTGCGCGGCACGCCGACGCCGCTCCTCCTCGTGCGGGGCGGGCGGGTGCCGATGCCGCCGCCGGGCGCGGTGCTCGGTCAGCGGGTGGTCGTCGCGCTCGACGGCTCGCCGCGCGCCGAGGAGGCGGTCGCCGCGGTCGAGCGCTTTCTCGCGCTGGCGACGACGGGGGAGATCGTGCTCGCGCACGTCGTGCATCCGATGGTGATGGCGGTCGCGATGCAGTCCAAGCGTCGCCCCGACGTCGAGTTCGCCGACCGCTATCTTCAGCCGTTGGTCGAGCGTCTGCGGGCGGGGGGACGGACCACCCGCGCCGCGACGGCGACCGATGCGAACATCGCGCGGGCGCTGTTTGGGATCGCGGCGGAGGTGGAGGCCGACCTCCTCGCGATCACGCCGCAGGGGCTGCGGGGGATGGAGCGGGCGCTGGTGGGGAGCGTGGCGGACAAACTCATCCGGACGGCGAGCATCCCCGTGCTCGTGGTCCCAACGGAGGAGCGACGCGAGTGAGACGAGGGATCGGGATGGTGCTGGTGCTGCTCGGGTGTCGGTCGGCCGCCGTGTCGGACACCGTGTCGGACGCGGATCTGATCGCGCCGACGGACCCCGTCGCCGGGGTCGTCTTCGCCGAGGCGCTGAATGTCGTCCCGCTCGCGATGGAGCGGCATCCCGCGGGGCTCCTCTGGCGGGACATCGAGGTGGGGACCGGGACGCCGGCGATGCCGGGCCGCGAGATCCGGATCACGTACATCGCCTACCTGCCGGACGGCACCGAAGTGGATCGGACGCCGCCGGGCCGACCGCCACTCGCCTTTACCCTCGGGAACGGAACCGTGATTCGGGGGTGGGACCTTGGGGTGCGCGGGATGAAGGTCGGCGGGACGCGGCAGCTCGTCATCCCGCCGCGTCTCGCGTACGGCGCGCGATCGGTCGGGCGTATCCCGCCGAACGCGACGCTCGTCTTCGTGGTACGATTGGACCGGGTCGGGTAGCGACCGGTCCGTGCGCTCACGTGGCGGTGCACGTGGCGCGACGATGGGTCCCACCATTCCGGAGGCGACGATGCGGCGATTGGTCCTGCTGGGTTGGCTGTGGTGCACCCCGCTCGCGATGCAGGCGCAGGCGCAACGGCTCGCGCCCATCGCGCCCATCGCGCCCATCGCGCCCCTCGCGGCTGCGGCGCCCGCACCGGAGGCCGCGCCCGCCGACACCATCTACGAGTTCATCCTCCGCGACGGGTCGCGGCTCTACGGCACCGTCGTGAGCGAGGACGCCGTGCGGGTCGTGGTGCTGACCACCGCGGGGGCGCGCGTGGAGGTGCCGCGCGCGCAGATTGAGCGGCGGCGCGTCGCGGCGGGGGCCGCACGTGGCGGACAGTTCTGGGGCGAGGACCCGAATCTCTCGCGGCTCTTCTTCACCTCGACGGCGCGGCCATTGCCGCAGGGGGAGGGCTATGTGTCGAGCTTCATGCTCTTCTTCCCCTTCGTCGCATACGGCGTGACCGACCGCTTCACGATGGCCGGCGGCACGCCGATCATCCCCGAGGCGATCGGGCGCGTCTTCTATCTGGCGCCGAAGTACACCGTGGCGCAGCGCGACCGCGCATCGTACGCGGTGGGGGCGCTCGGCTTCTTCTCCTCACGCGACGAGGGATCGGTCGGCGTGGTGTACGGCTCCGGCACCTGGGGCACGAGTGACGATGCGGTCACCGCCGGCGCGGGGTGGGGGTATGCGAGCGACGGATCGACGGTGGATCTCGCGAGCAAGCCGGTCCTCGTGCTCGGCCTTGAGCGGCGCATCGGGCGACGCACCAAGCTCGTGAGCGAGAACTGGTTTGCGGCGGGCTCGTCGGCGCGCTTCGTGAGCGGCGGGGTGCGCTTCATCGGCGACCGGATCTCCGCCGACCTCGGGCTCGGGACCTTCGGCGAGGGTGGGTGCTGTGTGCCCCTCGTGAACTTCGTCTGGAACTTCGGGGGCGGCGGGAAGCCGTAGGGCGCGGCGCGCCCGCGCGGTGTGAGTCCGACGACGTCCGGCACGCCCTGTGGGCGCGCCGGACGTCGCCGCGTCAGGGGGTCGACTTCCGCCGCGTGCCGGTGAAGGTCGCGCTGCCCATCCCCTGGAAGTCCACCTCGCCGCGCACGAGATCGGGGGAGATGACCCGGCCCACGAAGGCGAGCGCCATCCCGCCTTCCGACGCCGCCGCGAGGACGAACCGTAGCGTATCGCCGACGACGGAGCCGCTGATGCTGCGGACCCCCATCCGCCCCGACTCATAGGTGCCGGTGAGCTTGGTTCCCTCCTGCGTGATCCGCACGACCGGGGTGCCGGTCCCGTTCTCGGTGACGACGGCGAAGTCCCAGACGCCGGTGAGGTCGTGGCGGCGCGCGGCGCCGGCGACGAGGG